>JACCEA010335220.1_pt1 | contig 34206 bp, 23 predicted proteins | sample 7449851 | NCBI WGS metagenome assembly JACCEA01 (sample SAMN15323453, study PRJNA562643) | freshwater metagenome | isolation source: river surface water | place: USA:Blue River Watershed | collected 2017-08-18 | reverse complement strand
TGGAGGCGCGGGCCGGAGTCGAACCGACCTACACGGATTTGCAATCCGGTGCATAACCGCTTTGCTACCGCGCCGTGTTTGCGACAAAAAAGGGAAGCAGTTGCTTCCCTGATTTGCTGAAAGTTGATGGTACAACTTTCAATGTTTGGAGCGGGATAAGAGGCTCGAACTCTCGACCTATACCTTGGCAAGGTATCGCTCTACCAACTGAGCTAATCCCGCATTTGCAATCAACTCAGCATTCTATGCCAAACTAATTGCGTTGAACGAATTGTAGCGCAATTTTTAAGAAATTTTAGGGCTCCCTAAAAATTTCTATCAGTGCTTTACTGCACCCGTCTTGGCACTGTCCTTGGCCTCTGAAACCACCGCAGTTTCCACAACGGCTGGCTCTTCATCGGGCAAAGCTTCGGGCATCTTTTCAAGCGCCACTTCCAAGACTTTGTCGATCCATTTGACCGGGACAATTTCCAAACCATTCTTGACGTTCTCGGGAATGTCTTGAAGGTCTTTGACGTTGTCCTCTGGGATCATGACTGTCTTGATGCCGCCTCGCAGCGCAGCCAGCAGCTTTTCTTTCAAGCCACCAATGGCAGTGACCTCACCGCGCAAAGTAATTTCGCCTGTCATGGCAACATCCGCACGCACCGGAATACCCGTCATGGCTGACACCATGGCCGTGGTCATGGCAGCGCCAGCACTGGGGCCGTCCTTGGGTGTGGCGCCGTCGGGTACGTGAATGTGCAAGTCTTTTTTCTCGAAGATTTCGTCTTTGATACCCAACATCCTTGAGCGGCTGCGAACCACAGTGCGCGCGGCTTCAACAGACTCTTTCATGACGTCGCCCAAAGAACCCGTGCGCGTGATGACACCCTTGCCAGGCATGAGAGCGGCTTCAATGGTGAGCAAATCGCCGCCCACTTCGGTCCATGCCAAACCAACCACTTGACCCACTTGATTTTGCGCTTCTGCGCGGCCATAGGTGTATTTCTGAACACCTAAGAAATCGTTCAAATTGTCGGGCGTGACCAAGACTGGCGCGGTCATTTGCTTGAGGAGCAAACTCTTCACTACTTTGCGACAAATTTTGGACAACTCGCGCTCAAGTGATCGCACGCCAGCCTCACGTGTGTAGTAGCGAACCACATCGCGCACAGCCGCATCACTGACACTCAGTTCTTCAGGTTTGACGCCATTGTTTTTGAGTTGCTTGGGCAACAAATACTTGATGGCAATGCTGGTTTTTTCGTCTTCTGTGTAACCCGACAAACGAATCACTTCCATTCGGTCCAACAGCGCTGAAGGAATGTTCATGGAGTTTGAAGTGGCCACGAACATGACATCACTCAAATCAAAATCTACCTCGACGTAATGATCGCCAAAAGTGTGATTTTGTTCGGGGTCCAAAACTTCAAGCAATGCGCTTGAAGGATCGCCGCGGAAATCGGTCCCTAACTTGTCAATCTCATCCAACAAGAACAGGGGATTGCGCGTGCCAACTTTGTTGAGGCTTTGCAATACTTTGCCTGGCATGGCACCGATATAAGTGCGGCGATGACCACGAATCTCGGCTTCATCACGCATGCCGCCCAAAGCCATGCGCACGTATTTACGGCCTGTGGCTTTGGCTATGGATTGACCCAAGGATGTTTTGCCGACGCCGGGTGGGCCAACCAAGCAAAGAATGGGCGCTTTAACCTTGTCGACGCGTTGTTGCACCGCAAGGTATTCCATGATGCGGTCTTTGACTTTTTCAAGACCGTAGTGGTCTTCGTTCAGGACACCTTCGGCATTGCCTAAATCGTGTTTGATTTTGGTCTTTTTGCTCCATGGCAATCCCGTCAGTACTTCAATGTAATTGCGGACCACAGAAGCTTCAGCCGACATTGGCGACATGAGCTTGAGTTTTTTGAGCTCTGCATCGGCCTTCTTGCGTGCTTCTGCAGGCATTTTGGCGGCTTTGATTTTCTTCTCGATTTCTTCGATGTCGGCACCCTCTTCGCCTTCACCCAGTTCCTTTTGAATGGCCTTGACCTGTTCATTCAGGTAAAAATCGCGTTGATTTTTTTCCATCTGGCGCTTCACGCGGCCACGGATTTTTTTGTCCACATTGAGAATGTCAACTTCGCGCTCAAGTTGCGTGAAAAGATTTTCCAAACGATCTCGAATGCTGGCCAAGTCCAGGACCACTTGCTTGTTTTCTAACTTGAGGGGCAAGTGAGCAGCAATGGTGTCAGCCAAACGACCTGGTTCGTCAATGCTCGAAATAGACGTCAGGATTTCTGGTGGAATTTTTTTATTGAGTTTGACGTACTGGTCAAACTGCTGCATGACCGCACGGCGCAGCGCTTCAATTTCGCTGCTTTGTTCCGCTTTTTCGGCCGCTACTTCTACGGGCATAACCGTGGCGACAAAATGCGCTTCGCCATCGGCAATGTTTTGGACCTTGGCGCGCTGCTGACCTTCCACCAAAACCTTGACGGTGCCATCCGGCAATTTCAGCATTTGCAAAATGGTGGAGATACAACCGACCTCAAACATGTCGGTGGCTTCAGGTTCATCTTTGGCGGCCGTTTTTTGAGCGACCAGCATGATGCGCCGATCGGTCAACATGGCACTTTCTAAGGCCTTGATGCTTTTGGGTCGACCCACAAAAAGTGGAATGACCATATGCGGAAAGACCACCACATCGCGCAAAGGCAGCATGGGTAGGTCGAGCAATTCAGCGGGCAGTGGTGTGTGTCCAGACATGTGATTCCCTTGGTTATTGGGGATAAATGGCCCCTGTTTGACCGATTTCAAGCCTTAAGTTCATAGGGATATTGATCGGATTCAGGGGGTGGGCTGGAAAAAATCTCAGGCTTGCTTGGCCGACTCTCGGTAGACTAGCAAAGGCACATGGTTGTCTTCGATGGTGGACGCGTCCACCACCACTTTTTCAACATTGCTGGCGTTGGGCAATTCGAACATGGTGTCGATGAGGGCTTGCTCTAGGATAGAGCGCAAGCCACGTGCACCTGTTTTGCGCGCCAGCGCTTTTTTGGCAATGGCGTGCAAAGCTTCTGGGCGAATCTCAAGCTCAACGCCTTCCATGTTGAGTAACTGTCCAAATTGTTTGACCAAGGCATTTTTGGGCTCGGTCAAAATTTGAACCAGCGCTTCTTCGGTGAGCTCTGCCAAGGTGGCCACCACCGGCATGCGGCCCACCAGTTCGGGGATCAGACCGAACTTGATTAAATCTTCGGGTTCTACTTCTGTGAAAACCTCAGTGAGTGAGCGTTGTTTTTTACTTTTCACAACGGCACCGAAGCCAATGCCAGAAGCTTCTGTTCGGTTTTCAATGACTTTTTCCAAGCCAGCAAAGGCACCACCACAGATGAACAAAATGTTGGTGGTGTCGATTTGCAAGAAATCTTGGTTGGGATGCTTGCGTCCACCCTGTGGTGGCACGCTGGCCATGGTGCCTTCAATGAGTTTCAGCAACGCTTGCTGAACGCCCTCTCCAGAGACATCACGTGTGATGGACGGGTTGTCTGACTTGCGGGTAATTTTGTCGATTTCGTCGATGTAAACAATGCCGCGCTGTGCACGCTCAACATCGTAGTTACAGCTTTGCAGCAATTTGGACACGATGTTTTCAACGTCTTCACCCACGTAACCGGCTTCGGTCAGGGTGGTGGCATCGGCCATGACGAAAGGAACATCGAGCATGCGCGCCAAAGTTTGAGCCAACAATGTTTTGCCGGAACCCGTAGGTCCGATTAACAAAATATTGCTCTTCGCCAATTCGACGTCTTCTTTTTTAGCGCCATCTTTGTGGCGAAGTCGCTTGTAATGGTTGTAAACCGCAACGGCCAACGTACGCTTGGCTTTTTCTTGGCCGATGACGTAATTGTCCAAATTGGTTTTGATGTCCAACGGTGTGGGCAAACCATTTTTGGTTTCTTTTGCAATTTCTGTTGCGGGCAATTCATCGCGAATGATGTCATTGCACAAGTCGATGCACTCGTCGCAAATGAAGACCGAGGGTCCAGCGATGAGTTTCTTCACTTCGTGCTGGCTTTTGCCGCAGAAGGAGCAATATAAATTCTTTTCGGTAACTGAGCCTTTTTTATCGGCCATAGACGACGCCTTGTGATTCCATTTTCCCTATGATAACGAAAGAAAAACGGCGCTCTCCCAGAAAGGGGGCGCCGTCTTCAAAAAACAGGAAAGAAAGCTGACTTTCTGACCCTGTTTGTTGCGTCTCAGGGACGTTTTGAGATAACTTGGTCAATCAGACCATATTCTTTGGCTTCATCGGCAGACAAATAATAGTCGCGCTCGGTGTCCAATTGGATCTTTTCAAGGGGCTGACCGGTGTTTTCAGCCAAGATACGGTTCAATTGCTCACGAGTTTTGAGGATTTCACGGGCGTGAATTTCAATTTCGGTGGCTTGGCCGCGCGTGCCACCCAAGGGCTGGTGAATCATGACCTTGGAGTTGGGCAAGGAAAAACGCTTGCCTTTGGTGCCAGCTGACAACAGAAATGCGCCCATACTGGCCGCCATGCCTGTGCACAAGGTCGAGACATCGGGCTTGATGAAATTCATCGTGTCATAGATGGCCATGCCAGCACTGACAGAACCGCCTGGCGAGTTGATGTAGAAAGAGATGTCCTTTTCAGGGTTTTCGCTTTCCAAAAACAACAATTGAGCGACCACTGAATTGGCGGTGTAGTCATTGACTTCACCCACCAAGAAAATGACCCGCTCTTTGAGCAAGCGGGAGTAGATGTCATAGGCACGCTCGCCACGGCCTGATGTTTCGATCACCATGGGCACGTTGCCCAAGGCTTGGATGTCAAATGAATTCATGATGGTTCCAAACTGATGTTGGTGAAATCGAAAATAGTGACAGGCTTCTTAGGCCTGTTGGCCCATCAACTCGTCAAAGGAGATGGTTTTTTCAGTGACTTTGGCCTTGGACATGATGAAGTCAGAAACATTGGTTTCAATGACCACAGCCTCTACCTCTGCCATGCGTTGGTTGTCGCTATAGTACCAACGCACCACATCGTCGGGACGCTCGTAACTTGAAGCCAGTTCTTCAATGTGGGCTTTGATTTGGGCTTCTGTGGCGTTCAAGGTGTTGGCCTTGACCAACTCGGCCACCACCAAGCCCAAACGGACACGGCTTTCAGCTTGAGGGCGGAAAATGTCGTCTGGAATAGGGGCTTTGTCTGCGTCTTTGATACCGCGTTGTTTGAGGTCAGCGCGGGCGCTGTCTTTCAGACGTTCGATTTCGTTTTGGACCACAGAATTGGGCAAGTCGAGTTCAGCCTTTTCAACCAAGGCATTCATGGCAGCTTGCTTGTTGCGTCCCTGCAAGCGGAACTTCACTTCACGCTCGAGATTTTTGCGAATGTCGGCACGCAAACCTTCAACAGATGCATCCGCAATGCCCAATGATTTGGCCAATGCCTCATTCACTTCGGGCAGGTGTGCCGCTTCAATTTTCTTGATGGTGACCAAGAAGTCGGCTGTTTTACCAGCCACGTCTTGACCATGGTAATCGGCGGGGAACGCCAATGGGAAGGTTTTGCTTTCGCCATTTTTCATTCCGCGAACAGCTTCTTCAAATTCTTTGAGCATTTGGCCTTCACCGACCAAAAACTGGAAATCATCAGCCTTACCGCCGGAGAAAACTTCACCATCAATTTTGCCTTCGAAGTCGACGGTCACGCGATCGCCATCGATGGCGGCTTCTGCAGCTGGACGCTGTGAGAAGGTACGACGTTGTTTGCGCAGAATATCGACGGTTTTGTCGATGGCTTCCTCTGTCACTTCTGAGTGAACTTTTTCAACTGTGGCTTCAGACAAGTCACCCAATTTGACATCTGGATAGACTTCAAAGATGGCATCAAACGCCAGCTCACCTTCGGGTGCGCCTTCTTTTTCAGAAATGCGGGGCTGACCTGCCACGCGAATTTTGGCTTCGTTGGCGGCAATGGCAAATGCCTCACCGACCTTGTCATTCATAACTTCGTATTGAACTGAGTAACCGTAGCGTTGCGCAACCACATTCATGGGCACTTTGCCGGGACGGAAACCGTCCATCTTGACGGTGCGAGCCAATTTTTTCAGGCGGGCATCGACTTCAGATTGGATTGCAGTCACTGGCAGTGACAAGCTAATTTTGCGTTCCAATTTTTCCAATGTTTCAACAGTAACTGCCATGATCTTCTCTTTTAGTAAGTGGTGCGCGGGGCGGGACTCGAACCCGCACAGTATTGCTACCGTCAGGACCTAAACCTGGTGCGTCTACCAATTTCGCCACCCGCGCGGGTCCCATCCAAATGGGTTGAATCGGTCAACCTTCTATTTTAACCATGGAAGTGGGGACTTCTGAGTCGAAGTCCCCCTTTCGATCATCGGGTTTAAGCCGATTTGGGGGGTGGTGCGACCTTGAACCAAGCGGCGTACATAGCGGGCAAGGCCAGGAGGGTCAAGGCCGTTGCCACGATCAATCCCCCCATGATGGCCACGGCCATTGGCCCCCAGAAAACACTTCTGGAAAGCGGAATCATGGCCAAAACAGCGGCAGCGGCTGTCAAGACAATGGGTCGCAATCGTCTCACCGCAGACTCCACAATGGCTTCCCAAGCTGGCACGCCAGCAGCCCTGTCCTGCTCGATTTGGTCAATCAATATGACCGAATTGCGCTGGATCATGCCCATCAAAGCGATGACGCCCAATAAAGCCACAAAACCAAACGGCCGGTCTAACACCAGCAAGGCACCAGCAACACCCGCCATCCCCAAAGGCCCCGTCAGAAAAACCAGCAGTGCACGGCTGAAACTTTGAAGCTGCAACATGAGCAGGGTAAAAGTGACGAACAACATGAGGGGCATCCCGGCCACAATCGAAGATGATCCTTTGGCGCTCTCTTCAACGGCACCCGCTACTTCAATTCTGTAACCCACCTGCCCTGCATCGTGCCATTTGGCTTCAAGCTTTTTCAATTCGGGCAACAGCTGTTGGGTGACCGTCGCGCCTTGAATACCTTCAATGACATCGGCATTGACTGTGATGGCGTAGTTTCGGCCCTCACGCCACATGACACCAGGCTCCCAATTGAAAACGGGCTTGGCTATTTGCAGCAACGGAATAGACTTGCCTGAAGCAGTGGGCACATAGGCGCCCGCCAGATCCGTGATGGCGTCGCGTTCAGAAAGCGGTTGCCTCAGAACGATGTCGATTAATTTATCGCCATCGCGATACTGACCAATGGTGGAACCCGACGACATGGTTTTCGAAGCCTGGGCAATTGATTGACTGGTCACACCCAAGGCCCTTGCTTTGGCTTGGTCAACTTCAAGTCGGATGACTTTGACGGACTCGTTCCAGTTGTCGTTCACGCCACGCGTATTGGCATTGGCGCGCATGGCCGCTTTGACCTCATCGGATTTGAGTCGCAGTGCCATAGGGTCGGCACCAACGACCCTGAATTGGACTGGGTAAGACACAGGCGGTCCGTTGGGTAACAACTTGACACGGCCTCGAACCTCAGGAAACTCGCTGGCCAACAAGGCCGGCATTTTGACGCGCAAAGACTCTCTGACTTTCAAGTCTTTCGGAATCACGATGAGTTGAGACACATTGGACTGAGGAAAGACTTGATCAAGCGGCAAGTAAAAGCGCGGCACACCAGAGCCAACCCAGGTGCTAACGCTTGTCACGCCTTGCTCTGCCATTAAGCGTTTTTCGATGCGCTTTGAGACTTCTTCGGTGGCCGCAAAGCTAGAGCCTTCCGGCAACCAAACATCGACCATGATTTCAGGGCGACTAGAGTCTGGGAAAAACTGCTGCTGGACCTTGCCCATGCCCAAGATGCCCAAGACAAAAAGCAACAAAGTGATGGCGATGGTTTTCCATTTATGGACGACACACCAAGTCACTGCGCGTCTGAATACTTGATAGAAAGGTGTGTCAAACATTTCATGCGCAACGGCACCTTCAGAAGTCGCGACATGTGGCGGCGTCTTCAAAAGCAATGTCCCCAAGTAAGGCACAAAGTACACGGAAGCCACCCAACTGATCAGCAGCGCAATGACAGTGACCGCAAAAATAGCAAAGGTGTATTCACCAGTAATCGACTTGGCCAATCCAATGGGCAAGAACCCAGCAGCTGTAATGAGGGTGCCTGTCAACATCGGCATGGCAGTGAGCTCATAAGCAAAGGTCGCAGCGCGAACTTTGTCATAGCCCTCTTCCATTTTTCGGACCATCATTTCGACGGCAATGATGGCATCGTCCACCAACAAACCGAGGGCAATAATCAGTGAGCCCAAAGAAATTTTGTGCAATCCGATGTGGAAATAATCCATGGCCAAGAAGGTGACGGCCAGCACCAGTGGAATGGTGATGCCAACAACCAATCCAGGTCGAATGTCCAGCGTCCATCGACGCCACAAAGGATGTATGCCAGGGCGCTTGTGAAGTCCAAGGGCCAAGAAGCTGACCGCCAACACAATGCCCACCGCTTCCACCAAAGTTTTTAAGAATTCATTGACTGAACTTGAAACTGCTTTGGGTTGGAATTGAACTTGGGTTAAACGAACACCCGCAGGGAGAGTTTTTTCAATGCCTGCAGCACTCAATTGCAGCGCATGGCCCAGTTCAATGATGTCGCCGCCTTTGGCCATCGACACACCCAGGCCAATCACTTCCTCACCGTTGTGCCTGACTTTAACTTGCGGTGGGTCGATGTAATCTTGACGAATTGTTCCCAAATCACCCAACCTGATTTGCTGGCCTGATGCGCCACGAATAGGCATTTGACGCAGCGCATCTAAGCTGTTGAATTGACCGTTGACACGAAGTTGTACTGCATCATTGGGCAAATTCAATGTGCCGGCAGATTCAACCGCATTTTGCTGACCCAGCTGCGCAATGATGGCACCCATGTCTAGGCCCATGCTGGCCAATTTCTTTTGCGATATTTCGATGAAAACTTTTTCGTCTTGCACACCAAACAGTTCGACCTTGGCCACATCTTTGACTCGCAAGATTTGCTGCCTGACGTCGTCTGCAAATTTCTTAACTTCTGCAGGTGAAAAACCATCGGCCTGCAGCGCATAAATGACGCCATAGACGTCACCAAAATCATCCACAAAGAAGGGACCCACAACACCGGCGGGCAATGTGCCTCGCATGTCACCAATTTTTTTGCGAACGGTGTACCAAACATTGGCAACTTCGGCAGGCTTGGCGTATTCCTTCACTTGAAAAATAATTTGCGCTTCACCGGGCTTCGAGTAGCTGCGAATTTTGTCTGCAAACGGAATCTCTTGAAGCGTTCGCTCCAATTTGTCAGTGACCTGCTCTGCCACTTGTTGCGCAGTAGCGCCAGGCCAATAGGCTCTGACGACCATGACACGAAACGTAAATGGCGGGTCTTCGTCTTGACCCAAATTGAAAAAGGCAAAGACGCCCAAAAGCATCAAGACCAGCATGAGATATCGGGTAAGCGCAGGATGATCCAACGCCCATTTAGACAGGTTGAAACCTGCTTTGGGTTCTGTGAGCATGATTTACTTGGCCTGACTAGATGTTGCTGCGTTGGCGTTGTAGACGGACACCTTCTGGCCGGGGGACAAAACATGAACACCCGTACTGACAATTTGTTGGCCAGGCTTCAGTCCAGCCGCAATGACCACCTCGTTGCCATCGGCTGTAGCAACTTGAACAGCCTGAGATGCAACCGTGGAAGTCTGTGGATCAAAGACCCAAACTGCAGTTTGTGCACCCTCTTGGCGGATTGCATTGGTTGGAACTTTAATGACATCGGACTGGCTGCCAGCCAACTGAGGCGCTTGGACATTCAGGGTGATGCCCAAGGGCAACGACTCCGCTTTGACCAGCCCCAATTTGACTGTGAAGGTTCGTGTCACTGGATCGGCACTTGCGCCTATTTCACGCACTTGGCCTTGCACCAGTTGGTTGGTGTTGCCGACACTGGCAGACATTTTTTGTCCTAACTTCAAGCGTCCCACAACATGTTCAGGAACGGCGAAAACAGCATCTCGCGGTCCTTCTTGCGCCAACCGAACCACGGGTTGCCCTGCCGCCACCACTTGTCCTGGTTCTGCCTCTACCCCGGTAATGACACCTGCTGTAGGCGCAGTCAATTGGGTGTAGGTGGCCTGATTACTTTGCGTTTGAGCTTGTGCCATGGCTTGATCAAGCGTGGCCTGGGCTGCTTTCAAGACAGCAGAGCGTCTCTCCAATTCAGCGGCACTGATGAAGTTCTGAGCCAACAACGCTTCGTAGCGTTTGAAATCAGCGGCTGCCAAATCTCTTTGTGAGCGCGCGCCGACCACTTGCGCCTGTGCGGCTTGCGCGGCCAAAGCGTAATCTTGTGAATCGACTTGTGCCAAAACTTGACCCGCTTGAACGCGTTGACCGACTTCAACTTGTCTCATCAAAATTTTGCCACCCACCCTGAATCCAAGGCGAGTTTCCAACCGAGCCCTCACCTCTGCCGCATATTCGCCCTGCACATTCACATCAGAGGCACCCACGGTCATGAGCTTGACAGCGCGAATAGGCTCGGGCGTGTTTTGTTTCGGCGAACATGCCGAAAGGCCAAGCAGAGCACAAATGACAGCCAAGGAAACCATGGAGGCATTGAAATTGGGCTTTAAATGAGAAATTCCCATGAAGGGCTTGCCGTTCATGGGTGAAAAAAGCTGATGCATGCGGAATTCCAAATTAATGACTGACTGGTTAGTAATCTAGGGTAATCCATGAGACTTGTCAAGCGAAAATACGGCTCACCATGGTCAAACAACCTACAGTGATTGAAAAATCCAAAGTACTGCCAGTTACGCATCCGGAAAATTTTCCAGTGGCCTCCTGGTTGTGTCCTCCCCATTTGCGGCCTGCCATTGCCGCCATTTATGCATTTGCAAGGGCTGCCGATGACATTGCCGATGAAGGTGACCTTGATGCGCAGCAAAGGCTCGATTTGTTAGGGGGCTTTCGTCAGGAACTGTTGAACAGCCCTACTCCCCAAAGTCTGCATCCTGAAATATTTGTGCCACTGCATCAGGTGATTCAAAGCTTCAATTTGCCCATCCATTATTTGGACGATTTGCTAAAAGCTTTTGAACAAGATATTCAAGCAACCGCACAGGCCAGCAAACCACCCAACATTGAAGCTTTGCTTGCTTATTGCAAGTTATCAGCCAACCCAGTGGGTCGCCTGTTGCTTCATCTTTATGGTGTCAATGACAACGAAGCGCTCCAGCGCAGTGATGCCATTTGCAGTGCGTTGCAGCTGATTAATTTCTGGCAAGATTTGAGTGAGGACATCCCTCGAGGCCGGTTTTATGTGCCTCAAGATTTACAAGGACAGTTGGCTGAATCTGCACTTGTCCAGCAACTGTGCCAACATGCTCGCGAGTTGATGATGGCGGGCGCTCCCCTTGTCCATCAGATACCGGGGCGTGCTGGATGGGAACTGCGGGCCGTTGTTCAAGGCGGTCTGCGCGTTTTAGACAAGGTTGAAAAACTCGGACCCTTGGCCTTCGTTCAAAGACCCACATTAAAAGCTTGGGATGGACCGGTCCTTTTGTGGCGAACGCTCTGGATGTAGACCAGAGAGTGGGACAATCTAGCACCATGACACCCCAAGAATACGTTCAACAAAAAGCCGCCAATTCTGGCAGCAGTTTTTATTACGCCTTTTTGTTTTTGCCCGCCAACAGACGCGCCGCCATTACGGCCTTTTATGCTTTCTGCCGTGAAGTTGACGATGTGGTCGATGAGATTTCTGACCCCAGCGTCGCCCAAAGTACCTTGGCTTGGTGGCAAAACGAAGTCAATCAATCTTTTGCAGGATCACCTTCTCACCCTGTCATGAAAGCCTTGATGATTCATGCCAATGACTATGGCATTGAAGCTCGGCACTTATTGGCCGTGATTGAGGGCTGCCAAATGGACCTCACGCAAACACGTTATTTGGATTACCCTGGGCTCAAGCGATATTGTCATCTGGTCGCGGGCATCGTGGGTGAAGTCGCTGCAAAAATTTTTGGTCAAACCGACCCGCAAACCACTCAGTACGCTCACACCTTGGGTTTGGCCTTTCAACTGACCAACATCTTGCGCGATGTGGGCGAGGATGCCATGAGAGGTCGCATTTACTTGCCCATTGATGAACTCAAGCAATTTGATGTGAAGGCGCAAGATTTGTTACAGCGCCAGTACTCTGACAAGTTCACTGCCCTCATGAAATTCCAAGCGGCTCGCGCGCATGCACTGTACGAAGAAGCATTTGCCTTGCTGCCTGCAGCCGACAAACAGGCCCAAAAACCTGGCCTGATGATGGCCAGCATCTACCGAACTTTGTTGCGTGAAATTGAAGCAGACAACTTCCAAGTACTTCACCAACGCGTCTCACTGACGCCACTTCGCAAACTTTGGCTGGCATGGAAAGTCCAAGCCCTTGGTAGGCTCTGAGGCCTCTTGTGGTTGTGACACACAACGCTCCAAAAAAAATTGTAGTTGTTGGCGCAGGCTGGGCAGGCCTTAGCGCTGCCATTTCCGCCACGCAAGCGGGCCATCAAGTTACCTTGTACGAGGCAAGCCGTCATTGGGGTGGGCGTGCTCGCAGCTTGACAGTGCAGGGACACAATCAAGTGACGCTGGACAACGGTCAACATATTTTGATTGGTGCCTACCATCAGACTTTGCGCATGATGAACACTGTTGGCGTCAAAGAGGCATCTGCACTGTGGCGCTTGCCACTTCAATTGATCAAGCCCGACGGTACTGGCTTGTCATTGAAACATTTGCCATTTCCACTGAATTTGGTTTGGGGTATTGCAACAGCCAAGGGGTGGCGCTGGATTGACAAGTGGTGTCTGGTGCAAAAAGCCTTTAAATGGCAACGTGAAAAATTCACATGCGCAGCCCACTTGAGTGTGACCGATGTGTGCAAAGGGCTGACCCCCACCCTGTTTGAAGATTTGATTGAACCCCTGTGTGTGGCCGCCTTGAACACGCCTGCGCACGAAGCCAGTGGCGCTATTTTTTTAAGGGTGATGAAGGATGCCTTGCTTGGACCTTCAGGCAGCGCTGACCTGCTTCTGCCCAGACAAGATTTAGGGCAAATTTTCCCAACTGCAGCCATTCGATGGCTGGAAGAAAAAAATGTGGCATGCAAAATGGGTGTTCGAGTTGAAAGCTTAACTTGGCACCCCAGCAGCCAACCTCATTGGCAGGTCAATGCAGACACATTTGATCATGTGGTAGTGGCAACCACCGCCACTGAAGCAGCACGCTTGATAGCACCTTTCAATTCAGCATGGTCTGAGCAAACACACAAAATTGAACATGCGGCCATCGCCACTGTTTACATTCAAGCACCGCAAAGCTTTAAGTTGCCACTTCCCATGATGGCTTTAATTTCCAATGGCCAAGCACCCGCTCAATTTGTCTTTGACCGTGGTCTGATGTGCCCCCAAGCCCATACGCCGGGTTTGTTGGCCTTTGTGGCCAGCGCTGTGCAAGAAACCAAAGAAATTGTTGAGGCGCAGATCATGCAACAGGCCCAAGATTTACTCAGAACATTGGGCCACTCGCAGAATGAAATAGACAGCCTTGAAGTACTTCAGACCGTAGTAGAAAAACGCGCAACCTTTGCTTGTACGCCCAGCTTAGACAGACCAGGAAGCAATCCGCACCCCGGCTTGAGTGTCTGTGGCGACTACATTGAGGGCCCCTACCCTGCAACCCTAGAGGGGGCCGTTATGTCGGGCATTCAAGCCATTTTGCGCGCTTGAGAAAACGCTGGGCGTGCAACACAAGTTTCCAACCACGCTTTGACATGTGGAAATTCTGACATCAACAGCTCTGAAGTTTTAGCCCAAACCAGCACACTGGCCACACACAAATCAGCCACAGTAAAGCGGTTGGCAGACAAATATTTCGACCCAGATTTCGATTGTGCGATGAGATGAGCCTCTAGAACACGACAAGGTACACGCAATCTTTGTTCGGCGGCATCCGCCAAATCTGGCTTACGCTGATCGGCCGGCATCACCATGCGATGCATCAAAACTGTGAGCGCATCTTTTTCAACTTCCGTCACAGTCCAGAAACTCCAGCGAAGGGCATCGGCTTCTTCTTGGGGTGTTGAAGGCGTGATGGATTGTCCGTCAGCCTTGCCATGAACCTTGGCCAAATAAAGCGCACAAGCCATGCTCTCCCATACGGTCACTTTGCCTTCAGCGCGTGCGTCTTCCAAAACAGGAATATGCCCGTTTGGATTGAGCGCCAAAAATTCGGCCGTACGGGTTGTACCGCCTTGGTAGTGAATGGGCGAATGCTCAAAAGAAAGGCCCAACTCGATGGCGGCCCACAAAGGCCGACTGGCACGAGAAGCACCGATGCCATAGATTTTCAAACTCATTTTTATATCTCCAGGGAAAATTCAAACTAATGGGGCCAAGCGTTACACAACTCTTTCAAATCCAACACCGTGAATGGTGCTGGATGAGTGTCGTGTGACCAAATTTTTTCATCACGGTTAACCCAAACCGATTGCATGCCAGCCCTTTGAGCTGCCAAGACATCCAAATGCGGATCATCGCCAATGTGCAGCACCTCTTCTGGCAAGACACCAAGGGCTTCAGCCCCTGCATGAAACATTTTGGGGTCGGGTTTGCCAACGCCCAAGCTGATGGGATTGAAAGCTGCTTGAAAATATTGGCCAAGTCCTACCTTGTGAATATCGGCATTGCCATTGGACAAAGCCACCATCGGATATTTGGACTTTAAAAATTCGAGCGCTGGGAGCGCATCCTCATAAAAGCTAACTTGTTGTCTGGCTTCAAAAAAAACTTCAAATGCGGGTTCTGCCAAATTGGGATCCTCGCCTGCCTTTTGCAACAAAACTCGAATGGCCTCGCGCCTGAGTGCAGACAAATCGTTGCCTAAATCAGGACGTAAAGCTGGCATTTCCTCTCGGATCTTCCGTTGATAGCCTGGAATCGCGCACAAGGGCACAGTTTGGGGCGCTTTTAGCGCCAGCCATGCAGCTAACTTTTCTTCGGCGCGACCAATCGTGGGCCAAACAGGCCACAAAGTGTCGTCCAAATCGAGGGAGATGGCCTTAATTTTAAAAAAATCGATCATGGTGAGAGAGAATAACGCATGGCTTTTCAAAAAGAACCCCCCTTCAAACACGGACAAAGTGCCAAAACAGGTGTGCTTTACTGCAACCTTGGCACCCCCGACGAACCCACAGCACCCGCATTGCGTCGCTATTTGGCCCAATTTTTAGGCGACTCCCGCGTCGTTGAGATTCCAAAGGCCGTATGGTGGCTCATTCTTCACGGCATCATCTTACGGGTTCGTCCTGCAAAGTCAGCAGCCAAATACGCCAGCATTTGGACCGAAGAAGGGTCTCCTCTGAGAGTATGGACTGAAAAACAAGCCAAGGGACTTGAATCGGCTTTGAATGACAAGGGCCATCATGTGGCGGTGAAGTACGCCATGACCTATGGCTCTCCCAGCATCGAATCCCAAATCGATGCTTTGAAATCAGAAGGTGCGACCCGCATCTTGTTGCTGACCGCTTACCCTCAATACAGTGGCACCACCACCGCACCTGTTTTTGATGCCGTGCATCGTTGGAGTTTGAAAACTAGAAACCTGCCCGAGTTTCGTTTTGTCAATCACTACCACGATGATGCAGGCTACATTGCAGCCCTAGCAAGTCGAATTCAAACCAATTGGGACCAACATGGCCGCGCAGAAAAATTGGTCATGAGTTTTCATGGCGTACCAGAGCGCACTCTTCAATTGGGCGATCCGTATCACTGCGAATGCTACAAAACAGGCCGACTGCTGGCTGAAAAATTGGGCTTGACCAAAGATCAATACATCGTGACATTCCAGTCACGATTTGGTAAAGCTAAATGGCTTGAGCCCTACACCGAACCCACGCTGATTTCACTGGCCCAAAGCGGCACACAAAGTGTTGATGTTGTCTGCCCTGGATTTACGGGTGACTGCCTTGAAACCCTTGAAGAAATTAGCATGGAAGGCCGTGAAGCCTTCTTGCATGCAGGTGGCAAAAATTTCAACTACATCCCTTGCTTGAACAATGATCCTGCGTGGGTGGAAGCGCTAGCAGGTATTGCCCTTCAACACATGCAAGGCTGGCCCACGCTGCATACGGATGTTGAAAAAGCAAAAGCGGCCAATGTAAAAACCAGAGAACACGCTTTGTCTTTGGGTGCCAAAGACTAAGCTTAGATGTGTTGACCCTTGACCAGCTTTTGCCTGGGGTGATGCGGGCTTTGAATTAAGGCGTCGCTCTTTGGATGGATGCCTTTAATGCTGCATTGAGTGAGTCCAGTGAATCTGCATAATGCGCGCGCGTGGTTTTTGACAAACCCGCCTTGGCATTGGCTTTTTCTAGCAAGCTCACCAACTGTCGAGCGTTTTCACGCATCAAGCTTCGCGCGTCAGCTGGCCATGTGCCAGTAGGTCTCACCAACACATCGGTCATGCGGCGCAGTTGCTCACGTTGCAAGTTACGACGCATTAAATTAGTTTCTTGACCCGACTTGGCTTCTGACCAAATAGCGTCTTGTAGAACATCGTAAACCTCAGACAAGCCCAAAGTTTCTTTGGGATTGCTGACCTTCATACTGGATTCGGCCAAGCGAGAGGCCACTGCGGGTGAATACACGTGATCCAAAATTTCTTTTTGAACACCTGCCACCAAGCGAGCGACCGAAGTTTGCATGCTGCCGTCAGCAGGCGTTCTCTCAAACCTGTCTGTGGCCAAGCGCGCAATGAACTCTGGCTTGAAATTGAAACTCTCTGTGCCAAAAAAGTCTTTGGTGATCAATGCCAAAGCTTCTTTTTGTTTGGCTGCGCTGACTGGCTCAAAAACAGGCTTGCCAGACCCTGCGCGTTCGCGACGAATGTGGACACCGCCAATGTATTTGGCCGCTAAAGGTGCGACACGATTCAATTGGTTAAATCCGCTTCGGAAACTGCGCGTCAGTCTTTCGTAGCTGTCACCTGTCGCCAGGTTCATATTTTGCAAACGGTCCCACAACTCTCTAGAGAGTTTCATGCGCAGTTTGTAGTAAGCCAAGGGGTCTGAACCCAAGTCAAATCGATTGACCATGGGATCAACGCCGCCCATGCTTCCGAAGCCAGCGTCTTCATCAGAATCGTATTGCAATTCAGGTTGCTTTGACTTTGCCAATATTTGAGCCAGTCCTTGCTCTTCTTGACCAGGTGCAAATTGCTTGTAGCCAAACTCAACGGCCCAGTAATCGTAGGCACCCAAAGTGGACATGACATACTCCCCCTGCTTCTCGCCTTTGGGCGAAATGTTGTAAGGCGTGTAGTCCATCACCGAGGCTGTAGTGCCGTTCAGTCGCGTGAAATTAGGATCTTGAATTTGCTTCAAGTTATAAACAGTCGATGCACGGAAATTGTGACGCAGGCCAATGGTGTGACCCACTTCATGCATGATCACATCCTTCAAATAGGCTTTGGCCAAAGCATCGGCTTGAGGACTATCGAGCTCTAAGCCACGCGCCTCCAGCAAGTCCAATGCGTAATGCAACTCCTGGGCAGCATCTGCCGCGTGTTCACATAGCTCACCACCCGTGCCGCGGATACGTGCCAAGTCTTCAATGACTGCACGGCGCGCGCCACGCGTGAACACATCGGACATGCCAATGTCGGCATCCAAAATTTCACCTGTACGCGGATCGGCATGGGAAGGACCAATGGCAAAGCCAACGTCTGAACCTGTAAACCATCTGACAGACGCATGCTTAGCGTCCATGTTGTTGAAGTCGTCATTGGCTTGCTGTTGCTTGACCACCAAGGCGTTTTTGAAACCCGCTTTTTCAAAAGCCTTGTTCCACTCCAAAACACCTTGGGCAACGGTCTCACGGTATTTTTCTGGAATGTTTTTGTCCAACCAATAAACAATGGGTTCTTTAGGTTCAGAAACCTCTGCAGCAGGGTCTTTCTTTTCTAAGCGCCAACGCTTCACCAAATGCGATTTGGCTTTGAGATTCAAATCGGTGGTGTAGTCTGTTCTGGGAACCGTGAAAAATCCAACACGCTCGTCGGCCACACGCGCCTGCATAGGCTCAGGCAATGGCATGAAGCTGTAATAGAAAGACACAAACAAACTGCGAGGGTCTGGTGTGGCAGTTGGGGGCGGTGTGCTTGGAGTCGGTGAAGGCGTCATGGGTGGCGCAGAAATTTTGGGCACAGAGAAATGCGCCCTCACCTCAAGACCCGTCAGTGTGCTGGTATTTTTGGTCGCCGAGAAAGATGTGTTGCGCGTGTCCAAAGCAAACGGCATTCTGAATGACATCTCTAAGCGAGTTTGGTAGCCAGGAATGTCTGAAAATAACAAACTGTTGGCTTCAATCAAGATCGATTTTGTTTCTGGATTTGGCTGCGTCAAAACTGCCGCACTGCTCATCAGACTGTCTGAAAAAGATTCAGCAACAAACTGAGCTTGAGGGGTTCCCTCTTTCGCAAAAAATTGAGTGTTCTTAGCAATCAGTTGGACTTGGTTGCCCACTTTTTTAAACTCAACCAATTTAGAACCACCCATTTGGCTGCCATACAAACCACGCTCTCCGACTGAACGCGGAATGTTGTAGCTAAAGAAGAAGGGCTTGTCTAATTGGCTGGGCAGAATTTCAATCCAAATCTTGTCGTCTTTCTGATGGAGGGTGAAGTAACCAGGCGTTGCTTTGGAGTCCTTCAGAAAATCCTTCATTGGTCGCAATGCACCTGGTGCTGCGGGAGGTGTAGCCGGTGCTGAGGGGGCAGCAACAGGCGCTCCAGGGGTTGCAGGGGTTGCAGGTGCTGCAGCAGGCGCTGCTGGTTTTGGCGGTGTTTGCGCATTGACAGCTGTCAAAGTCAAAGCGCTGAGGCATGCCAAGGTCAACACTGAGAATTTGAAATAGGGCTTAGAAAAGCTGGCCATAGGGTGTCCAAAATGAGGTTAGGTCAAAACAATGTTGAACATTCTAAAGACAAGGCGCTTCGGGTAAGTACTGATTTTGAAAGAACAGAGTCTTAAGGGCGACTTGAACTTCACCATCTCAACAGAAATTGAATCAAAATTCACACATGAACGCGCTGATATTGGTTAACCCTCAAGCTGCTGGTGGAAGAGCTAAAAAGCTATTTCCCCAATTAGAAGCCCAATGCCAGCCCTACCTTCAGCATTTCGATCACTTCAAGATGGTGATGCCAGAATCCGTTGAGGACAGCTTGCATTTGCTGAAACAAACAGCCCCCCATACCCGCGTTGTGATTGTGGGTGGAGACGGTACCTTGAATCAAATGCTACCGGCTTTGATGCATTCAGCGTTTGAAATTGGCTTGGTACCTTATGGCAGTGGCAACGATTGTGCTCGTGCATGGGGCCTTCACCGCATGGCATGGCCAGATGCTTTGAAATTTGCATTGTTTGAAAAAGCTCAAAAAATAGACCTTGGGCGAGTGGCATTAGCCGCGGGGAAAGTTCATTATTTTCATTCCAGCTTGGCCATTGGATTTGATGCATCGGTTGGCAACCGCGCATTGGCAGGCCCAAAATTTCTAAGAGGTTTGCCGCGATACCTTCTGGCCACTTTGAGAGAGCTTACCCAGCTGCGCAATTGGGAGATGCAAATTTGCATCGATGACGCCATGGCGCATCAAGGCACCACGCTCCTCGCTTCGACGCTCAACACACCAAGTTATGGTGGCGGCATGCCAGCCGTGCCGCATGCCCTGATTGACGACGGTCAGCTCAACCTTCTCATGGCAGGTCAATTCAATCGGTTACAAACTTTGTTGATGCTGCCGCGTTTGCTAATGGGGCTGCATTTAAGTCACAACCGAATTAGGACCGTAGCATTTTCAAAGGCAACGATCAACAGTTCGCAGGCACTGCCCATTGCGGCAGATGGTGAAAGTCTGGGATATGACCATCAAATCAACATTGAAGTTCTGCCAAGTGCACTGAACGTCATTCGATTTTGATTATTTCTTCAGGATGCCAAATCCTGCACCTAACAATACTTTTTCTAAAATATTTTCAGAGGGCGTTGCAAACCCACCGCACGCTTTTGAGACGTGCGATGCATCAAGGTGATCGAGCGCATCCAATCCTATGTTGATCCCCAGCAAAGGAAAAAACAAAGAACCCCCAGACAAAACCAACAAAGTGGGCGTGACAATCGTTCGTGACATTTTGATGTCGTCATGCATTTCAGCCAACTGAAACGACCGCTGGCATGCGGGGGACTTGTACTGTTGTGTTTCTGGATTGATGCTATCAGCCATGGTGCGCGTGTTGCTTGCACAAGCAACCAGACTGCAGGCCATCACCAACAACGCACAACGAATCAAAATTCCCATAGCCTCATCACCCGTTTAAAAATTACTGAGGTTGAAATTCAGGCAAGCCCATTTGCCAAAGCATGAAGGCTTGTAGGTCTGCCGTTCTTTGATTGGCTTGGTCTGCACCCGATCCAGCACCGTGTCCCGCTTCATAGTCCAATCGCAACAAAACAGCTTGCCGACCTTTTTGTGCATCTGCTAAGCGTGATGCATATTTAAGGCTCTGCCACACATCGACGCGAGAATCATTCACCCCATGCATCAGCATGGTGGCTGGATAGCGAATGCCGTTTTGAATGGCGTGATAGGCACTGTTACGGAGCAGTGCATGAAATTCAGCCTCAACTTTAACGGTCCCATATTCAGGCACATTGGCCACGCCATTGGCCCTCTGTTCGGATCTCACCATGTCCAAGACAGGCACATTGGGTATCGCCGCTGCGAATAAATCAGGGCGTTCGGTCATGGCCCTGCCCACAAAAATCCCCCCCGCGCTTCCACCATAAATTCCCAATTTGGCACTGCTTGTATAACCATTGGCAATCAGCCACTCAGCTGTTGCAATGCCATCTTTCCAAGTGTTGAATTTGGTTTTTTTTTGGCCAGCCTCATGCCATTGACTACCCAATGCACCACCACCCCTGACATGGGCAAAAACATAGATACCGCCCCGCTCCACCCAAGTCATGACATTGTTGCTGCGAGAAGGCTCCTCGGTCGTGCCATAGGCACCGTAACCATACAAGATGGTTGGATTTTGGCCATTCAAGACGGCATCTTTTCGCATGATGATTGACACGGGCACTTTGACGCCATCGTGACTGGTCACCATCACTTCTTTGGCAATCACCTCCGCTCTTTGGACAGGTTCAACAGGCGGCGCCAAGTTAAGGCGAGTCAATTGCGCATTGGCAGGGGTGTAAACAAAACGCCGCAAAGCTTGCGTCCAACTGCTGACGGCGACGATCAAGTTTTGATGATCGACACTGCCAGAAATTGTCACATTGCCTTCCAAGGGCAATGAAACTTTCTCAAATGAACCCTTGCCAGCAACAGGCAAACGCAACAAGGAAGTATTGACGCCCTCTCTGCGCGTGACATACAGCGAATCCTGCGTGACTGAAATTGACCTCAAAACGCCCTCAGATTCTGGCAAGACCAACTCCGCCTTTTGAATGTCAAGTTCAGACAGTTTAAGTTTCAAAACTTTAAAGCGCGGTGCATTCAATGCGCTGCGCAAATACACATGGCCGTGTCCCATGTCCACTTCGCGGATGTCTGCGGATTGATGGAACACCTCTTGCCACTTGGCCTGACCTGCCAACACCTGGTCCAACTTGGCGACATACATGGCCAATCGCCGATCGACACCAAAGCTAACGACCATGCCAGCCAAATCAGTGCCTGGAATTTCTTGAACAAAACCAGTGGCAAAGTTTGGCAACTTGAGTTCTGGATATTTCGATCCACTGAAAATCAATTGATCTGGGTTGGGTGCTTTGAGGTCCAAGTAGTAACGTCCGGTGTCGGCAAATCGCTCTGTAGACCGCATGGTTTCAAACCCGGGTCTGAGGCGCGAAAAAAACAAGCTCTGCCCGTCTTGACGCCAGCTGACTCCTGCAAACCGGACGCGATCGATGGGGGGCAATACCGCCTGACCAGACGCCACATCGATCACATGCATATGGCCAATTTCTGCGCCTGATGCATGCATGCCGTAGGCCAACAACTTGCCATCAGGCGATGGATGGAAACTTTGAATGGCGTGGGGTTTGCCCTTTTCTTTCGAAATTTGTTCGGGGTCGACCAGCATTTTTTCTTCGCCATCTACACCGTCACGCCAAACCAACTTTGCTTGGGACTGACCTTGACTTCGTTTCAAATAAAACCAACGATTGTTTTTGGTCCTGTAGATACCTGTAATGACCGTACCGCCAACCGATTCCTTTTCTTTGAGCGCACTCAAAATACTTGCTCGCCCCGGAATGCGCTTAAGGATGCTGTCGGTGGCATCAGCTTGCCCTTTCATCCAACTTATGACGGCGGGATCTTTGACTTGTTCTAAAAAACGATAGGGATCGTCTACGGTCACGCCCCAGTGAACATCTTGGACGTTTTGAACAGGCATGGGAGGTGGTACATCGATACCCGCAAATCGGAAACCAGATGTTTGCGCATGAATTTGCAAACAGCACATCCATAAAAGCCCTGCAAACAAAGCTCGTAAATTAGATTGGTTCATTTTGCATCTTGAAAATTTCAGAATGGTCGGGATGATAACTGTCCTATGTGAATTTGACACTCATCGCATTGACTCACTCAACCGTAATCTTTCCTGCTCGAATGACAGGACCCCACCTGCGATTTTCAGCCTGTAAAAAGTTGATGAAGTCTTGACCTGTCAATGGCATTGGCGTCATGCCCATTTCAGTCAGTCGCACGAGCATTTCGGGGGCGTTCACGATGGATTGAATTTCGGATTGCAACCGATTTGCAATAGGCGTTGGGAGCTTTGCGGGCGCAGAGATACCAAACCAAGCACCACCGACCACGCCAGGGACCAGCTCGTTCAAAGCGGGCACTTCTGGAAAATTTTTATTCCGGGATTCTCCGCTGATCGATAGCAATCGCAATTTGCCACCCTTCACATAATTTGTAGCTGTGACCAAGCTCTCAAACATGCCATCGAGTTGCCCCCCCATGAGATCGGTAATGGCAGGACCAGACCCTTTGTAGGGAACATGAACCATGTTGATGCCGGCGGCTTGCTTTAACAACTCGCCCGTTAGGAATCCTGAGCTCCCCAAACCAGCGGAGGCATAGTTCATCACCCCTGGGCGAGCACGTGCCATGGCAACAAAGTCGGCCATGTTTTTAGCTGGATGATCGGCCCGAACAACAAAGCCATTTGGAAAAGTTCCCAACAACGCAAGATGCGTGAAATCTCGAAAAGCATCGTAGGGTATTTGATTTCGCATCAGGGGACCTGGCGCAATGGCCGGATTGGCGGATACGACCAAGGTGTGACCATCCGGTAAGGATTTGGCAACAGCATCCGTCCCCAAAATAGATCCGACGCCCGCCTTGTTTTCAACCACCACATTGACCTTAAGGGCCTCGGCCAATTTTTGCGCCATCATTCTGGCAATCACATCGGTAGAACCTCCTGGTGGAAAAGGAACCACCAGTTTGATGGGACGCGACGGATAGTTTTGAGCGTGCGAAGGATTCAGGAGCCCCCCCATGCTGAGGCCTAAAGCCAGATGTCCCCACTGGCGGCGATTCAATTCAAAGTTCATGTCAGATACGTCCTTCCCGCAGACCATCCTGGTATTCAATTTGTAAACCTAATCGCTTTAAACCCTGCCGAGCCAATGCCAAATTGGATGAAATGACTGGCACACCAAAATGAGCCCTTGCCTTTTTTATCAGTGGCAAACTTGGCATACCCGTTCCAGACAAAACAACTGCCTCCGCATTTCCGATCTCCATGTTTTGTAAAAATTGCCAAGCGTCGGCCGATTGCAAGCCGTAAATTTTGACGGTATCGTTGGATTGAATGTCAACACCACCCTGCTTAACAACCTCAAAACCTTGGCCACGCCACCAAGCTACAGCAGCCAACATGATGGGACTGGGATAAGGTGAAACCAATGCAATGCGTTGTGCGCCAAGGGTCTTGAGTTCAGCCACCAATGCAAGCGGCGCCGTCAAGATGGGGGCTCGCAATATGGCTTCAGATTCAGCAATGGCTTGTGAATGAATTTCAGGCTCAAGCAAATAGCTTGTGGCCGTACAAGCGAACAAAAAGACATCAATGGGCATTCCTGCAAACTGTTTGGCGTGTTGCGGCAAATTGACCAAATAGGATTTGAGTCTTGTGGCGGAGTCAGTGCTTTCAGAGGTGAGCCGCAACGTCACCGTGTCAACATCAAAAGGTATCAGTCGCCGAATTTCTGCTTCAACTGTGGGGTTAGCCTGTGGCGTTCCGATCCCCAATCGCCCTAGGCGAGCGTAATCCAAAGGGGGCGTCTGGTGTTCGTTGGAATGGTTGGCCATGCTTGCACCTTTAAGTGACTGCCGCAGCCCTTGCCAAGCCCGAAATCATTGAGCTTTTGAGCAAGTGTTCTCGGTGCTGTACAGGATCGGCAATTAGCGCTTGGAGTCTGGCCATTTCGGCTGCACGCCATAGAGGGTCTCTTCGCTGCATCCGCATTCGATTCATATGCGACTGCGCCAAAATTTCTTCCTCGGCAACAGGACGCCTTTGCTTTGAATAAAGATCCAACAAATCGTCGCTTGCGCCTTTGCGCAAGATGGCAATCAATTTGTCCGTCAAATTAACCGCATCATGAATGCCACCATTCATGCCCATGCCACCGGAGGGACTGGTGAGGTGCGCAGAATCACCTGCAAAAATAACGTGACCCGCACGGTAGTGATTTATCAAACGGCGATGGATTCGGTACGATCGAATTTCAACAACCTGATAGGGCTTGGGTTGAGGAAAGATTCTTTGCAATTTGCGCTCAATGGCATTGGGCTCTAGGGCTTGCTCTACCGATTCATCAGGGTCAGCGTAGAGCGAACACCGCCAAATAGAGGGAAGCTTTAACAAAGAAAAAGTACCTTCTTTGCACCACACATAGTTCACATTGGAAAGTTCAGGTAGCACCTCTTCAAATTGAAAAGTGGTGGTCGCCAAGATGGTGGTTTCTGGATAAGTTTCACCCGTGAAAGTCATGCCCGTCAATTTTCGGCAAATAGAGCGTGCGCCATCCGCAGCAATCAAATAGCGTGCTCTGATTTGTTCAACACCATTGGCTGTCTGGAGGGTGGCCGTCACACCTTGCGCGTCTTGCGCCAAGTGCGTCAATTCACTGCCATATTGCACCCCTAAGTTGGGCGTACTGTGGGCTTTGGCGTCAGCCAATCGGGTCAGCACACGCTGCTCGCACTGAAGCCGAAATGGATAACGCGTATCTGATTGCAAAACACCCAAATCAAAGAGTGCCTTGTCATTCGACTCATGTTGACGAATTTGCCATGTGGGAGAAATCAAACCTTCTGCAATCAAGCCCGCGGTCAGACCAAGTTCATCCAGCATTTCTAGGGTGGGCGGATGAAACGTAGAAGCACGAAAGTCGTTGCTGACCTGGGCTTCCTTGTCGATGACCATGGTTTCAATTCCGGCGTTTGCCAACCTAAGACCAGCCACCAAGCCAACCGGTCCAGCACCACAAATAAGAACCGCAACTTGCTTCATTGGTTAAACGTAGAACTAAGACGCTGCCATCCTAACTCGAAGTTGAATTCCACCAAGAAGCAAGGCATGAAGGCCCCAAACACCGATTGGTATAAACCCTTACACGCAGACAGCTTATGCCCACAAGTGACTTGGCCAATGGTGGATTTAGGATAGTCTCGGAATGGGTCACAATCTAGGGTGACTGGCAGTTTTTGATCCCTCCTCTATACAACTCCTATGGCTCTCAATCCCACTTCTTGCGCTTGGTTTCGTGCGCTCCCCTTATTTCAGCACCGTCCAAACAAGATGTTGGTCTCTGTTGCGCTTCTGACGCAGCTGGGTGTGATGGCGCAAGACAGCAGCGTTGGAAATCAAGCTGAACCAGTGTCTGCACCCCAACAAAGCACCATCCAGCGAGTTGAAATTGTGGCCCGTCAAGGTTCAACCGAACTCAGACGTGCCGCTAGCGTGGCCAAACAAATTTATGGTCGCGAAGAACTGGATCGTTATGGCGACACCAGTGCTTTGGATGTGATGCGTCGATTGCCTGGCGTCAATGTCGATTCTGGGGGCCCCCGCATGCGCGGTTTGGGCGCAGGTTATACCCAAATTCTGATCAACGGCGATCCTGCACCGCAAGGCTTCAACCTAGACCAATTGAGCCCTTCACAAATTGAGCGCATTGAGGTTCTCAAAGCACCCACGGCAGATCAAAGTGCACAAGCGGTTGCTGGCAGTATCAACATCATTTTAAAAGAGGCACCCCGTCGCTCGCAAAAAAACCTGCGACTAGGCCTTGCTTCCGGCAACAGACCATTGGGCAACTTGAACTACTCTATGAGCGAATCAATGGGGTCAGTCAGCATGGCCTTGCCTGTTTCACTGTTTGAATGGGATAGATCGCTTCGCACGGGTGTGGAGCGCAAAATGGCTGGGACCAATTCGCAACCTGCAGTTTCGGAACAATTGGGAAATGGCACCTCTTGGGGCTGGGGCTATAACTTGGCACCGCGCTTGAATGTGAAGTTCAGTGATGAACAAACTTTGGCCATTGCCACATTTTTCCAAAAAGGCTACTGGAACAATCGCAATGAATTTACCAATCGCGTCATTTCTGGCAGTCCTGTTTTTGACGACGATTCGGCTCAAAATGGTTATTGGGAAAATCGCCGAGCCAACCTCACTTGGGTCAACCGCTTCAGCGAAGATCAACGTATTGAAATTAAGGCTGGGGTTCAACAATCTCGCTCAGCGTTTGACGCTCGCAACTTGCGCGGGGGCGCCATGCAGCTTAAAACCATTGGCAACACACAAGACAACGCCATCACACAGGGTGGTAAATACAGCCAATTGCTAGGCTCAGAACATACACTGACAGCTGGCTGGGATTTTGAAAACAGAGATCGCAAAGAGCAGCGCACAACAACCGACAGTTTGGGCAACGGCTTGTTACAGGCCTTTGAAGGTCAACCCTTTGAAGCGCAAATGCAACGCCAAGCTTTCTACATTCAAGACGAGTGGGAAATCTCGCCAAAGTGGCAAATGTATTTGGGTTTGCGCAATGAACGCATCGCTTCAGAAAGCATCAGTACCTCTTACCCTGTCAGCAATGTGAGCAGTGTGCTGTCCCCTCTTGCACACGTCACTTACAAGTTCGACCCCAAAAGTCGAGACATGGTGCGTGCCAGCTTAACGCGAAGCTACAAAGCACCCGGTTTGAACACCTTGCTTGCTCGCCCCCAAATCAATGGTGCCTACACCAACACCAACCTCACCAACACCATTCTTTCACCAGATCGTATTGGCAACCCTAACCTGACACCCGAATTGGCGACCGGCTTGGACATCGCCTACGAAAACTATTTGGTCAATGATGGCATTTTCAGTGTGGGTGTTTTTCATCGTCAACTAAGCAATGTCGTTCGCAATTTAACGACCTTGCGCAATGTCAGCTGGGCCGCTGCACCTCGCTGGGTGTCTGAGCCGCAAAACTTTTCAAGCGCAGTGACCAGTGGTATTGAACTTGAGGTGAGAGGACGCGCCTCTGATTTGCTGCCAAGCCTACTTGGCAACGCCAAAACATTGAACATTCGTTCATCGCTCAGCATTTATCGTTCAAGCATTGAAGCTTTGGCAGGACCCAACAACCGCTTGGACGGGCAGCAACCATGGTCTGCCAATTTTGGTTTTGATCAACGCATCAAAGGCTTGCCTCTGAACGTGGGTGGCAACCTCAGCTACACCCCTGGCTATGACACACGTCAAACTGCAGAGCAATTCGTTAAGCGGTCTTCTACACGCAGCATTGACCTGTTTGCCATGATGTTCCTGAGCCCCACTGTTTCACTTAGAGCGGCCGCCAGTGCAGGCGTACAGCAGTTTGGCCCACCCAATGGCAGCACTCTGACCTTGCTGACCAATGGTGACTATGTTCGTTCAGAGCGTTATGCCAAGCCACAATTGAATGTGACCATGGATATCAGGCTTTGACACTTTGTAACACCCTCTTCACCCCTATTGACCTGGGCAAAAAGGGCATCAAAGTGCTTACTTCTTAAATAACTTGTCGCCCTTTTCATGGGTGGCTTGACAAGCCTTGCTTAACTTTTCATCGTGCTTTTCAAGGCATGCCCAAACAGACTTATCGTCGCCTGTGCACTTGAACTCTTTGACTTCTTTTTCGCAAGCTTTCCAGTCAATCTTGGTATTGGCTGAAACTCCGGAAGATGACACGGCAAAAGCGAATGCCAAAGCAGTTAATTTATAAATATTTTTCATGTTTGTCTCCTGATGACATGTCATTGCCAGCGCTGATCAACACTTGAACAGCCCACTCTGGCACGACCGATTGATTATGAATGAAAGAAATGCGTGCAAATGACAGATAACTTACTTACCACCTAAGCTCTGCCACAAAAAAGTATTCTGCAATGCGACCAAGTTAGCGCGTTGCGCATTGTCAGCCGCACCACCATGACCTCCCTCTATGTTCTCGTAGTAAAGAACATCGTGGCCTTGCTCAATCATCCTGGCTGCCATTTTTCGGGCATGACCGGGGTGCACGCGGTCGTCACGCGTTGAAGTTGCAAAGAGAACCTTCGGATACTTCACACCTTTTTTGACGTTTTGATAAGGGCTGTATTGACTGATGTAGGCCCACTCCTCAGGTTTGTCTGGGTTGCCGTATTCAGCCATCCAACTGTTACCCGCTAAGAGTTTGTGATAGCGCTGCATGTCTAACAATGGAACACTGCAAACCACTGCACCAAACAACTCCGGCCTTTGGAGCATCACTGCACCCACCAGCAAACCACCATTGCTGCCTCCCATGATGCCCAAGTGCTTCGGCTTGGTAATACCGGCTTTGATCAAGTCCTCAGCCACTGCAGCAAAGTCGTCATAACTCTTTTGTTTGTTTTGCTTGATGGCACTTTGATGCCATGCGGGTCCAAACTCACCACCGCCTCGGATATTGGCCACGACAAACACGCCACCTCGCTCATACCAAGTGGTACCCCAACCACCACTGTAAAAGGGGGCCATAGAAATTTGAAAACCTCCATAGCCGTAGAGCACTGTTGGATTGGTGCCATCGGTTTTTGCATTTTTTGGAAACACGACGAAATAGGGAATCTGGGTGCCATCTTTAGAAGTTGCAAATCGCTGCACTGTCTTCATGCCTGCTTTGTCAAAAAAGCTCGGATTGCTCTTCAATAATTCGCGCTCATCTGTGCCCGCTTTTCCCAAAAAGACACTGGCCGGCGTTAGAAAGTCGACATAAGACATGGTGTAGTGATTGGCCAGTGGATCGTCCTTCATAAAAGGATCGTGCATACCACTTGCACTCAAGGTGCCAGGTGTTGGCGCCTTCACCTCTCGGCGCAACCACTTGCCATCCACATATCGAAATTCCTCTATCCGACCAGCAACATTGTCCAAAATATTGAGTAACAAATAATCGCGTGTTGTGGTGAGACCACTGCGTGCCAAAGACCTGGTAGCAGTTGGCTCAAACAACAACTCGAAGTTTTTCTGGCCTTTCATCAGATCGTCAAATTTGATGGCCAACAAACTACCACTTTTAAAAGTGCTTGTAGAAGTCTTTAGATCACTCTTGAGTAACAAAAACGCCCACTCACGTTGCCAAGAAAGCGTGGCGTCGTTTGGCTTGTCAATCTTGACCCATTGACCATTGGCCCAAAGTTTAATTTCCGTGTTGTAAAAATCGATAGAGCGTCCAACAGTGATCCGCTCAAAACCCGGCGTTTTGTCAACGTTGATAAAAGTAGAAACATCACTGTCCAAGCCCTCAAAAACTTGGACAGCCTCACTCAATGGCGTACCCCGTTTCCAAATTTTGATGATTCGGGTGTAACCGCTTTTTGTCATACTCCCGGACCCAAAATCGGTTCCTACATACAAGGTGTTGATATTGATCCAAGCGGTCTGAGATTTGGCCTCAGGCAAGAAAAAACCATCCTTCACAAACTCACGTTTTGCAATGTCAAATTCTCGAATCACCTTGGCATCCGCGCCGCCTCGAGACAGGGAGATCAAACAACGGTTGTAATCAGGTGCCAGGCAGTTCGAGCCCCCCCACACCCAGTTTTCCCCTTCGGCTTTGGCCAGAGCGTCCAAGTCCAACAGCACATCCCATTGCGGTTGCGCTTTGCGATATTCATTCAAGGTCGTTCGACGCAATAAACCACGCGGGTTCTTGGCATCACGCCAGAAGTTATAAAAATAATCACCCCTGCGAGAAACGCTTGGAATTTGATCACGGTTGTCTAAAACCGAAAGTACTTTGTCGCGATTGTCTTTAAAAACTGGTAGCGCTTGAAGCTGAGAGGTCGAAACAGCGTTGCGCTCTCGTACCCAGGCCAAGGCTTTTTCTGACTGCACTTCCTCAAGCCATTCATAAGGGTCTTCAATGTTGGGATATGCAGATTGCGCATTGACGTAAAAACTGCTGGTCATGGCTAGAGCGTAGAAACAATACTTCAAAAAATAGTAAATTGAATTTACTTTCATATGGGAATTTTCCATTGGTAAGAAAGCATCATAACGGTGTCGTTGTCATTAGGTTTGTCAGTTCACCAATTCTTGGCGCTAAGTGGCGGCAGTTGAATGGTCGCTAAATGATTGACGAAGACAAATTGGGCTGAGATGATGCTTATCAATTAAATAAATTAGATTTCAGAAAATGAAGGCTTTCAGAATCCGTTTTCAAGCACTCCTCACTTTAAGCCTTGTTGCCCTGTCATTAATCAGCTGCGGTGGAAGCCCCGCGCCAAGCACCCCTAAAACATTCAAGGCAGCCAACCAGGGCTACAGCACAGACGATCTCTACAGATTCTTTGCTGTGGCTTTTGGCGCAGCGCCTGGTGTGACCTACATGGGGCAACTCATAGAGGCCGCCGAATGGGGTCTGAGTATCAAAGAAATTGTCAACATCTTCACCACTAAGCCTGAGTTCACGGACACCTATCCGGTCTCGATGAGCAACGCTGAATTTGCAACCAAGCTGGTCGAGAACGTCGTTGGATCAAGTGCTACTTCACAAGCAAAACAAGAAGCCGTCAATGACATTGTGTCTGCGCTAAGTTTGCCCAATTGGACAAGAGGCGATGTGATCTATGCGGTGTTCAATAACTTGGCTAAAAAGCCTGAATCAGATACCAAGTGGTATGGCACTGCCAAAAAGATGGCTAACCAAGTGGTTTATGCCAAGCACTTCACTGAAGATCTCTTGATTGACACAACCCATCTAACGCAGCTTAGAAAAGCGGTGTCAGCTGCCGATGAAACCACGGATGCTTATCTGCTTGAACAGAAATTATTAAGTACCCTTGAAATTAGCAGCATCACGAACGCTAAAAACACTTTTGTAACACTACAAGTCAAAGACAAGGCGTTTATTGGCTCAAACTTTGACGTAACTTGGACAGCTACAAATCAATATCAGTGTGCGCTAGTGACTCAGGCCAATGCAGCCTACAGCAGCTCTAACGCTGTCACAGTGAAATCTGTTGCAGGTGGGCAGCACCTCTATTCTTTCAAGTGCACCAATGGCACTGTGAGAACAAATCAAATCGTTAAGCTCGTAACACCCATGAAGGTTTTTGCAAGCTCCTATGAAAATAAAAATGCCATTGACTTTGACGCAACACAAATCCCACTGTTAAGAGCTTTAAATATTCCTAAGGTTGTGTCTGGCGAACAAGATTCAGTTGATCGATCGGTTGCATTTGGAGATTTTTTCCAAGAGGGTAAATATTCGGCGTTTGTCATGGCCAGTAATTCTGATGGCGCTTACGGGCCTAATTTGCCAGGAACCATTGCGGGCATTGGCTTCTTTTTAGATCAAGATGCCAACGGCAACTGGAAAGATCGATCAGCTGAAGTTTTCAAGTCGACAACGCATCGATTAGGTTGTATTTCTCCCTCATATTCAGCGGTTGCAGACTTTAACAACGATATGAAGCCTGACGTTTTCATTGCTTGTACAGGCTTGGATTTTGAAGTTCCAGGAGCTACGCCAGAGCAGAATCGAGCCGCAGGTAGAAGTCATCAAGTTGTCTATCTTAGTCAACCCGATGGCTCATACAAAAGTCAAAAGATTGAGGAAAGTAATCCCTTGTATGGCCATAAAGGCGTTGCAATAGACATCAATGGCGATGGCAATGTTGACATCCTAACCACAGACATATCCAACCCAGCTCAGCCCAGTGGCTGCGGCGTTCCCTATGTTTTATTAGGGCGCGGCGATGGCACATTCAGCAGAAATTATTCATTCATTGATGAGTATTTTGTGAGAGAGAAAATGCCTTTGTGCGGCTTTTTCAACATTGACATTATTCCAATCGACGGTCGGTACGACCTGCTCATTGGTGGCCTGATCAGAAAACCAAACGACCAAGGGTCCTGGTCCCTCTTATGGTTAAAAGGAAAAACTGGCGGCTTTAACTACACAGATTACAAGTTAATCGAGATGCCGCTGAATCCAACTTCAGGCCAACAATATCAATTTCCACTGGACATCGTTTTTGATGGCACTGGCAGAAATCTACTCATGAAGACAACGACCGTGGAGTCGACATGGACCGAATGGGCAACACTCAAATTTGACACCAACGGCAGCCTTGTAGGCATTATTGATCGATGGATCAACGATCAATACGAACCGAGAGCGCCACAATTTAAACCCTCCATCAATTCACCAGGGTACCTGATTGGATATACATCGGGATGTGCAATCGACATTAGCAAGGGCGATTGCGGTAGAAAAATAAAATTTAATTAATCGAGATTACATGGACTATTACGGAACACCAACAAACGACATTCTGGATCAAAAGAAACTGGGTCTACCAGACTGGTCAAATCTGTTTGGCGGTGAAGGCGATGATGAAATCACCATAGGGAATGCAGGGGCCGCTGGGGGTGCTGGTAACAACAAAATTATTGGAACTAGCCCAGGTGCCATTGCCCTTTATAACGCTTCACCAAGCGGGATCAATGCAAATCTAAAAACAGGCCTAGTACAAAATGGCTATGGCGGAACAGACACGCTCATTGATATTTATCGAATTATTGACTCTAATTTTGATGACACGATTACCGGTAGCGATGGTGACGACGCTGTTTTTCTTTCAGCTGGAAACAATTACGTCGATGGCGGAAAAGGCAATGATGTCATCAATTATTATGGGATTTCATCGGGCGACGTTGACATCAAATACGATGAAATTACAAACACTTTTACCTTAACAAAGACTGTTGCAGGAAAAGTTTATGTCGATACTCTTGTCAACATAGAAATTCTTGATTTTTGGGGTCCTGGGAGTGATTCTAGAAAAATCACTCCCTCGTTTTTCGTTAAACAAAAAATTGCTGGCTTTGAAGCCAGTAATTTGCACTACAACTTTCAAATTGGTGGCAATGAGTTTGTCGCAGACTCATTACTAGCTGGCGATTACAACGGAGATGGCAATCAAGACATTGCCGTACTGCGATTAAATTGGACTGCGCATCCCGATTCCAAAATTCAAATACTAGTTGGGGATGGTACGGGGCACTTCAAAGATGCCAGTCAAAGTTTTTTTAATGGCATCGGGCCAATTACCCAGTTTCCATCCAGAGGATTGGCCGTTGACTTTAACCGTGACGGAATAACTGATCTCTTGACAGTAGACAGCGGGAGCGACATTGACCCTTCAAGCAATGCAAAAAATTTCCTTTTGCTTAGCAATGGAAAAGGGCAATTGGTCAACAATACAAATAATTTACCCATCCCTTCAGGCTATAACCACGGCGCAAGCGTTGGAGATATCAATGGTGATGGCTTGCTCGACATTGTCAACAATTCACTTTCTGATACTAGAAACACGCTGGTCATTCAACAACCCGATTCAAGTTTCAAAAGTTTTCCTGAATTTTTACCCACTGTAACAACCAGAGTTACATGGGGACCGAACATCATTCCAGCAAGCTCAACAGCGTCCGGACTCATTGATG
>JACCEA012327072.1_pt1 | contig 34229 bp, 30 predicted proteins | sample 7449851 | NCBI WGS metagenome assembly JACCEA01 (sample SAMN15323453, study PRJNA562643) | freshwater metagenome | isolation source: river surface water | place: USA:Blue River Watershed | collected 2017-08-18 | reverse complement strand
GTACTTGGCAATACAGACTCACGATAAGCGGCATCTTGCGCTTCAAACACATCGGTTGAAGGCATAGAAACCACGCGCACCGCTTTGCCTTGTGCGCTCAGGTCTGCAGCGGCTTGAACCGCCAATTCAACTTCCGAACCTGTGGCAATAATAATTAACTCTGGCGCAGCAGCAGAATCAACCAGCACATAACCACCACGGCGAATATCAGCCACTTGTGCTGGGGTTCTGCCTTGTTGCACCAGGTTTTGACGGGTGAAAATTAATGACGTCGGCCCATCTTTACGCTCAATCGCTGCCTGCCATGCCACTGCAGATTCAACTTGGTCACATGGACGCCAATTCATCAGATTCGGTGTGACTCGCAACGATGCTAATTGCTCAACCGGTTGGTGGGTTGGGCCATCTTCGCCCAAGCCGATAGAATCGTGCGTATACACAAAAATCACTCGTTGCTTCATCAATGCAGCCATACGCACTGCATTACGAGCATATTCCATGAACATCAAGAAGGTTGCACCGTATGGGATAAAACCACCATGCAGCGCAATACCGTTCATGATTGCGGACATCCCGAACTCACGAACACCATAATATAGGTAGTTACCAGAGGCATCTTCTGCTGAGACGCCCTTCGCACCTGACCATAAAGTGAGGTTTGAACCGGCTAAATCGGCTGAACCGCCCATAAATTCAGGCAGTAATGGGCCAAATGCATTTAAGGCATTTTGTGATGCTTTGCGGCTAGCGATGGTCGCTGGGGTCGCTTGCAATTGCGCAATGTATGCATTGGACTTTTCTGACCAATCAGCTGGCAATTCACCACTTAAACGGCGAGTTAATTCTGCAGCTAACTCAGGGAAAGCGGCTTGGTAAGCATCAAAACGTTGTTGCCAGCTTTGCTCAAGTGCTTGACCTTTTGTTTTGCCATTCCACTGCGCATAAATATCGGCCGGGATCTCAAAAGGCGCATGGTGCCATTGCAGGAATTCACGGCTTGCAGCAATTTCAGCATCACCCAATGGCGCACCATGGCAATCATGACTGCCTGATTTATTTGGTGAGCCATAACCAATAATGGTTTTACAACAAATAAGCGTCGGTTTTTGCGTTTCTTGCTGGGCCGCCAAAATAGCACTGCGGATGGCCTCTGCATCATGGCCATCAACACCGGCAATCACATGCCAGCCGTAAGCTTCAAAACGTGCAGGCGTATTATCAGTAAACCAGCCTTCAACATGACCATCAATAGAGATGCCATTGTCATCCCAAAAAGCAATCAATTTGCCAAGGCCAAGGGTACCCGCTAAAGAACAAGCCTCATGCGAGACGCCTTCCATCAAACAACCGTCGCCTAAAAAGACATAAGTGTGGTGATCGATAATGTCATGGCCAGGTTGGTTAAACTGAGCTGCTAGCGCTTTTTCAGCAATCGCCATACCCACAGCATTGGTAATACCCTGCCCTAATGGCCCTGTGGTGGTTTCTACGCCTGGTGCGTAGCCAAATTCAGGATGGCCTGGCGTGCGAGAATGTAACTGACGGAATTGTTTTAAGTCTTCGATGGTTAAATCATAACCAGATAGATGTAATAAAGAATATAACAACATAGAGCCATGGCCGTTTGATAACACAAAACGATCACGGTTAAAGAAATTCGGATTTGTTGGGTTGTGCTGTAAAAATTCACGCCATAACACTTCGGCGATATCCGCCATGCCCATTGGGGCTCCTGGATGGCCAGATTTGGCTTTTTGCACCGCATCCATACTTAATGCGCGGATGGCGTTGGCGAGTTGTTTCCGAGACGGCATGGTCACTCCTGCTAGTGTGGTCAGATTCTTATCCAATGTTCATGTGTGCGCGCTTTTGCTCTGACGGCTTTATTTTCCTGCGCGTTTATATTTTTACGTGTCACATCAAGGTGGGGGTATTTTCCCAGAGCTCCAACAAGAGTGCAATTAATATGACATCTTTTGGCAAAGTTTTGATCCAAGCTGCCGATACATCGTATAGTCTTGGCATGAAAGACGTCCGGGCGGCAGAAAAAGCTAGCATTGCGCTGGCGCTTTCACTAGAATACCCAGCCCAAATTTTCGACGCCCAGTTTGTGTAAGTAAACTGCGTAAAATATGATTACGCGCTGCGCACTGAACATGTTTTTTGAGTGCGCTAGACTGGGCAACACTAACCAACTTTGTGGAACACATTAAATGGCACAACACATTTTTACCTCTGAATCTGTTTCTGAAGGGCATCCGGATAAAATTGCAGACCAAATTTCTGATGCAGTTTTGGATGCGATTTTAGAACAAGATCCAAAAGCTCGCGTTGCATGCGAGACTTTCGTAAAAACTGGCATGGTGCTGGTTGGTGGCGAAATCACCACCTCAGCTTGGGTTGATATCGAAGAATTAACTCGCAGTACGATCCGTGAAATCGGTTATGTCCATTCAGATATGGGCTTCGATGCCAATTCATGTGCCGTGTTAAGTGCCATTGGTAAACAATCTCCAGACATCAACCAAGGTGTTGATAAAAAAGATCCGCGTGATCAAGGCGCCGGCGATCAAGGGTTGATGTTTGGTTATGCTAGCAATGAAACTGACGTGTTAATGCCTGCACCAATTACCTACTCTCACCGCTTAGTACAACAACAAGCCAAAGTGCGTAAAGACGGCACTTTACCTTGGTTACGTCCTGATGCGAAATCGCAGTTGTCTTTCATTTATGAAAATGGCAAACCTGTTGGTATTGATGCTGTGGTGTTATCAACTCAGCATTGCGACACTATTTCTACGCCAGATCTGCGCGAAGCGGTGATGGAACATATCATCAAGCCAGTTTTACCCGCTGAGTGGCTGCGTGAGAGCACGAAATTCTTCATTAACCCAACTGGGCGTTTTGTCATCGGCGGCCCAATGGGCGACTGTGGTTTAACTGGCCGCAAAATCATCGTCGATAGCTACGGTGGTATGGCTCGTCACGGTGGTGGTGCCTTCTCTGGTAAAGATCCTTCTAAAGTGGACCGCTCAGCTGCTTATGCCGCGCGTTATGTTGCCAAAAATATCGTTGCTGCCGGTTTAGCAGAGCGTTGCGAAATCCAAGTGTCATACGCCATCGGTGTGGCAGAGCCAACCTCAATTAGCGTAGAGACTTTTGGTACCAGCAAACTTTCTGAAGACCAATTAATTAAATTAGTTCGCACTCACTTCGATTTACGTCCATATGGTCTGATTGAAATGATGCAATTAGAGCGCCCAATTTACCGTGCGACAGCTGCTTACGGCCACTTCGGTCGTAACGAGTTCCCATGGGAGCAAACCGACAAAGCAGAAATCCTGCGAGCAGACGCAGGTTTATAATTGCCAGTCGATTGCATAAAAAAGGAGCTTAGGCTCCTTTTTTTATTGGCGACGTAGTCATTTTTACAGACGTAGTCATTTTTACAGGGGTTGCTCGAGGTCTTTTCGTATATCCCCATCGAGCCTTATGATGGATGGTCAATCTGTGTAGCTAAGTTCAGCGGCCATCACCCTGCCAGCGAAATAACTTGGCACCCAGCCCAAGAAATATCAAAGTCATCACAGCCAATGCCACTAAGTGATAGCTGATTGCATTTAAGTCAGCGCCATCAATCATCACAGCGCGAGCACCTGCCACCAAATGCGTCAATGGCAACAAGTCAGCCGCATATTGTAAGGCTTTGGGCGCGCCATCCAAACTAAACCAAACACCCGATAAAATCATCATCGGCCAACTGGCCATATTCAATAATCCACCGGTTAATTCTTCTGAGCGACTGCGGCTAGCAATGAGCAAACCCAATGAAATCATTGCTGAAGCCCCCAGCAGAGTGACCAACAACAAATGCCAATAACTGCCGAGCATCATAAAATCAAACACGGCGTTACAGGCAATATAAATACCGCTGGCAATTGCGAGCACAATCAACAAGCGCGAAACCACTTGGGCACTGACAAATTCGAAGGCTGACAAAGGCGTTGCTTGCAATCGCTTTAACACACTACTTTTGCGATAACGCACCAAGACATAGCCGACCCCGAATAAACAGGAAAACATCATGTTCATCCCCAAAATGCCCGGTAAGGCCCAATCAACATACCGAATACTATCGCCACTCACTGCCAAACGGGTCGGATTGGCCAGTTGCGGGACAATAATTTTCGCGACTAAATAGCCTTTCGCCGAACGCTCATTCTGCCAGTATTGGTTTTGTTTCAGGTCAATGACTAAATCTAATTGATGGTGACGTAATTTCTCTAAAGCCCCATCGACCTTGGTGAAAGGAACAAAATCAATATATTGCGTACTTAATACTGCATGTGCACTCGGGTTCAGCTGTTCTGCATCTTGTAGCACGCCAATTTTATATTCAGCTTTGGGATCATTGGAAAACACCAAGGCAAAGCCCACCACCAACAACACTGGGAAAATTAAATTCCAAGCCAATGAGCTGCGGTCACGCCAGAATTCTAAATTACGCGCTTTTAAAACGGCAAAAAATCGTTTGAAGTTCATAGCTGCCCCTCCGGCAAATCCGCCAGTAGTGACTGCCCAGTGAGTTTCAGAAATAAATCATCTAAAGTCGCAGATTTGATGAACAACCCTTCTAACGAAAAACCTTGAGCGAGCAATTGTTTAATACTCGCTTCGACATCTGTACTTTGAATTTGCAAAAAGCCATCGCGCACACTCCAACTTTCAGTGGGTAGATTGGGTGGCACTCCGCGATCCGGCAAGCGGATCAACGCGCCGCTAAAATGCTCAGCCAATAATTTTTGCGGGGAATTCCTCGCGATTATTTGCCCTTTGGCCATGATCACAATGTCATCACAGAGAAATTCAGCCTCATCCATATAGTGCGTCGTTAACACGATAGTTTTACCTTGGGCTTTAATCTGACTAATGAGCTGCCAAAAATTGCGCCGTGCGTGCGGATCTAACCCTGTCGTCGGTTCGTCTAAAAATAAAATTTGCGGCTGATTCACTAAAGCAAGTGCAAGTAACAACCGTTGTCGCTGTCCGCCAGATAGTTTGCGATGATCTTGCTTCAAAAAATCCGTTAAATCACAAAGCCGGATCAATTCCGCTAAATCAGCCGGATTTTGGTAAAACGACGCAAATAACTCAAGCGTCTCTTGTACTGTCAAAAAGTCTTGCAGGGCCGTTTGCTGAAATTGCACGCCGAGTTGCTGAAAATCCTGCCGGCTCGCCAGCCTGCCATGATAAAGAATTTCACCGGTATCAGCAGAAACTAGGCCTTCAAGCATTTCCATAGTTGTGGTTTTTCCCGCACCATTGGGCCCTAACAAACCAAAACATTGGCCTTGTTGCACACTAAAATTGATTCCATTTACCGCAACCAGATCACCAAAACTTTTCTTCAAATTTCGAACTTCTAACACCACGGCCATGATGGCCTCCTTGGATGAGGATGGAATGCTTATACTCACTAAAATAGCTAAGTGATATAACTCACTGAAATTGTTGCCTGAAATAGCTCACTGAAATAGCTCTCTTAAACAACTTGTCGCCTTTAACCCATGATTGCAGGTACCCAGAATGTGAAGCAACTGCTACCATACTCCTTTTTGCTTGGAAGTGATCGCATGCGTATTCCTCGAATTTATCAACCCAGTGAGCTCGTTGTGGGTCAAACTTGCCAATTAGCCGAAGATGCTGCTAATCATGTGGGCAGAGTGCTTCGGATGCAAGTCGGGCAAGCCATTGAATTATTTAATGGTGATGGCAACAACTACGCAGCAAAAATTATTGAAGTTGGTAAAAAGACCGTTTTAGTGCAACTCGATGATTGTCGTCAGAATCCAGTCGAGTCGCCTTTGCGTATTCACTTAGGCCAAGGGATTTCGCGCGGTGATCGCATGGATTTTGCGATCCAAAAAGCCGTTGAACTAGGTGTGGCAGAAATCACGCCTTTGTTCACCGAACGTTGCGGCGTTAAGTTAGATGCAGAGCGCGCGGAAAAAAAACGTGAGCAATGGCAAAAAATTGTAATCAGTGCCTGCGAACAAAGTGGACGCAGTGTCGTGCCGAACGTGAATCCGTTGCAACATTTGGATAAATGGTTAGCACAGCCCACAAAAGAATTAAAGTTGACCTTGGATCCTTGGGCCAAAGACACCATTAAGACCCTAGGTCAAACCAATGCAGTTCGCTTAGTCATCGGCCCCGAAGGCGGTTTTAGTGACGGCGAAGTACAGCAAACCCAACAAGCGGGGTTTATTGCCGTACAACTAGGTCCTCGCGTGTTAAGAACGGAAACTGCGGCTTTAACAGCCATCGCAGCGTTGCAGTTACAACTAGGCGATTTAGCGACTGCCAACCCAATTAAGGAGTAACCTCTTGATTAAACTAGGCATAGTGATGGACCCAATCAGTGCCATCAATATCAAAAAAGATTCTAGTTTTGCGATGTTAGAAGAAGCACAGCGTCGCGGTTATCAATTACATTACATGGAAATGGCCGATTTATATCTGTTAGAAGGCCAAGCCCGCGCCAGCACTCGATTGTTAACGGTGCAGAATGATGCCAACCACTGGTATGATTTTGGCGCAACGCAGGATATCGCTTTGGCTGAGCTTGACGTGATTTTAATGCGCAAGGATCCGCCTTTTGATACCGAGTTTATTTACGCAACCTACATCCTGGAACGCGCTGAGGATGAAGGCACTTTAATCGTCAACAAGCCACAAAGTTTACGTGATGCCAACGAAAAGTTGTTTACCAGTTGGTTTGCCGAACATACGCCCAAAACCTTGGTCACCCGCGATGCAAAACGCTTAAAAGCATTTTACCAAAGTGAACAAGATATCATTTTAAAGCCGCTAGATGGCATGGGTGGCGCTTCGATTTTCCGGTTAAAACCACAAGATCCAAACGTCAGCGTCATCATCGAAACTCTAACAGCCCATGGCAGCCAATATGCCATGGCACAACAATATATTCCTGCCATTATCGACGGTGACAAACGCGTGTTAGTCGTTGATGGCGAACCAGTGCCCTACTGCTTAGCGCGAATTCCTGCATCTGGGGAAACTCGCGGCAACTTGGCCGCAGGCGGCCGTGGTGAAGCCCGTCCATTGACCGCCGCAGACTGGGCAATTGCAAAAGCAGTTGGTCCTGTGCTGAAAGCGAAGGGATTGATTTTCGTCGGCCTTGATATCATTGGCGATCGCCTCACTGAAATTAACGTGACCAGCCCGACGTGTATTCGCGAAATAGAAGCGGCTTTTGATGTCAGTATCACCGGCATGTTATTTGATGCCATCGAGCAACGTTTAGCCAAATAACGCTGAGCATTTCAGCTTTGAGGTCATTATGGATTCATTACAGAACCATCTTTTAGTGGCGATGCCTAATTTAGAAGACCCAAACTTTGGCCGCAGCGTAACCTACATTTTGGAACATAACGCTGAAGGTGCGATGGGTATTGTGGTCAATCACCCACTGAACTTAATCGTGAGTGATTTGCTAAGCCAATTAAATATTGAACACGACGAAGACTCTGACGTGGCGCAGACACATGTGGTGGCCGGAGGCCCAGTACAAAGCGATCGCGGCTTTGTGCTGCATACGCCCAAAGCAGGTTTTCAAAGTAGTTTACAAGTCAGCGATGAATTAATGGTCACAACCAGCAAAGATATTTTGGAAACCTTAACCAGCGCTGCTGCCCCAGAAAAATTTATGCTGGCCTTGGGCTATGCCGGCTGGAGTGCCGGCCAACTTGAACAAGAAATTGCTGACAACAGTTGGCTCGTCGTGCCTGCAGATAACCGGATTATTTTTGACATCGCCCATAGTGAAAAATGGCAAGGTGCTGCAGCAAAGATGGGCATTTCGCTTTGGCAATTGAGTCCACAGGCAGGACATGCATGAGTATTACAGTATTAGCGTTTGATTATGGCTTAAAAAGTATTGGCGTAGCTGTCGGTCAGTCTTTGACCGGCAGTGCGTCAACTTTAAAAGCGCTGAAAGCGCAGGATGGTACGCCTGATTGGCAACAAATTGAGCAGCTATTAAAAGAATGGCAGCCTGCGTTTGTCGTCGTCGGCTTACCGCTGAACATGGATGGAACAGAGCAGCCCTTTACAGCGAGAGTGCACAAATTTGTCAATCGTTTGCATGGTCGATTTGGCGTTCAGGTAAAAACCCATGATGAACGTTTAACTACTGTCGATGCTCGCGCCGATTTATTTGCGCAAGGTGGTTTTAAAAAATTAAGCAAAGATGCGGTCGACTGCTGGTCGGCCAAACTCATCTTGGAAAGTTACTTTGAGAATAATCCCTAAAGGCTGCCAATGAATTTTTCGCAACAGTCAGCAAACACTCCATCGTTTGATGTGCCACTTGGGTATTACCAACACTACAAAGGCAACTTCTATCTATTGCAAGCCATTGCTATGCATAGTGAGGAACAACAACCCTATGCGGTCTATCAGGCGCTCTATGGTGATTACGGCTTGTGGGTAAGGCCCCTCAACATGTTTACGGAGCAAGTGCTGATTGCTGGCGTTTCTCAGCCAAGATTTCGTTTTGTCGGTACTGACAAGCCGAAAACTAGTTGAGATTTGCTGCCGCTACGTGCAATTAGGAACCTCTCATTAGGAACATTTGACCATGGATATGGTACAAACAAGACAAAGCCAATTAGATTTATTAAGAGGCGTCGCCATTTTGGGGATAGCTTTCATGAATGTGTTTGGCTTTGCTATCCCCTCTTGGTATAGCTTCGATTTGTATTGGCACCAATCCCCCGTGAGCACATTGGATGTTTGGTTGTATCAGTTGCAGCAGTTATTTTTGCAGGGTCGATTTCGCAGCTTGTTAACCTTATTATTGGGGATTGGTTTATGGCTCATCGCTATGCACAATTCTGTTGATGCCAAACGTTTACAACAAGTGAAAAGACGCTATCTCGCCCTTGCACTGTTCGGTTTTTGCCATATTAACTTTTTCTGGACTGGCGATATTACGCTTTGGTATGCCCTATCCGCACTTTTACTACTGGGTTTTGGCTTTTTATCCTGGCCACCCGTCCAGCAATTCAGACTAGGTCTTAGCCTGATTTTGGTCACTGTTTTTTTAAACTATGCGGTTGCCTGGTCAACGCTGTTGGCAGAACCTGTGCAAAACATCGGGCTTAGTGAAGAAGAGATAGTCGCAGCACAGCAACTTTATCACGGCCCTTTGTTTGCCTGGTGGCAAGACATGTGGCAAGAGAACCTGCTCGGGTTATTAGGGTTCTGCTTTAACTTAGCGTGGCTGAATATCGGCACCATGCTGATTGGTATTGCCTTATATCGCCAAGGTTTTTTCCAAACGGGGATGTCTCGATCGCAAGAAGCGATATTGTTCACCTTCGCCTTGGGGTTGGATATTCTGGGGATCCATCTGAGTAACGGTCAACAGAGCGTATTGCACTTTTGGTATGATTTTTCAGCCCTGCTGATGGCGTTAGTCTTTGCCAGTTGGCTCATTAAATGGCGAACTCAGGATGTGCTTAGTCGGCTGTTTCAAGCCTGTGGCAAAATGGCATTAACCCTTTACTTCCTACAAACTTTACTATTCTTAACTTGGTTCAATTGGTTGGCACCTGCTTGGTACGCAAATGCCGAACGGTGGCAGCTGATGCTGCTGGCTTCAGGGGTGATCCTGTGCTGCGGGTTATTCGCCCTAGTTTGGCACCGATTTTACACTCTAGGACCACTGGAATGGTGCTGGCGACGATTGTATAGCACAAAACATCACTCATAAATTCCAAATAAAAAATCCTCAGATCATTGGTCATAACCTGAGGATTATTTGCGTGGCTTATTCTAGTAAGCCTGAGGAAAAGCCTTGGTTTTAATCTCTCAAAAATTGGCAAACATTCAATTGAATTAAATCGGTTTCTCTAAACCATCGACAGTGACATTCGTCAGGAAGCCAGCTCCCGCAGTTTCATTATTCCGTAATTTAATCATCAAGCGTAAATCATTTGGCGAATCGGCATGGTGCAATGCATCGGCATAGCTGATTTGATTGCGTTGATATAAATCGTATAAAGCTTGGTCGAACGTTTGCATCCCAAGTTCTTTTGACTTACTCATCACCGCTTTAATTTCATCAATTTCACCCCGTTTGATTAAATCGGCAACCAGTGGTGAATTCAATAATACCTCTATGGCCGCGATCCGACGAGTGCCATCCGGTGTAGGGATCAGTTGCTGTGCAACAATGCCACGGAGGTTCAACGCCAGGTCAAACAATAACTTGCCATGTTTTTCTTTCGGAACTAAGTGCATAATACGGTCAATTGCTTGGTTGGCGTTGTTGGCGTGCAAGGTCGCGATACACAAATGACCCGTTTCAGCAAATGACAACGCATATTCCATCGTGTCTTGGCTGCGGATCTCACCGATGAGAATAACATCAGGTGCTTGACGCAAGGAGCTTTTCAGCGCGGCATCGAAAGACTCAGTATCAATACCGACTTCACGTTGCGTAATTAAACTTCTGGCATGGTCATGGACAAATTCGATCGGATCTTCAATTGTCAGAATATGACCTCTGGCATTTTTATTACGATAGCCAATCAGGGCCGCCAAAGAAGTCGATTTACCCGTGCCTGTCCCCCCCACAAACAGCACTAAGCCACGCTTGGACATAATGATTTCTTTGAGGATGGGCGGTAATCCTAAATCTTCCACATTAGGAATGGTTGTCACAATCCGACGGATTACCATGCCTGCAGCATCCCGCTGGAAAAACGCAGAGACCCGGAAACGTCCCGCATCATTAGAGATGGCGAAGTTACACTCTTTATGGGTCAGAAACTCCTGTTTTTGTTTCTCGGACATGGCCGACAGCACCAACGCCAGCGAAGTTTCAGCATCAAGAACCGATTCGTCAATGGGTTGCAACTCACCATTAATTTTGGCGGCAACTGGCATACCAGCGGTAACAAACATATCCGAAGCTTTGGCATCGACCATTTTATGCAGTAACGGGACTAGTTCCATCATTTATGCTCCTAAATTCGCCCCATTGCACCAAAGGTATTTTTATCCTGGGCTTTGGTCATCGCATCTTGACGCGTAATAATGCCGCGGTTCACTAAGTTCAATAAACATTGATCCATGGTTTGCATGCCATGCGATGCACCTGTTTGTATGACAGAATACATCTGAGCAATTTTGTCTTCACGAATTAAGTTACGAATAGCCGGTAATCCCACCATGATTTCATGGGCTGCGACTCGACCACCGCCGACCTTTTTCAACAGTGTTTGCGAAATAACGGCCCTTAATGATTCCGACAACATCGAACGCACCATGGCTTTTTCTTCCCCTGGGAACACGTCGATGATCCGGTCAATGGTTTTGGGTGCTGAGGTGGTGTGCAAAGTACCAAACACCAAGTGACCCGTTTCTGCCGCGGTCATTGCCAACCGGATAGTTTCTAAGTCCCGTAATTCACCCACTAGGATGACATCAGGGTCTTCACGCAAGGCTGAACGTAATGCATTTGAGAAACTCAACGTATCGCGGTGCACTTCCCGCTGGTTCACTAGTGATAGTTTATTTTGATGAACGAATTCAATCGGATCTTCAATCGTCAGAATATGGTCATGGCGATTGGCGTTAATATAGTCAACCATTGCTGCAAGGGTTGTTGATTTACCCGAACCTGTTGGGCCTGTGACTAGCACTAAGCCCCGTGGGTTTTCCGCGATGGTTCGAAACACATCAGGGGCACCTAAATCTTCTAAGGACAACACTTCACTTGGAATGGTACGGAATACAGCAGCGGCACCGCGGTTTTGCACAAAGGCGTTAACCCGGAAACGAGCAAGGCCAGGAACTTCAAAAGAAAAATCTGACTCTAAACGTTCTTCGTACTCTTTGCGCTGTTTATCCGTCATAATGTCGTAAACTAAAGCGTGAACGTCTTTATGCGTCAGCGGTGGAATATTTAATCGGCGAACATCACCATCGACACGGATGAGCGGCGGAACACCTGCCGATAAATGCAAATCTGAAGCTTTGTGTTGTACGCTAAACGCAAGTAATTCAGTAATATCCATGACAAAAACTCCTGTTTGTCGGAAAATGGTCAATCTTTTTGATGAGTCTGGTCCCAATGCATAACAACATAGCAGAACGCTTAACTTCAGCCTACCAGCAGATAGCAGAAATTATTGCAAAATGTCAGCGCGAGCCATCAACTGCTCAGTTAATCGCCGTCAGTAAAACCAAACCCGTTGCCGATATTCTTGCTGCATATCAAGCAGGCCATCGGCAATTTGGTGAAAACTATGTGCAAGAACTTGTTGAAAAAGCAACCTTTTTTAAGGATAAATCCGATATCCAATGGCATTTTATCGGCCCAATTCAATCCAACAAAACACGAGATATTGCCAGCTTTGCCAGTGTGGTTCACAGCATCGACCGCTTAAAAATTGCCGAGCGTTTATCTGCGCAGCGCCCGACGCATTTACCACCGCTAAAAGTGCTGATCCAAGTCAATATCAGCGAAGAAGCCAGTAAAGCAGGTATTCTAAGTCAAGATGTCTTGGCTTTTGCTGACGAACTCGCCAAGTATCCGAACATACAGTTAATTGGCTTAATGGCAATTCCTGAACCGGCAAAAGACGGCGATAACCATATTGCCTTCAGTCGAATGCAGCAGCTTTCACAACAGCTGCAACAACGCCATCCTTCAGCCTGCGAGTTGTCGATGGGAATGTCTGACGATTGGCCGCAAGCCCTAACATTCGGCGCAACTATGATAAGATTAGGCACAGCCATTTTTGGCCAAAGGGAACCCAAAAAACATGAATGATAATACAGTCGCTTTTATTGGCGCGGGGAATATGAGCCGCTGCATCATTGCAGGCATGGTCCGCAATGGCTACCCAGCTACCAATATTATTGCAGCCAATCCAAGCCGAGCGAAATTAGATGCCTTGTCTGCAGAATTCGGCATCCAAATCACCCAAGATAACCTCGAAGCAGTGACTAAGGCCGACGTGATTGTTCTCGCCGTGAAACCACAACTGATGGCTGACGTGTGCTTACAACTGAAAGAACATGCGCCGGAATGTTTGGAAAAACTGTTTGTGACTGTGGCTGCCGGCTTGCCTGTGGCTAAATATGAAAGTTGGTTAGGTGAAGTTCGTTTAATCAGAACTATGCCGAATACTCCTGCCGCTGTTGGGCTTGGGGTCACCGGGATTTTTCCAAGCCGCTGTTCGAACTATGAAAAAGCTTTTGTTGACGGTATTTTCTGTAGTGTCGGTAAAACGGTATGGCTGCAAGAGGAAGATCAGATCAATGCGATTATCGCACTGACTGGTAGTGCCCCTGCCTACTTCTTTTATTTTATGCAGGCCATGCAACAAGTCGGCGAAAGCTTAGGATTCAGCACCGAAGAAGCAAGAGCCATGGTGGTCCAAACCGCGTTGGGCGCTGCCACTTTAACTGCGCAGTCAGCTTTACCTTTTGCCGATTTAAGAGCCCAAGTCACCAGCAAAGGCGGTACTACGCATGAAGCGATTGAAACCTTGCGGCAAGGCGGGCTTGAAAATTTAGTGAAAGATGCCATGTTAGCTGCGATAGCCCGTGCCGAAGCACTCGCTAAAACTTTATAGATAAACAATTTAGGAAACCGCCAATGGCCAATGCATTCTATTTTTTAATTAATTTGGTGTTCGATTTAGCGCTTTTTGTCGTGATTTTACGTTGGTGGTTACAAACGAGCCGCGCTGATTTTTATAACCCAGTCAGTCAGTTTGTGGTCAAAGCGACCAATCCATTGATTATTCCTCTGCGTCGAATGATCCCCGCAATTGGCTCTTTGGATACCGCCACACTCTTGGTTGCATTACTCGTCAGCGCCGCCAAAGTGGTGGTGATTGCAATGTTGTTTACTGGCTATAGCAGTGTTGGGGTATTGGTTTTAAAAAGTGCTCTAAATATTGTGCTGCAAGGTCTTTATTTGTTGTTTTACATCCTGTTAGCTCGCGCTGTATTAAGTTGGTTTAGCCAAGGGCGCACACCAATAGAGTATTTACTTTCACAACTGACTGAGCCCTTATTGCGCCCTATCCGTAAAGTAGTACCAACTATTGGCATCATCGATTTATCGACCATGGTTTTAGTGATCGCGCTTATTTTCGTACGCATCATTGTCGAAAGTTACTACATTAATTTACTTTAAAGGTTGGGGGATTCCCCTGCCCTATGGAATCGAAGATGGCGCAAACAGCGTGGCGCTGGCAAGGCAGTGATCTTATTTTACAGCTTTATGTCCAGCCGAAAGCCAGTAGAGATCAGTGGCTCGGTTTGCATGCAGATGCATTGAAATTGGCAATTACTGCGCCACCTGTCGATGGCAAGGCGAATGCTTATATTCAGAAATTTTTAGCCAAAGCTTTTGCGGTGGCCAAAACCAATATTGAAATCGCGAGAGGCGAATTAAGTCGAAATAAACAAGTCCGGATCTGTGCTCCAAAACAAATCCCGACTGAACTTGTAGCCATTGGCATTCTCTGGGAGCCCCCACTATGAAACGGTCTTCTTTAAAAAATATTCTGTTTACAGCACTCGTTGCTACATTGTGTGCAACCCCTTTGCAGGCTGAGCAGAAAAAACAGCTCGGCGCATGGGATGTGCATTACATCGCCTTACCAACCACATTGTTAGATGCGCCAATCGCCCAGCAATACCAAATTGAACGCAGTAAATTTAATGGCTTTTTAAATATTTCAGTACTCAATAGCCAAACCCAGCAAGCCCAGCAAGTGACAATCCAAGGCGAGGCTAGAAATTTATTGGGTCAAATCAAACCGCTCACATTTAGTGAAGTGAAAGAAGGCGCAGCCATTTATTACTTGGCGCAATATGGTTTTAAGGGTGAAGAGCATGTCAGCTTCACGATCAATATCAGTCAAGGCAATCAAAGCCAACAGCTGAAATTTAACCACACTTTTTATCCCGATTAATTAAGCCTGCAGAGTCTGATTGATGCAAAAGATAGTATTAGCCACGGGGAATCCTGGCAAAGTCGCCGAATTATCTGCCATGTTGGCGCCTTTATCGTTGGAAATAGTGCCGCAAACTGAATTGTCGGTGCCAGATGCCGATGAAACAGGCCTGACTTTTGTAGAAAATGCCATCATCAAAGCGCGCCATGCGGCGAAGCTGACCGGCCTGCCAGCAATTGCTGACGACTCAGGTCTAGCCGTGGATGCACTTGGCGGTGCTCCTGGAATTTATTCCGCACGGTATGCAGGTCAAAGCGCCACCGACAGCGATAATATTGCCAAGTTATTACAAGCCTTAACCGATGTTCCAACCAATCAACGGCAAGCACAATTTCATTGCGTCTTGGTTTATCTGCGACATGCGGAAGATCCAACGCCGCTGATTGCTCATGGCGTCTGGCAAGGTGAAATTACCTTGAATACGCAAGGCGATGGTGGTTTTGGCTATGATCCAATTTTCTTTGTCCCCGCGTTAAACTGCACTTCAGCTGAACTTAGCAAAGCAGAAAAAGCCCAAGTCTCACACCGTGGGAAGGCTTTACAGCTGTTACTCGCTCAGCTGAGTCAGCGTATACAGTTCAGCGAGCGGGTTCAAGATTGATGAGTGAGTCTTCGACGAAGGCCAAATTAGTCGCCTTACAACTGCCGCCACTATCGCTATACATTCATATTCCATGGTGTGTGCAAAAATGTCCTTACTGCGATTTTAATTCGCATGCCATTAAACAAGGGATCCCTGAGCAAGAATACATCTCGCATTTAATTGCTGATTTAGAGCAAGATCTGCCCTATGTGCAAGGGCGAGAATTGACCAGCATTTTTATTGGTGGCGGCACTCCAAGTGTGTTTTCAAGTGAAGGGATTGCGCAAATCCTGTCCGCAGTGTCCACACGCATTCCTTTTTCAGCCGCGATTGAAATTACCATGGAAGCAAATCCAGGTACTGTGGAAGCAGAGCGTTTTGCGGGCTATGTCGCGGCAGGAGTCACTCGTTTTTCCATTGGCGTACAAAGCTTTGCCAGTGACCAACTGACTCGCTTAGGCCGGATCCATAATTCCGACGAAGCTGTGCGCGCTGCGCAATTAGCCAATCAGTTGATAGCACAGCATTTGCTGCGTGGCTCGACAGAGGCAATCAGTGCTAAACATCCGCAACTGCAACCGCAACCACAAAAAGTAGGCTTGCAAAGCTTCAACTTAGATTTGATGCACGGCCTGCCTGAACAAACGTTAGCCAATGCGATGGCCGACTTACAACAAGCCATCGATCTCGCACCGCCTCATCTCTCTTGGTACCAATTGACGATTGAACCCAATACCGTCTTTGCCTCGAAACCGCCAGTCCTGCCAGAAGATGAATTACTGTGGGATATTCAGGAGCAAGGTCATGCGTTGCTGCAAGCTGCAGGCTACCGACAATATGAGACCTCGGCTTACAGCAAACAGGGCTACCAATGTCAGCACAATTTAAACTATTGGCGCTTTGGCGATTATTTGGGGATCGGCTGTGGCGCGCACGGCAAAGTGACGTTACCTTTACAACACCAAATTGTCAGAACTGTGAAAGTCAAACATCCGAAAGGATATATGGATTTAACCCGCAACTATCTCGATAGTACCCAGCCGATTGCCACTGAAGATTTAGCCTTTGAATTTTTTATGAATCGCTTTCGTTTGTTGGAAGCTTGCCCTAAGGCTGACTTCACCGCATTTACTGGGTTACCTATCGAAACGGTGACGCCTATCCTTGCACGCGCCAGCGAATTAGGATTAGTTACTGAAACATTCGAGAGTTGGCAGATCACTCCACGTGGTGTTCGCTATCTCAATGAACTCTTACAATTATTCTTATAATCTAGTTTGCTATCACAAATTCTTGAGGAACATATGCGCTTTCAATCAACCCCATTAGCGCTTGCGGTTGCGGTTGCATTATTTGCAACTGGCTGCACGCCAGAACCCACAGCACCAACACCAGCACAAACCACAACACCGGCAGCAACAGCGACTACATCAGTAGCGCCGGCAAACAGTCAACATGAGCAAACAGCGAGTGAAAAGGCCAATGCTTATTTTGAACAAGTGTTTATGGAACAGGCGAGCTTAAGCCCAAGAGCACTGACGCAACTAGGCATTAAACAACGGTATGACGAATGGGATGATTTGAGTGATGCAGCGCAAGATGAACGCTTAGCCCTTTATAAACGCCAACTGGCAGGTTTAGCACAATTTGATGCAAGCCAACTCGATGCGCAGACTGCGCTCAGTTTGCGACTGTTGAAACAACAATTAGAAGAAGAAATCGCTGACGACCAATGGCGTTTGTACAATTACCCGGTCAACCAAATGTTCGGCTTGCACAGTAGCGTTCCTTCCCTGTTGATTAACCAACATTTGATTGAAAACGAAAGTGATGCCAAAGCTTATATTGCTCGGTTAAATGGCACTGTGAAATTATTCAATCAACTGCAACAGCAATTAGACAAGCGCGCAGCACTGGGCATTATTCCGCCCAAATTTGTGTTTCCACTCGCGATTTCTGCCAGCCAAAACATCATCAAAGGCGCACCATTTAGTGAAGGGCCAGATAGTACTTTACTGGAAGATTTTAAAAAGAAAGTCAACGCACTTCAATTAGATGAAGGCACCAAAGCCCTACTTATCAAAGAAGCTTCGATTGCCCTCGTCAGCTCCGTTAAACCAGCGTATGAAAGTTTGATTGTTTATTTAACAAAACAAGAGAAATTAGCTGGTACAGATGATGGGGTTTGGCGCTTTAAAGATGGCGAAGCGTTTTATAACAACGCGTTAGCGAGGATCACCACCACAACCATGACTGCAGATGAAATCCACCAGTTGGGTTTGGCTGAAGTTGCCCGTATTCATAGTGAAATGCAGGCCATCATGAAACAAGTCGGCTTCAAAGGCTCAATGGCAGAGTTTTTCACCTTTCTACGCGATGATGCACAATTTTATTATGCCGATACTGCAGAGGGCAAAGCCGCTTATTTGGCCGAAGCCACTCGCATCATTGACCATATGAAAGGTCGCTTAGATGAACTGTTTTTAGTCAAACCTAAGGCAGATTTGATTGTTAAAGCGGTTGAGCCATTTAGAGAAGAGTCCGCTGGCAAAGCGTTTTACTCTCAACCGTCGATGGATGGCAAAAGGCCAGGCACTTATTATGCAAATTTGCACAATATGAAAGATATGCCGAAATACCAAATGGAAGCTTTGGCTTATCATGAAGGGATCCCTGGTCACCACATGCAAATTGCCATTTCGCAAGAATTGGAAAACATTCCTAAATTTCGCAAGTTTGGTGGCTATACCGCATATATCGAAGGCTGGGGCTTGTACACAGAATTACTACCGAAAGAAATAGGTTTGTACCAAGACCCCTACTCTGATTTTGGTCGATTAGCGATGGAACTATGGCGGGCATGCCGTTTAGTCGTCGATACCGGGATCCATGCAAAAAAATGGACGCGCGAGCAAGCCATCCAGTACTTAGTGGATAATACGCCAAACGCCAAAACTGAGGCCGTTAATGCGATTGAGCGTTACATCGTAATGCCAGCACAAGCGACTGCCTACAAAGTGGGAATGATCAAGATCATGGAACTTCGTAGCAAAGCAAAAACTGCACTCGGCGACAAGTTCGATATCCGGGAATTCCATGATGTCGTGCTGAAAAATGGAGCGGTGCCACTGGATGTGTTGGAAAGTCTAGTCGATGACTATATTAAAGCGAAGCAAGCTTCTGCCACAAAATAAGCCCATCTCTATGGGCTCACCATCCTGACTCAGCAAAGGTCGCACGAGCGGCCTTTGCTTTTTTAAGTGATTGATCTTAAGCTGCAAGTTGTCATTAACTGGAAGCGTAAGTCAACCTTAGCCCCTGTTGTGCGTTGGCTCGTTAAGCGCTAAGAGAAATAATCAATGCTGCAAGTCCATTTGTTTGATCCTGAAACTGGTCATTGGCGACAAATTGCCGCTCAGCTTTTAAGGTATCCGTTGGATCCTGAAGAAAAAGTGTGGGCCGATCTCAGTCATGCCAATCAGGAAGAGCAACAAGCGCTCATGCAAAAATTGGCGATCCATCCGATGATTGCCGAGGATTTTTTAAGAGACCGTCATCCGCCAAAATTAGAAGCGAATGAACAATTTACCTTATTGATTTTGCGGGCATTTACGGGCTTGAATTTTGTCGACTATCCAGGCCATTCGCAAATCAGTTTATTATTTTCACCCAATGTTCTGCTCGCCAAAGGGCAACAATCCAGCCCTGAGTTCCAAAGAATTTTCTCAAGTTTTGAACCCAATAAAGCCCACTATGCGATGAAAGATTGGGTCAAACATTACATTCATAATGTCTCTGCCAGCTATTTGGAAAAACTCATCAACTTTGAAGACGAGCTTGGCGATTTTGAAGACTTAATGCTGACACATGGTGATGACCATAAAATGTCCACCATTATGAAATACCGCACTGTCTTTCGAAAATTAGAACGAAACCTCGCTTATCAAAAGGAAATGTTTGCCGACCTGCTGACACCGGATGATGGCCACCCCTTTGTGGCGCAGTTTCAACCTGTCGAACTGCGCGATTTTTATGAAAAATTCGAACGCTTGCACAGCATGACCCAAATGTACTATGACCAGCTAGGCGATTTAGTGAACGCCTATATGTCGACATCCTCCCATCAAATCAACGAACGGATGAAATTGTTGACGATGGTATCGACGGTATTTATTCCATTAACCTTTATTGCCGGTGTCTATGGCATGAATTTCGATAATATGCCTGAACTCAAATTTGCAAACGGTTATTTTTGGACTTTGGCAGGTATGGCGGGCTTAGCGGTAGGGATGCTGGCGGGTTTTAAAATAAAACGCTGGTGGTAAGAAAATAATCGCAAAATCTTGTTGAATTGACTATAAAAATGGAAGCCAGCTGCGGTATCATCCGCAGCAATTTTTGGTTGGGAGTCAAACTAATCCCTTGACTCAGGGGTTGGGCCTTTAAAAGGACAACAGTGATGGTTGAGAAAGAACTTCTGGACATTGAAGAAATCGTCCGCGACAGTTTCGATGAAGAGGAAGTCGAACAGCTCGGGGTCAAACTCAGCCAACTCGAACCTGAGGAAATTGCTGTTGCACTGGAAGCGATGCCGCTGGAGCAGCGGATCAGCACTTGGCAAAGTCTCGAACCTGATGAACAAATCCATTCATTAAATTATATGCGGGAAGATGCCCGCAAAAATATCTTTCTGCAGCTTGATGAAACTGAGCTCACTGCGCTGGTCGAGCGCATGGATGTCGATGATCTCATTGAGATGTTGGATGAACTGCCAACCGCGGTCTATCGTGCCGCTTGTTTAAAGTTAGATGCCAGCGAAAAATTATGGCTCGCGACTGCGCTTGCCTACACCGACGAACAATGTGGTCGTTATGCCGACCATGATGTCCTGACCATTTTGAAAAATGCCAAAGTCCGTGATGCTGTGCGTTTATTCAAAAAACTCAAAGAAGACTCTGAATATCAAGATGCTCTGATGGTGGTCGACCGCACGGGTCGTTATGTGGGTCTGCTGCAAGGCACGACACTGCTGGGAGAACCCAGCCATCTGCCAATTTTTGAGTTTATTGATGAACAAGCACCAGTCGTCGAGGGATCGATGGATTTGGATACTGGCTCTGATATTGTGGCACGTTCAGGCTATACCGCCCTCGCAGTCGTCGATGATGAGGGCAAACTGCTGGGCCGGATTTCAATTGGTGAAGCACTCGAAAACGTGCGGCGAAGCTTAGAAAGCCAATTCATGCATACGGCCGGTCTTGATGAAAACGAAGACTTATTCGCCCCGGTGGTCGCCAGTGCGAAAAGTCGTGCTGTCTGGCTTGGCATTAACTTATTAACGGCGTTTTTGGCGAGCTGGACGATTGGCCTGTTCGAAGCAACTTTAGAGCAGGTTGTGGCACTGGCGGTTCTGATGCCCATCGTTGCCAGCATGGGTGGTATTGCGGGTAGTCAAACGCTGACGCTGATCATCCGCGGCTTAGCTTTAGGGCAAATTACCCCGCAAACTTATTTCACACTGATGCGCAAAGAGCTCAGCGTTGGTCTTATCAATGGGCTGCTTTGGGCTTTGGTGATTTTTGGCGTCACGTATTTGTGGTTTGGCGACATGATCATCGGCACTGTCATCGCTTTGGCAATTGTTATTAATATCTGTGTTGCCGCATTCTCTGGCGTCGTGATCCCGGTGTGGTTAGAAAAAGCCAAGATTGACCCTGCGCTTTCAGGTTCAGTGATTTTAACCACCATTACCGATGTGATTGGTTTTTTTGTCTTCTTAGGCTTAGGTTCATTATTACTACTGCCGTAAAGCAATGATCACAGAACAGTTTATTTTTATTTCAATATCTAACCTACATTCTGCAAATTCGTGAAAAGACTGACTACAATCAGCACTAAGAATGACGCAGCCTGACCTCGGAGCCTGCATGAAAATTGCTGTATTATCTCGAAATGCTGAACTTTACTCGACCAAACGGATTGTCGAAACTGCACAAGCCCGAGGGCATGATGTTCATGTCATCGACCCGACGCTGTGCTACATGAATATTAATCACAATGCCCTTTCTATTCATTGTCGGGGGCAATCGCTAGATAACTTTGATGCCGTCATCCCAAGAATTGGTGCTTCAATCACCTTTTATGGCAGTGCTGTGTTACGACAGTTTGAGATGATGGGCGTGTATTGCTTAAACGAATCCGCCGCGATTGGCCGGGCCCGCGATAAGTTAAACTCCTTACAATTATTAGCCCGTGATGGTATTGGTTTACCGATTACCGGTTTTGCCGATAAACCAGGAGATATCCCTGATCTGATTGAAATGGTCGGTGGAACCCCTTTAGTCATTAAATTGCTAGAAGGCACCCAAGGGATTGGCGTGGTGCTTGCCGAAACCCGCACCGCGGCAGAAAGCGTGATTGAAGCCTTTATGGGGTTAAACGCCAATATCCTGGTGCAAGAATATATTCGCGAAGCCAATGGCGCCGATATTCGCTGTTTTGTTATTGGTAACAAAGTGGTTGCGGCCATGAAAAGACAAGCTAAAGCTGGGGAATTTCGCTCGAATCTACATCGGGGCGGCACAGCGACCAAAATTAAACTGTCGAAAGCTGAACGAGATACTGCGCTTAAAGCCGCTCGTTGTATGGGGCTGAATGTGGCGGGAGTTGATATTTTACGCTCCAATCATGGTCCTGTGGTGATGGAAGTGAATAGTTCTCCCGGCCTCGAAGGTATTGAAGCAGCGAGCGAAGTCGATGTTACAGATGCAATGATTAGTTATCTCGAACAACAAGTCGCCAAACATCAACAAAAACGAGGCAAGCAGCATGACTGATCAACCAGAGAGCTCTCAGTCACAACCAGAGGTGCACCAACCAGATCATCGAGTAGAAGCTGATGTGGTAACCACTAAGAATGCGATGGCAGCTGAACCAAAGCCATTTCAATTGGGAAATAGTCTGATCCAACCCGGAACCCGGGCTGTGGTCGATATTCCCTTTGGTAAACTTTACACCCACACCGAACTGAATATCGGTGCTCATGTGGTGCACGGCAAACGTCCTGGTCCAGTGTTATTAATCACCGCGGCTTTACATGGCGATGAGATTAATGGCGTTGAGATTTGCCGTCGTTTACTGCGACTGCCCAAAATTAATAGTCTCAAAGGCACTTTGGTGGTTGTGCCGATTGTGAATACCTACGGTTTCGTGCAACAAAGTCGATACCTGCCCGACCGTCGTGACCTTAACCGCAGCTTCCCTGGCAGTGAAAAAGGCTCGCTGGGTAGCAGAATGGCTTGGCAATTTACCGATCGTATTTTGAAAAAATGCACGCATGTAATTGATTTACATACAGGGGCTATCCATCGCAGTAACCTTCCGCAAGTGCGTGCTACGTCAAAAGATAAAGTCTCATTGAAAATGGCCGAAAGCTTCAATGCCCCTATCATTATCAAAGCAGCGAGCCGCGATGGCACGATGCGCGGTACCGCCAATAACCTAGGGATCCCAATTATTCTATATGAAGCAGGTGAAGCACTGCGTTTTGATGAACAGGCCATCAAAATTGGTGTGCGCGGGATCATGAATGTCATGCATAGTCTCGGGATGCTGAGAAGTGTCAAACGTCCAGAAAAAACCAACTCGTTGTTCTCGAAAAAGAGTAGTTGGATCAGGGCCGAACATGATGGCATCGCCCGCTATTATTATGGACTTGGTCAAAAAGTTAACCAAGGCGATGTGCTGGCGCATATTTACTCGCCTTATAGTGATTTTGAAGTATCAGTCCAAGCCACTTTTTCGGGCATCATTATCGGCCGCAACAACTTGCCGCTGATTAATGAAGGGGAAGCTTTGTTTCATATTGCTGAAGTCAGTGAACTTGAAGAAGCCGAAAAAACCATTGATGCCATTAGTGATGAGGTCGATAACGCCATGCCTGCCGTCTTAGGCGGCGACTATGGCGTGGTTTAATCGCAGCAACAAATAAGTGCAACTCGTTGAAAGATATAATCCTCCAACGAGTTGCGCTGTCACTTAATGATTGTTCTATCGAATAGAAAGCTCGAATGGAAAAACTGCCTGCAACCACTGCAGGCTCCCCTATCGTTTAGCCGCAGCATCCTTCAGTGGGCTCACTGATTGTTGGATTTGCTGTAAAGCGCCGGCGGACACAGTCGGCTCGCGATAACTGGGTCGTCCAAAATAGTAGCCTTGTAATAAATCGACTTGGTTGTCGATTAACCACTTCGCTTCTTCTTCCACCTCAATCCCTTCGGCAATAATTTGAATACCATGACTGCGAGCAATATTAATTAAGCTTGCCACGATCGTTTGTTTAAACACATCTAAATGAATGTCTCGCACCAATTCCATGTCAATTTTGACGTAATCAGGCCGCAACTTTTGCAATAAATTCAAGCTAGACCAGCCTGACCCAATATCATCGATGGCCACTTGGAAACCGGCATTGCGATAGAAAGTGAGGATACCTTTTAAATGATTAATGTCTTGGCTTTTATGGGTTTCTGTGACTTCGAACACGATGTCGCTGGGTTTCAACCCTAAGTCATAAATCGCGGCAGCGGTTGAGCGCAAACAATAGGAAGCGTCATAAATACTGGATGGGTTAAAATTAATAAACAGTTTTCCAGACAATCTTGCCGCGGCAAAATGCTGCACAGCCGAGCGCCTTACCACTAAATCTAGCGAAAATAACAACTCCGATTGCTCAGCTAACATAAACGCTAAATGGGGTGGCACAATCACGCCCGTCTGATCTTTGATCCGAAACAACCCTTCATTGGCATAAATTTGGGGTTCACTCAGCGCAGTTTTTGCGCGAACAATAGGTTGGAACCATGTCTGATAGTTTTCATGTTCAATACTTTCAATTAGCCATTTCGCTTTGTAACGATTCGTCAGCACATCAAGCGTGGTCATCCGCCCCATTGCAGTTAAATCAGGGATCTCTGCCGTTGCAGTGGTGGTGATTTTAGTGCCGGCTAATTCTGGAGCCTCAAATAACCCTTGCAGCGACGTCAGGAAATTAGAAATCGCTTGATCTGCAATCATCACTCGAATGCAATGCGAATTTTGTGGGCTTGCAGCAAGTTGTTGCTCACCACAAAATCGCGCCAATTTGGTAAAGCTTTCCGTGGTTGGCAGGAAAATCCAAAAATAACTGACTTTATCGAAAAAATAATCCTCGACCGACTCACAATCCGCACAATACATAGCAAGATCCTCAATGAAATAGTTAACCCTGAATATGTTTACGAATTAGAAAATCCTAATCTAACAATGTCTTTTACTCGGCAATTTAGCGCTTCGATCAGTTTTTTAGCTGACAAACGACCAACAGGTATTTATCGGAGATAAATACCTGTTGGAAGCCAACTTGCATGGATAGAGGAACGGCCAGATTAGCCTTGTTCGAAAGTACCGAAGCGAATTGCCTGACCGGATTGCACCATAATTTGCCCTTTGGCGATGACTGTATCCAACTGCAGATCTGCTTTTCGGATTAACAACAGATCGGCATCAGCATTCTGGCGGATTTGACCTTTGGCACTCAACCCCAAAATAGTCGCAGGTGCCTGGGTGACCGCGGTTAATGCCTTGGTCAGTGGCACTTTATGTTTGAGCACTGCATCACGAAAACTCTGATACAAACTTTTGACCTGACCGACTTGTAAGCCTTGCAATTCTCCATCCTCGTTGAAAATTGGCAAACTCGCGTTACCATCCGAACTCAGGGTCAGTTGCATCGGTGAGATCCCAAGCGCCAGTGCTTCCGCTAAAGCCGCTGCAGCCTCAACCTCACCATGACGCAAATCATAATCGGTTGTGCTGGTGGTGAAATCAATCACCCCGCCCTTTTTGGCAAATTCAATGCCGGCCTCAAATACCCGCCGATTCCGATTCATATGGGTTGGATAAAATTGTTTGACCCGAAGTTCGGTGCCTGTGACCGCTTGGTAGAGTGGCTGTAATATCCGCTCTCCGGCGCCAACGTGAACACTAACAATGCCGCCTTTCCCCGCTAACATCCCACCCACTCGAGCCGCGGCAGCAACCTTCCGCAGCTCCTCGGTAGTTGGTTGAGATGAGCGATGATCACTAATGGCAATTTCGCCAACCCCGATGATTTTATCAATCAAAATCAAATCATCAGTGATACTGCCCGTTAAGGTACGACAAGGAATTTCGTAGGAGCCAGTGTGACAGTATGTGCTGATCCCTTCGGTTTCTAGCGCATGAGCTTTGGCCAATAAATTCGTTAATGTGCGTGTTGTGGCATCGGTACCCAGCACACCAATCGCAGTGGTCACTCCCGCCAAAGTGGCATCTGTGAGTTGCATCTCCGGCGTTCTAGTGGCAAAGCCACCTTCCCCGCCGCCGCCAATAAAATGGACGAGCGAATCGACAAAACCTGGCGTCAGATAAAAATCAGTGCAATCAATTTCAGTGACTGGTAGCAAACTGTTGGCAAAGTTAAACTCTTGCCCCATCGCAATAATTTTGCCGCCAGCAAGCACCACTTGTTGCTTTCCTAAAGATTCGGGGGCAAAAACTTCAGCATTTTTTAATAGAATGAAAGAACTCACAGCAATCTCCTTTTACTGATAATCAATGGCGACTGCCAACAACATAAAGACACTGGCCAGCGCAAAAAGATAAAGCTGCAAACGCCAAACAAAGCGCAACCAAACGGCCCAATCTAAACGGACAGCCCCCAAACAACCAATCAATGCTGCGGATGTCGGGATGATACAGTTGGTGAGGCCATCCCCTAATTGGAAAGCCAGTACGGCAGTTTGGCGAGATAAACCGATCAAATCCGATAATGGGGCAATCAGCGGCATGGTTAATGCGGCTTGACCTGAGCCAGAAGAGACAAAGAAGTTAATAATCGACTGCACGACTAGCATTAACCAAGCCGATAAATAGGTCGGTAAATCTTGCAACGATTGCGCTGAATAATAGAGTAAAGTGTTCAGCACTGAAGGATTTTCCGGATTATCGCCACCCAACAGCAATACAATTCCTTTGGCCATGCCGACAATTAAAGCCGCGGGTAAAAGATCGGCTGCACCTTGTTTAAAACCATCCGCGACATCGTTCACTGATAAACGTCGACCGATGACCGCTGCAATGCCAATCACAATCCCAATCGCAAAGAACTGGCTAGCAATCTCAGGAATATAATATTGCCGTGCAGTAACCCCCCAAATGATCCAAACCAGACCAGCAAAAAACAACCCTAAAATCACTGAATCTAAATGGCTGTAGCTGGGGTGTTGTTGCACATTTTGGGCAGCACGCACCCGCTGATCAGAATTAAAACTGAGTGAAGATTGTGGGTTTGCTTTGACTTTCGCTGCATAGCGCATGGTAAAAATCAGACCAAATACGGTAAAAACTAACCACATCACCATGCGGAGCTCTTGCCCTGAAAATAGCGGAACTTCGGCGATCCCTTGGGCGATTGCCACATTAAAGGGGTTCATCCAAGAGGTAGCAAAGCCAATTTGTGTCGCAACATAGGTCACTAACACTGTGGTAATTGCGTCGTAGCCCAGGGCTAGCATTAGCGGCAGCAACACGATACAAAATGCGATGGCTTCTTCGCCCATGCCAAAGACGGCACCACCCAGCGAGAACAAGGCAAATAAGATTGGAATAAACAAAAACTCCAGCTGACGTGTTTTGGCGATCAATGCCAAAATACCATTATGGATAGCCCCAGTTTTCATCAAAATGCCAAAAGCGCCGCCGGTAATCAGAATAAACATGACGACGCCGACTGCGGAGCCCCATTTATTACCAGAAACTAAGCCTTCAAAGGCATAGTTAAAAAAGCCAATTTCCCCGCCTTCGGCAAAAAGCGGCACGCCTTCGTTGGTCTGATCAGCAAATTGAAAACTCTCAGGATCTAACTTCCCTTTGACTTTAGTCGCCCCTTCGGCAACAGGCGCCGGCTCCAATAACTGGAAAGATCCGGCAGGAACAAGATGGGATGCTATAGCAGCAAGCACCATGATAAAAAATAAGATGACAAATGCATCGGGCATCGAGGTTTTGACCGGCGTCGAGTGCTGGTTTGACATAGTTAATTACCTTTAATCAGGCCATCGAACAATTTTCGATGAACGATTTAAGAATGAGTACGTTCCAAAAAAAACCGGAACATTTAAGGAATTTTTACCCCGCAGGCATGCAGGAAAATAAAAGGCAGATGTTAATGAAGTCTAGTGAAAACCAAGTTTGGATTTCGAAGGCAACAAGAAAACACCGGCACACAGAGTTACTGTGACCGAGCTCTACTCGTTAAACCACTCCGATAAGTAGTAAGACGAATAGTGATATGTACTTAAAAAAACTGCATTCTTTAGCATACCGCTACCTAGAAATAAATTTTTATTCGACTTCCATCACGGCAGCAAAGGGATAAACCGATTAAAACCGTTAACGAATATTTTTAGAATTACTGAGTTCAGCAGCAGAAGTCAAGCAAAAGAACATTGAAAATTTTCATCTCCCTTGCGGACTCACCCAGTAACGGCAGTATTGCGACTGGTGCATCCCCACTGCCAATAGTAAATCCATCGAGGGGAACAGAAAGACATTCGGACTCAACAGGGTTGCACACGAAGCAAAAAAATGCGGAATACACTCAGACCCTACTTCGAAAATATCAAACATGACCTTTGTCAGCGAACAATCAATATTTGAAAAATGAATTCTCAGCTTTTCAATATCTTACGATAAGTTTAAAAAAAACGCTTGACACTAAATCTGAAATCAGTAAGTTTGAACTCAAGCCCGAACCGGGAAATTGTATCAACCCATGCCTTGCTGCCAATAGCAAGCATCAATCATAAGGAGAAGAGTCATGCAAAAATGTGCAGTCAATCTTGGCTCGTATTACTACTCTCCTTACTACTTATCCGAGTGGTTTAATAATTAGCCACCCCTCTGTTTTTGCAGAGGGACTCGATAACAATCCATCTTAACAAAATTAGGTCTGTGCACTCCCTACAGTCTATAGTTTTTGTTTAGTTCATTGAGCGTGTCACTCAGTTCTGCTATCGCAGCCTCTCTGCCTTATTTATTTTTTAAATATTTACAACCAGATTGCCTCAAGGCAGCAATTTTTTTAGAAAATTTTCCAGAGGAATGCATATGAACTTAGCAACAGTCCCAGCCCGTGCTGGCAAAAACTTATTTATCCCAACCGCGATTGCATCAGCCTTGCTGCTGGCATTCAACGTGCAAGCACAACAAACTACATCCACTGAAAATCCAGCTGATGCAGAAAAAGTCGAAAAAATTGAAGTCACCGGCTCTCGCCTGAAAGGCGTTGATATGGAAGGGGCAAATCCACTGGAAGTTTTTACTGCCGATGATTTGATGGATAAAGGCTATGACAGCGTTGCGAGTTTCCTTCGCGATTTACCGCAGGCAGCCAGTGCTGGTACATTTACGGAAAACGGTAACGTCGCAGGTTCAGATGGCACGCCACCAGGTGCTGCTGGCGTTAGTTTACGCGGTTTAGGCTCAAGCTCTACCTTGGTATTAGTCAACGGCCGCCGTGTTGCCGTGGATTCTTTTTCTAATGGTTTTGACTCGTTCGTCAACGTCAACGCCATTCCGATGAGCGCCATTGAACGCATTGAAGTTCTCACCGACGGTGCGGCTTCTGTTTACGGTTCAGATGCCATTGCCGGTGTTATCAACTTCATCATGAAGAAAAACTACGAAGGTCATGAAGTTAGTGTCATGACTGGCGATGATTTCGCATCAAGTGATTATAAACGCAACAACTTTACCTACACGGGTGGTTTTGCAACAGAAAATTCCAATACCACAGTGGTTTTGGATTATTTCAAACGCGATGAATTAATGAATAAGGATCGTCCAATTAATGTGACTTTCTATTCATCGACTCGGGTCACCATTGATGGTCGTGATTATGCCGAGCCTTGGTGCGGCACGAATACAAGTAATAGTGGAACTCGCTGCCGTTATGATTATGTTAATGAGCGGGCAATTCAACCTGACACTAAAAATATCGGCGCGACCGTCAATCATGTCTACCGTTTAGGCGGTGAACAAGAATTATTTGTTGAAGCCATGTATCAAAACAATACAGGCCACTCTTATGATTCTGCTGGCGCTTTTGATTTCAGACTGCCAGGCAACTCTGCAACTGTCCCCCAATGGGCTCGCACTATCGATAGCCAAAATGGCTCTGTAGGGACCATCCGTGTGCGCTCTCGTTTCCCAGAGCAACGCATGCAAGAATATGACAGCAACAGCTATCGTTTATTAGCGGGTCTGCGCGGTGAAACAACTTTCTTCGGTAGTTCAGAAACTTGGAGTTATGAAACTGCAGCAACCGTTGGTAAATCAGATAATGAAGTATTGCATGTTAGTGGCTATTACAATGTTGACCGCTTAGCAACAGCTGTTGCCAACGGCCAATTTAATCCGTTTAATTTAGGTCGTGATACAGATCCTTCAGTCATCGCAGGTCTGCGTGAATTAGCACCGCGCGTGGGTGAATCCAAAGTTAGTTCATGGGATTTCAACTTCAGTGGTAATTTAGGTGAACTGCCAGCCGGCCCAATCAGTGCAGTATTTGGTGGTGAATGGCGCAGTGAAGATATTTTCGATACGCCTGCTTTAGTTGCCCAGCAAGGGCTGGTTACCACGCTAGGTGCCAGCGATGCGGCTGCTGATCGTACTCAATATGCAGGGTACGCTGAATTTAACTTGCCAATTACCGAACAGTTAGATGCAATCACCGCTTTACGTTATGACCACTATAGTGACTTCGGTGGCGACGCCAACCCGAAATTATCCTTACGCTACCGTTTAACTGACGATTTAATTTTACGCGCCAGTTGGAGTACCGGCTTTAGAGCACCTTCGCTTTCTGAATTGGGGGCAGGAACCTCTTTAGGCTCTAACTATATCGATTGTGGCACTGGCAAACCTTACAACGCGCTATGCGGCAGTTTTGGCGCGCAAGCGGGTGAACTGGAGTTTGACCAAGAAACCCTTGGTAACAAAGGCTTAGATGCGGAAAGTTCAGAAGCGTTAAACACTGGCGTGTCATGGAACTTGACCGATGACTTAAACGTCACTATCGATTACTGGCGTTATGAACACACGGATATTGTCGATGTTGATGCCAACACCACATTAAAAGCCTGTATTGCTGGAACTGCCCCAACAGTCACTGATGCCGCAGCACTGAACGGTGCCTTTGGTTGTGTCAAAGACAGTGGTGGTGATTTAACCTTCTTACGCACCGGTTTCTTTAACGTCGGGGCGCAAGAAACTGATGGCATTGATGCCAAAGTTAAATACGGCATGGATACTGACTTCGGCCGTTTGAAGTTTACCTTAGCAGGCACCAAAACCCTCAGTTACGAACGTCAGCTGACTGCTGATGATCCAGCTGAAGATTTACTTGGCAAGTTAAGTGGCGCCAACGAAATTGCACGCCCTGAGTTTGTCGGTGATGCCAGCGTCGACTGGAGTTATGAGGACTGGAACGCTAGCCTCAGCACGCACTACATCAGCTCACTGGGTGATGGTGACTTCAAATTCGACAATGAAACTGTCGATGCCTGGCAAACCGTTAACGCCAGCATTGGTTACAACATTACTGATAACCAAGATGTGCAATTCGCGGTGCGTAATTTGACCGATAAAGAACCGCCATATGCGTCGTCACCAACCAATGGCTACGCAAGTTCAGTGCACGATTGGTACGGTCGGACTTGGACACTGCGTTACAACGTAAAATTCTAAAAAAGAAGCAAAAAGCAGAAAGAAGCAACCTGGAGACTGGAAGGGTCACAATCATGTGCCCATCCTTGTGGAGAACGCGCAAGCGTTCTCCTTTTTTATAGGCTGCAACTTGAGAAAGTCACTCAGCGCTATTTTTCAATCACTACATCATAGGCGAGTAACGCAGGGATCCGTTTCTGAAGTTGAGTTTCAATTTGATCAAGCTCCTTGAGCCGCTCACAAAATAACACCGATTTCTCTTCGAGTTCCTCTGCTTTACTGTCTAATCCCATATTGATTTTCGCGACCAATTGCTCCACTGATTGCCAATTTTGCCGCTCGGGTCTTTCAAAATCATCATCGGTTTGTTGCAGGGCATCGCGTAACGCTTCCCACACCGCACCCACAGTATTTTTAGCAAGCTCAGTCAAATTATGCTTGAGCTCACCGTGCAGAAATGTATCCATTTCTTTTAAACTTTGCGGCGCTAAATAAAAATGCTCACCGCTTCTGACAAACCGCGACATAATTTGATACGTCGCTTCTCGTACTAACGCTTGCCACTCTTCTTGCTGCGATTGATTCCCCACCCCGAGTAACATATTTTCAATTGCGGATAAGCCCATCTCTACTGAATCTACAGCAATACCAACCACTTCTGGCACGAGCTTACGCATCCCTTGGCTGTATTGCGCCAACACTTCAACGTCTTCAGCTGTTAATGTCTGCAATTCCCCGAGGATAAATAACTGTCGGTCTTTATTGATTTGATACTGGGTGCGGTCTTCGGTTAATACTCTAATTTGTTCTGGGGAAATTAAAATCCCTTGCGAAAATGCCATTTGGCACTCACTCGCGTTGGTCAGGTTTATAGGAAGCAAAATGAGTAAAGCGGCGAACGCACTTCGCTTGAATAGTGGAAACACGGAAGTTATCCCCATCATTTCTAGATTTGAGTAGCTTAACGGATTTCCAAGATGAAGGCACGACGCTATGCCGCAACGTGCTTGCAATTAAACCGATTTTAAGTAGGCTGAAGTTTTTTTACAGCTAAACCAAAGGGTCTAATTTAATTTTCCCATCGACATAACCAATTTTACTTGCACCATATTCACGTCTAATTGGCAAAGTCTCAGTACCAATTTTGATTTCAACACCTGCAAACAACTGTTGCTTGACCATCACAGTGCATTCAGCGAGTTTAGCTTGGCGCTCGATTTCAAGCTCCTTTACATCAGCAATCATAGCAACAGCAATCGCTTTTTGCGTTTCAAAATCTTCCACAAACATTTGGATTTGTTGTTGCATGGCTGGCGTCTGATCTTGCTCTTTCATTTGCTCGATCATTAGGCGAATTTCTTCCATTTCGCGTTTAATTGCTTGAATACTATCGCGAAGGGCTTGCTGTTTTTCGATGATGGGTAAAACCAACCGATTCATATCGACTAGCAATAAGCTTTCTGAGGGGGAACCAAGAGTACCAGCCTTCAAGCTAGTCTCTAGTAAAAAATCACCACCGATAATTTTTCCACTTAATTTTTCAGGCTGACCTGCGATGACGCTCTTTGCAATCACCGAACAATGGTTTAACTGCTTAGTCACTTGCAGTTCGCCACCGCATTCAATTTGGGCATATTGCGCAAGCGCACACTTTATATCACCTTTTGCTCTGACAACTGTACTAAACGTTCTGCCTTCAGCTGCATGCCCCATCTGATGACCTATGACCGATCCACCGATATTAATATCCCCACCGGATTCAATCAAAGAACCATCGACTAACCCTTTAATAAAAATGTTACCGCCAGCAACAATCTTCATACTCTCAGTGACATCGCCATTCACAATCACTGAGCCTTTGAAAATGATGTGGCCTGTCGACAAGTCAACTTTTTTAAGCGCATAGACCTCGTCAACTGTGGCTCCAGCATCGAGCAATCTTGGCATCCCATCTTTGAGAGCAATCAGCAGATCAGGATCTTGGGGACTGATTTCGGTACCCTCACCCACTACCCATTCAATATTTTGACCGGGCTGCGCTGGCGTGACTTCTCCGACAACAGAAACACCATCCACCCCATTGGTTGGCGGAAGCCTACGTACAATCGCTTCGCCAAAATGCACAGAAGGAATAACACCAAAATCTCTTAAATCGACACGTTCTTCATCCCTCGCCATCGGCCGATTCGCTCTGGCATTCATCCCTTCAACTAAAGGTTCAAAGCGGGCGTTTTCACCAGGTTTCATTGGGCGACCTATTGCGATTACCGCCTTATGGACGACTCCTGGTTCAGCTCGACTTGATTGGGACACTAACTGGATAATATTATCTTTTTGGAAGCCAAAACTAACGCCTTGCTCTTGCGCAATTTTAACAACATCGTTTGCAGAAATAGGTTTGCCACCCCATGCCGCGGTAATTTCTGCAACAGCACTCATTTGATCAGCAGCAACGACGATCTTAAGTTCAGCATCTCGTTTGACCGCGATTCGGCGAGAAATTTGGGTGCCTGCACTGACTTTGTTGAGGCGAATATCAGATTGCAGCACTTCATAATCGGCAATGAAGTTACTCACTTGATCCATCAACAACTGACAACGTCCATAACCGGCTTCATTCATCGCATCGCGAATTTTTTGCACAGTCAATGGAAGTTCAGTGACATTCACCTGAACTTCGATTACATCATCATGTCGAACGAATTGAATTGGCATCTTTTTTTACAACAACTTATGTTCATAAAACAAAGACCCAGCAAGTTTTCACT
>JACCEA011081698.1_pt1 | contig 34286 bp, 38 predicted proteins | sample 7449851 | NCBI WGS metagenome assembly JACCEA01 (sample SAMN15323453, study PRJNA562643) | freshwater metagenome | isolation source: river surface water | place: USA:Blue River Watershed | collected 2017-08-18 | reverse complement strand
GATCAAGCTTTCGCTCATTGTCCAATATTCCTCACTGCAGGCTCCCGAAAGAGCTTGGGCCTTGTCTCAGTCCCAATGTGGCTGATCATTCTCTCAAACCAGCTAAGGATCATCGGCTTGGTAAGCTTTTATCCCACCAACTACCTAATCCTCCGTGAGCTCACTCTATAACGGACAACGTCCTTTTAGATATTTAGTATTCACACTAAGATTTGACTCTTATTCTCTTATAAAATATAAGATATGTTTCGCCTAAATTATAGAATAGATTCTCACGTATTACTCACCCGTCTGCCACGAATATAAATTCGTTCGACTCGCATGTGTCAAGTATGCTACTAGCGTTCAACCTGAGCCAGGATCAAACTCACTATAATTTTTTTAGGTTTATTTATCCCAAAATACAACTTAATAATTGATATTAAATAATTCGTTATTTTTTTATTACAACGAATTATTTAAAGAATTAAGAACAATTTTTATTAATGCTAATTAAGCATTTAATAAATAAGCAATATATAAAGAAAATGGAGGTAATTGTTTACCTGAATTTTCTAAAGTTAAGTTTTTACGTTTTGCTCTTAATTTTAAAGTACTTCCCATATCTACTAGGAAAAAATGAGTTAAAACTAAATAGAATAACCCAAAAATAATTACTACCCAAAATACTTGAGTTGAAAAACAATATAAATCAAATTGTGGCATTTATTGTAAAATAAAATTCTTTTTTGTTAAACATATCCCATCCATAACTTAAATTAATAAATTATGAATTTTTGATCATTGTTTGGTAGTAGATTTAACCTTTTAATGCTGGTACTTGATTCATGGCAATACTTCCACGAACACGGTAGTAAATAATTAAAAGAGCTAAACCAATAGCTGATTCTGCAGCAGCTACTGTTAAAACAAATAAAGCAAAAATTTGTCCGTAAAGATCGTCTAAATAAACAGAAAATACTATGAAATTTAAATTTAAACTTAATAGTACAATCTCTACACACATAATAATATGAATAATACTTTTTCTATTTAAAACAATCCCTAATAACCCAATTAATAATAAAATAAAATCAAAATTTATTTGAAGAGAAAACATTCGTTTTATTCTATGTCTATTATCTATTAGAGCAAAAATTTACTCAATTTTATATTAATATACCATGATTCCCGAATTAACAGTATTTAATGGTTTTCTAAAGTAGTACCACTGGGATCGTATTAGGTTCCATGTTCTACCTTTTAGATGTTAGATCTAAATTATCTATAACAGTAAAAAATTATAAAATTTATAAAAATGAATACTATAAAAATAATAAGAGTCTAATATGTAATATTATAATGAAATGAACCATGTATAATACCACAAAATAGATTTATTTTAAAAATCAAATATAATGATTTTTAGAAAATCAGGGTCAATTTACAAATTAATGTAAATTTACAGCATCATTTAAGTAAATACAAGTTAAAATAGTAAATACATAAGCTTGAATTAATGCCACTCCTAATTCTAGACCAAATAATGGTAATAAAATTAATAATGGGATATAATGTGCTAAGAATAATACTCCTGAACACGCCATCATACTCCAAGCAAATCCTGCAATAACTTTTAATAAAGTGTGCCCTGCCATCATATTAGCAAATAATCGAATCGCTAAACTAATTGGTTTGAAAATATAAGAAATTAATTCTAGTGGTACGAATAAAAATGCTAATGCTAAAGATGCTCCTCCTGGTAAAAATAATGAGAACATATGCCAACGATGTTCACGCCAACATACAATATTTACCCCAACAAAAACAATCATAGCAATGGTTAAAGTTACAATTAAATGACTAGTAATAGTATAACTATAAGGTACTAATCCAATTAAATTTGATGATACTACAAATAAGAATAAACTAAATACAAAAGGGAAAAATTCTTGTCCACGAGATCCTACGTTATCAGTTACCATAGTTACTAAAGCTTTATAAAAAACTTCAAAAATAATTTGATAACGATTTGGGATAAAGTAGAATGTATGAGAATTACTCCAATCACGTACTAAAGTTAATAATAATGCTACTAAAAAGATAATTAAAAATCCCATTAAAGTAGCATTAGTAATAGAAAAATCTAAACCTGTAGATCCAAGCGGTAAACTTAATACCGGTAAGATCTGGAATTGTTCTAACGGACTGAAAAACATATATATTTTTGTCTTTTAATTCAAATTAAAATTTGATTACGCTCCTCCCCACCAATAGATAGAAATGAATAAGAATAACCAAACTACATCAACAAAGTGCCAATACCAAGCTGCAGCTTCAAACCCAAAATGGTGCTGACGACTAAAATGATGGAAGAATAAACGAATAGTACATACTGCTAAGAAACAAGTTCCTACAAATACGTGGAATCCGTGGAATCCTGTAGCCATATAAAAAGTAGATCCATAAATACCATCACTCATAGAGAATGGTGCATGAACATACTCTAGACCTTGTAATCCAGTAAATACAATAGCTAAAATTAAAGTAAAGAATAATGCAATTAAAGCTTGACGACGAGATCCGTAAACAATAGCATGGTGTGCCCAAGTTACAGTCGCTCCAGAGCTTAATAAAATTACAGTATTTAATAAAGGAATTTCCCAAGGATTTAATACTTCTAATCCTGCAGGTGGCCATACTCCCCCAATAAATGGTGATGGGTTTAAACTAGAATGGAAGAATGCCCAGAAGAATGCTACGAAGAACATAATTTCTGAAACAATGAATAAAATCATCCCCATACGTAATCCTGTTTGTACAGTACGAGTATGTTGTCCTTCAAAAGTAGCTTCACGTACAATATCACGCCACCATCCAAACATTACTAATAATAATGAAATAAACCCTAAATTTAATAAAGAGTCTCCTCCAATATATCCGTGCATATATAAAACACCCCCAAAAGTACACATTAATGCTGAGAATGATCCTAAAATAGGCCATGGACTTGGGTCAACTAAGTGAAAGCTATGTTTTTGATTATTTTTTAAATTCATATTAAAAAATTATAATTAAAACTAAACAACAATATGAACACATCATAATTTTAGATTATGATGTACTCAATTTATATTCATGTTAGTTAAGTTAAAACAAAAGAAAACCTACTAAATGATATAAAATGAACCTAAGTAGATTTGAACTACTGACTTCTCGCTTATCAGGCGAGCACTCTAGCCCCTGAGTTATAGGTCCGTGGTTTTATTTCTATGTAAATACAAAAATTAAACAATTTAAATAGAAATAACTTCTATCTAATACTAGAATTAATCTAAAAATTAGATAAAACAATGATATTTATCGATTATTTAATAAAACGATAATATTTTTTAAATCTAGTCATAATTCTAGATTGTAAATATACCATACCCGATGGTTTAATAACTAAAAAAGATTGACGTAAAAAAGACATTTATAACAAATATAACTTTTTTTATTAGTTTTATTAGAAAATAAAACGAGTAAATTAATACCAACGATAATGTAAATTAGCACGATTTTTTTGTGCTAATTGATAAGTAGACGCGCGTTTCGCTAATACAGCTCCTTTTTTCGATAAAATATTAATGAATTCTTCACGTAATTTAGTTTCAAAACTCACTTTACGTTTATCATTAGCCAAAGTTTCTAAAATCCAATATGAAGCTAAATGATACTGACGATGTAATTTTACTGGAAATGGAACTAAATATGACGAACGGCGTACTCGGACACTACGTACTTCAATAAAAGGTCGAATTTTAAAAAAAATATGAGTCATTAATCTTGATGGACTAATTTTATATTGTTTAGATAACGAAGATAAAACAGCTAAAACTAATTTAGCAGCTAACTGTTTCTTACCTTTCTTAGTTACATGATTAATAAATCTAATTAAAAAACTCGAATTTTGACGTAGGACTTTATTTCTTTTTTTTTGTACCATACTTAGAACGAGCTGTTTTTCGATTAGTTAAACCTGGAAAATCATATTTTCCACGCACTAAATGATATTTTACTCCTGGTAAATCTTTTACACGACCTCCACGCATTAATACGACAGAATATTCTTGTAAGTTATGTCCCATACCAGGAATATAAGCTTCAACACGACGTTTATTACTTAAACGAACTTTAGCAACTTTACGCTGTGCAGAGTTAGGTTTTTTTGGTGTTCGAATATAGACACGCATACACACCCCCTTTTTTTGAGGATTTCCCTCTAAAGCTGGTGTTTTTGTTTTAAATAATTTTTTTTTTCGATACCCAAAACATAATTGTCGTAATGTTGTCATAAATTTAGAAAAATATTTTTATTGTTTAAAATTATTTGATTATTTTAATAATCCTGAAGCCATGGAAGCTATTTTCATATAACGAGTATAACGAATCATTTTCGGTACTCCACCTAAAATACGTGTACCTAAAGGTTTATTTTGACGATTTAATAAAACAACTGAATTTGTTAAAAATGACATCTCAGTACCATCTTTTGAAACTACTTTAGATTTAGTACGTAAAATTAATGCTCTAGTTAATACTCCTTTTTGAATTTTAGCTTTTGAACGTCTTTTAGAGCGTAAACTTTTTACTGATACAAGCACAACATCACCAATGCTTGCATAACGTTTGCGATAACCTTTCATTACTTTCACACAACATACATCTTTAGCTCCAGTATTATCACAAACTCTTAAATATGTACCAACTTGAATCATTAATTATAAATAGACAAGAATTTATTAGAAATGTTTACAATTACAAAAATATAAAATTTCTAAAACAATTTATTTTAATCTTGTTTTTAAAATAATAAAAAAAAATAGATTTTCCCGAAACTATTTAAATTCATTTTATTCTAGAAAAATTCAATAAAGAACTTTTATCTAAAATGAAATTACTTAAAAATCTAATTAACGGAAATATACTAATACATCAGCTGAACGTGATAACTGACGTGCAATAATTTCATTTTGGCGTTTAGAGTTGAAATTTAAAGTTAAAATAATTGCTCCAATCATAGCAATTAATAATAAGATCCCTGCCAATAAGAAACATAATAAGAAATCAGTATACAATAATTGCCCTAAAATCTCAATATTAGTTAAATCATCAATTAAATGATACCAAGCAACAGATCCTGATTTAATTGAAACATTTGCAAACACTTCTTCTAAAGATAAGAAAATCTGAATAAAGAAGATTACTCCTAATAATAATGCAAAAGGTAAATATTGTGCTACATCTCCTTCACCACGTTGAATTTTAATTTCTAGCATCATAACAATAAATAAGAATAAAACAGCAATTGCTCCAACGTAAATAATAATAAAAATTAATGCAATAAATTCAGCTTCAATTAAAAAAGTTAATCCTGCAGCATTTAAAAATACTAGAATTAAAAATAAAACTGAATCTACTGGATTTTTTGAAGTAACAACCATTAATGCAGAAACTCCCATTAAAAATAATAATAAAGTTTGAAATCCGAATTCCATAGTATAAGTTATTATTTTTGTTTTTCTTAATAATACTTTTTTTTAATCTGAACTGTTAACGTTAAAAAAAAAAATTAAGAAACCAAGTTTATTAATAGATTAACAAATCTATTACAAAACGAGACAATAGGATTTGAACCTATGACCTCCTGTTCCCAAAACAGATGCGCTACCACTGCGCTATGTCCCGAATGTTCGAAGGGGGACTTGAACCCCCGACACTTGGATTTTCAATCCAATGCTCTAACCGACTGAGCTACCCAAACGTGTGCGAGTAATGAGAATCGAACTCATATCTTCTGCTTGGAAGGCAAATAATCTACCATTAATCTATACTCGCTTTTATAGTTTATTATATAATTTGGACTTTTATATCCAAAAAAGTAAAATTTTACACAATTTAATAAACTATGTTATCCTTTACGTCTAAAATAATTTTTTAAATTATCTAGATCTAAAAAGTTAGAAAACATATAAGACATTTTATTTAAATGATTTTCATTTGCATCTTCTAAAATAATAATCTCAAAAGTATTATAATTAATTTCTGCAAAAAATGGTAATGTTAAAGGTAATAAATGTACAAATTGACTTTGAACTTGTAAATTACGACGAATTACATTACACATATCAGAATCAAAAGTAATAAAATCTCCTGCTTTCAAAATTAAATGTGGTTGAGTAACAACCTGACCATTTAACCAAACTTTGCGGTGTGATAACAATAATTGAGCTTCAGCAACACTTGAACAAAAACCTGTACGATATAAAAAAATATCTAAACGATGCTCAAATTTTACAACAAAATCAAAAATATTAAAACTATTGTTATAAGTACGTTTTAACGCTTGTAATCCTAAACGATTATACGCTGATCCTGAACTACGTCCTGTAGTATTATAAAATTCTAAAAAACGGATTTTAGCATTTAGAGATACTTTATATAATTGTTGTAAACGAGTCCATTGTAACGGTGTAATAATTGCTTTCTGAAGCACAAAAAAAGGATTACGACGATTTTTAAAAAAACGTCCTTGTAAAAAACGTTGTTTTAAATCTTTTTTAATAAACGCCCATTTTGGTCGTTTAAAATTTAAAATACGTACATTTGGACGAACAGCTTCTCTTAATGTAATTAAATGTTTGTATTTAGACATCTAGAATTTAAAAACTTTGATTTTGTTGAAAAATTTGTTTTAACATAATTTTCAACAAAATCATTGAACTATGGTAATCATTATTACCACATAATGTATAATCTCCTAACATTGTAGGATTTGCAGTTAAAGTAATTAAAGGGTATTTTAAATTACATAAAATTTTAGTAGATCCTAAATCTCTTACCCCGATAAATACAATACCATCTACTAATTTAGCATAATCTACATCTGATAATGTAGGATTAGTTAAATCTACAGCTTTTTTAACATCTGATGTAAATAAATGATAAGTATTTTTTAATACAGGAGCAAAAAATCCATATAAATCTGAATCTAAAACAAATAAAATACGTTTATTATTTTTATGTAATTGATAAATAAAGTTTAAAGATTGTTTTAAATCAATTTGTAATAAATTTAAATTTAAAATAGACCATCCACGATATTTATACTGAATACGACCTGTATGTTCTACAGGATAATTTGACCCTAAATAAAAATAACTTTGTAAAAAATTATCTAATAATTGTGAATTAATACCTTTCATAAAATATATTGAATGTTTATAATATTAATAATATATATGTACTATTATATATAACAAATTAAGTTTTCTTACCTTCTTTTAAACGTAAGTTATCCCCTCTCATACGAATACCTTTTCCTTTATAAGCATCAGGTAAACGTAAATGTTTGATACGTGCAGCGAAATTACCTACTTGTTCTTTAGAACATCCATGTAAATGTAAAGAAGTATTTTTAAAAATATCTAATTTTACATTAGGATCATTATCTAAATTAACTAGATGACTATAACCTAATTTAAATTCAATTGCATTATCTTTTTTTTGAGCACGAAACCCAACTCCAGATAATAATAAATTGGTATGAAATCCTCGAGATAATCCATACAAAATATTTGATAAAATATTCATCCAAGTACCTAATAAAGCATTTAATTCAGAATTAACATTAGTTGTAATTTCCCCAGAAGTACTTTGATGATTACGTAATGTTAAAGTTAATAAAGATCCGGTTTTATTTAACACTAAATCTTTAGGTAAATTAATACAAATTTGAGATTTATCTTTTTGAAATAAAATTTTTGTTGTATTATTAGACTCTAAAGGATTTAATTTTGTCGCATCTTGAATAAAAACTTTAACATCAGTTGGTAATTTTAAAGATTTAATAGTAAACATTGAAATTTAATTGATTAATTTTTTTCAAAAAAATTTAAAAACGAAATATTCTATTAATAATTCTATAAGTTCTTATCTGAAAATAATTAAGATAAGAAAAATAAAATCTTACCCCCTAAACCTCGTTTTAAACAAGTTTGATGTGACAAGATTCCTTGATTTGTCGATAATAACAACATACCATTATTACGAGAAAATCTCCACAGATCCTTTGTAGATAAGTATAATGGACGAGAAGCTTGAGAAAAATTGATAATTTTTCTAATTGAGGGTTTATTTTTATAATAACGAAGATAAATAAATAAAGTATTATCTTTAATATAAAAGTTTTGAATAAAACCTTCGTCATATAAAATATTTAATGGTTCAATCCATCCTGCGTAAACAGGAGCTTGAATAACATTTAAATTTGCTTGATACGCATTGCGTAAGCGATATAGTAATTCATGTAAGCGTTTCATTTAAACACTGATAGAGTTAAATCAAAATGATTTATGAAATCATTAAAAAATTAGTACCATTTAAACTAATTTTTAACAAAGGTAAAGTAGAATATAAATCATATAATTCATTAAATTCTTCAAAAACTAAAGGATTTAATTGAAAAGTATAAGAAGATCCAGTAATTTTCGGTTTAACTGTTAAAGGAAAACGCGGAAATACTTCGACCTTTAAACGATAAAGAAACGAATCTTTATCTTGATTACGAAGGATAACTTTAGATCCAATGATCTTACCATCTTTATCCTTAGTATTAGTTACAAAATATGGAGTTTTTTCGGTTAATAAAATTAAGGCTGAATTATACATAAAAAAAACATCATCATTAATTGGACGTGTATTAAGAAATTGTAAAGTAATAGAATCAATTTCATTAAACGATTGTAATTCTGAGGTTTTTAATACTAAATCTTTCGAATTTGCTAACTGAAATGTCTCCAAGCTTTTTTTAATTGGAAGCATATATAGATAATTAATATTTAAACTGAATTAAATATATAAACTTGATGCATGAATAGGGTCTAAGAATACATCAGGATAAATTCCCATTACTAAAGTACCTAAAATTAAAGGTAATAAAATAATAAATTCACGCCAATTTAAATCTTTAAATTTAGTTACATAATCAATCTTAATATTACCATAAGATACACGATTAAATAACCATAAAGAATAAGCTCCCCCTAATACCATACCTGTTGCTCCTAAAATTGCAGCAGTAGAATTAAATTTAAAAATTCCAGCTAAAATTAAGAATTCTCCTACGAAACTACTAGTACCTGGTAAAGCAATATTAGCCATAGTAAAGAATAAGAATAATAAGGTATAAAGAGGCATAGTCTGTACTAAACCACTGTAATAAGTAATTAAACGAGAATGATGACGATCATAAATTACCCCAATTAATAAGAATAAAGCACTTGAAACAAATCCATGACTTAAACTTTGAAGAATAGCTCCCTCAATACCATTAGTTTGGAAACTAAAAATCCCTAACATAACTAAGTTCATATGGGCTACTGAAGAATAAGCAATAATACGTTTAAAGTCAGTTTGACGAATTGCTGTTAAAGAAGTAAAAATTACAGCAATTATAGCTAAAACATAAACTAACGGTGCAAAATACATAGAAGCTTCTGGGAATAAAACTAAAGAAAAACGAATAAACCCATAAGTTCCTAATTTTAAAAGAATACCTGCTAGTAATACTGAACCTGCTGTAGGTGCTTCAACGTGAGCTTCTGGTAACCAAACATGGAATGGGAACATAGGAATTTTTGATGCTAATGACGCAAAAAATGCTAACCATAACCAACGTTGTTCAATAACAGAAAAGTTATAATTACATAAAACTTCATAATTTGAAGTTCCAGTTACAGTATAAATATAAATAATTCCTAATAACATTAAAACAGATCCTAATAATGTATAGAAGAAAAATAAATATACTGCACGAATTTTACGTTCACGTGATCCCCAAACTCCAATTACTAAAAACATTGGAATTAAAATAGTTTCAAAAAAAATATAGAATAAAAATACATCAATTACAGAAAAAACTCCAATTAATAAAAAATCTAAAACTAAAAAACATAAAAAGTATGCTTTTAATTGAGTTTTTACAGTATTCCAACTTGCTAAAATACATAATGGAATTAATAATGTAGATAAAATAATAAAGAATAATGAAATACCATCAATTCCAAAATATAAAGTATAATTAAAGAAACCAATCCAAGGTAAATCAGCAACAAATTGATAAGAAGTTGTTAGACTATCAAAATTTACCCAAAGAAATAATGATCCAATAAAAATTAATCCTGTATAAATAAAAGAATATAATTTAATTCTTTCAACATTAGTTAAAAAACTAACATGTACAATAGACAATAAAGATAAACCTAAAAGTGATAATAACACAATTATGATATAAATTTTTATATTAAAAACCCATATATAGGGTTGGTTTACAAAACCAAAATGCGCTTATATAAAATAAGAAAAAATTCAAAAGAAATTGATACGTAATTAGCGATCAACTTCTCCGAAAACAATATCCTGTGTACCAATAATAGTTACAACATCAGCAATCATATGTCCACGAGCCATAAAATCTAAAGCTTGTAAATGTCCAAATCCTGGAGCTTTAATTTTACATCTATACGGACGTTCTGAACCATCTGAAATTAAATAAACTCCAAATTCCCCTTTCGGTGCTTCTGTAGCCATATAAGTTTCACCAGCTTCTACTTGCATCCCTTCAGAATAAAATTTAAAATGATGAATTAATGCTTCCATAGATTCTTTCATATCTACACGAGATGGTGAAGTATATTTTTTATTAGTATTTTTTACAGGTCCAGCAGGCATAGCATTGATACATTGTTGAATAATTCTTAATGATTCACGCATTTCTTCAATACGAATCATATAACGATCAAAACAATCCCCGTTATTACCTACAGGAACATTAAAAGTCATTTTATCATAAACTTCATATGGTTGGGTTTTACGTAAATCCCAAGGAATTCCAGAACCACGTAACATTACTCCACTAAATCCCCAAGCCATAGCATCTTGAGCTGATACAATACCAATATCTACTAAACGTTCTTTCCAAATACGATTACCAGATAACATTTCTTCAATTTCATCTAAACGAGTAGGAAACTGTTCTACAAATAAATAAATATCATCTAATAATCCTACAGGTAAATCCTGACTTACTCCACCAGGACGTACATACGCTGCGTGCATACGAGCCCCTGAAACGCGCTCATAAAATTCCATTAATTTTTCACGCTCTTCAAACGCCCACATACATGGACTCATAGCTCCAACATCTAGAGCATGACATCCAATAGCTAATAAATGATTTAAAATACGAGTAATTTCTAAAAATAAAACACGAATATACTGCGCACGTAAAGGAACATTTAATCCTACAAGTTTTTCAACTGCTAAGGAATAAGTATGCTCTTGAGCCATCATTGAAACATAATCTAAACGATCAAAATATGGCAACGCTTGCATATAAGTTTTATATTCAATTAATTTTTCTGTTCCACGATGTAATAATCCAATATGAGGATCAGCACGTTCAACAACCTCTCCATTTAATTCTAAAACTAAACGTAATACTCCATGAGCTGCAGGATGTTGTGGTCCAAAATTAATTGTGAAATTTTTAATTTTTCTTGATAGTTGATCTTTTTTTAATACCATAAAGTTCTTTTTATTTTCTTAAAATTTATCCTTTTTTTAAAGATAAACCGTACAAATAATTAAATTCCACCTTGATGTACAAATGAACGATTTTCTTGTGTAAACTCTACAGGTTCTGCAACAATAGTTTTTTCACTATCATCATAACGTAATTCTACAAAACCATATAAAGGGAAATCTTTACGTAAAGGGAATCCTTCAAATCCATAATCAGTTAAAATACGACGTAAATCTGGGTGTTTTAAAAAATAAATTCCAAAAAAATCCCAAACTTCTCTCTCCCACCAATTAGCATTTGGATATACAGATACTGCAGATTCTAATGCTGTTAATTCATTAACAAAAGTTTTAATACGTAAACGAGTATTAAATACTAAGCTTAAAACATCATAACAAACTGCAAAACGATAAGATTTACCTAAAAAATCTACCCCACTAATACAAGATAAAATTTTATATTGTGAACCAATATGATTTCGTAAAAAATATAATACAGAATTAATTTCTGATGAAGGTACTACAATAATTGATTCTCCAGCAATTTCTTGAATAGCAATTACAGGTAATAATTTTGATAAATGTGTTAAAAAATTTTTTTTCATAAATAAAAGTATTCAATTTATTAAATATTCTTTTACCCAAAAGAAATTAATTAAAAATTAATTCTTATAATAATATTCATTCAAACTAAATTTCATGAATATTCTCAATAAAAGAAATATTAATACTTATTTTAAAAGAATCCTAAACTTAAAGCCATTTTATAAGCTTGTAATAAAAATAAATTAGGATTAAAAAAAGTTACTGTAATTAAAACAAAAGTTAAAGAAATTAAAAATACAGTAAATTCATCATTAATAACTAAAATATTTTTATAAGTATTTACTTTTTCAAAATAAGCTACTTTAATCACACGTAAATAATAGAAAGCTCCTAAAACACTTAATAAAATAATAATTACACTAGCCATATAAAGATCAGCATTAATAGCAGCAGAGAAGATAAAAAATTTCATACTGAAACCTACTAATGGAGGAATACCTGCTAAAGAAAAGAATCCCATAGCTAAAGTAAACCCTAAAATAGGATTAGTACGAGCTAATACAGCTAAATCTGTTAAATATAAAGATGATCCTGAATTATGAGTTACTAAAGTTACAACTCCCCAAACTAATACACTAGTAATTAAATAAAAAATCACATAGTAAATTACAGAAGTTAAACCTAAAACAGTACCAGTAGCACACCCTAATAATAAGAATCCAACATGACTAATAGAACTAAAAATTAATAAACGTTTAACACGTTTCTGACGTAAAGCCATAAATGATCCAATTAAAACTGATAAAATACCAGAAATGATTAATAATGATTGAAAATCTCCGAAATAAGTAAAGAATGAATAATATAAAACACGGAATAATACAACCAATAAAACTAATTTTGGTACAATAACAAAAATAATTGTTGAATTTAAAGGAGCTCCTTCATACACATCAGGTGACCAAACGTGGAATGGAGCTGCAGCTAATTTAAATAAAATAGCTACTAAAATAAATAATACCCCTAAGAAGAAAATAGATAAATTTAATTCACTACCCCCATTTAACACACCAGATCCTGCAACATCAGCTACTGAACTAAATTCTGAAGAAAATAATAAAGCATAAGAATTTAAATTAGTAGTTCCAGTAATCCCGTATAAAATAGATGCACCAAATAAAAATAATCCTGATACAAAAGCACCTAAAACAAAATATTTTAACCCTGCTTCAGTAGAAAAAGCAGAATAACGATTAATAGCAGCTAAAATATAAAAACATAATGATTGCATTTCTAATGAAATATAAATAGAAATTAAATCATAAGAACTTACTAAAATCATTAAAGAAATTAAAGCTAAAATAGTAACACTATAAAATTCAAATAAATTAATTTTAGCACGATAAAAATGAGACTGCCCTAAAACTAAAGCAGCAAATAAACTAATACATAAAATTAATTTAGATGATAATGCTACCCCATCAGTTCCAAAAAGTAAACCTGGAGTAAAAGTTCCAAAATCTGTATTAACTACAATAAAACCTCCTAATACTAATAAAAATAAGGTTTGACTGTAAACTTCACGATCAAATAAAGGAAACTGTACAGATCTAACAATAGCAGAATTATAAATTAAAGTTGCTAAAAGGCTAACTGAAAAAAAAAATTCAACTAAAAAAGTCTTTAAAGTTAATGAATCCATTGTGTTTAAAATTGTTCAATAATAGACATTATCTACTACTAAATATATAAAATATACATTTTATTAGGAATCGAACCTAAATAATAATACATTTGATTATTATACCAATAAATGTTCAACTCAAATTCAAACTAAAACATTAATAATACAACCTACACAAAATTATGTTTTTAACAATTTTTAGCTTTATTAAAGCTTGTAACATGTTTCAAGTAATATCATTAAAACTATCGTTTAATAAAGATATAAATGTCATCTTTAAAATATAAAATTTTTACAGAAAAAACTCTAGAACAAACTTTACAAAAAGTATATGGTATTGGTAAAACAAACGCATATAAACTTTGTAGAAAATTAGGGTTTTTACCTCAAATGAAAGCAGATTTACTACGTCAAGATCAAAAACAAGCTCTATTAAATTTATTAGAAAATAAACCTATAGAAAATATTTTGAAACGTCAAATTAATGAAAATAGAGAATTTTTAATAAATTTAAAAAGTACACGTGGTATCAGAAATAAGTTAGGGTATCCTGTAAGAGGACAACGTACTCATACTAATGCTCAAACTAAAAAAAAATTAAAACATGACACCAAAACTACAACATCAAAGTAAAAAAGTTTTTTATAACAAAAAATATAAAAAACCAAAAATTGGAAAGGTAAGTGCTTTATTTTTTAAACGCAATCCTCGCGGAGAAAGACGTATGCGCCTAGGACTAATCCGTCAACCTGTATTTCAGCAGCGCCTACACTTACAGCCCAAAAGGATTATTTTTAAAAATACTATTAAGTGGGTTGCTAATATTAAAATTACTCCTAATAATATTATTATCGCGTTAACAGATCGCTCAGGGAAATTAAAATATTTAACTTCAGCTGGGAAATTAGGACTTACTTGTTCAAAACGAACTCTAAAATTCGTTGTAAAAATGGTATTAACTCATTTTTTTAATCATCTAAAAAAGAAAAAAATTACAGAAGCAGTATATTTCCGTATCACTGCTCCAAAACATTTTAGACGTCGTGTATTAAAAACAATTATGAAAAAAGAAATACGCGCTGGTCGTAATTTATTAGAAGGATTATCTAAATTACCATTTAACGGATGTAGACCTCCAAAAGAACGTCGTAAAAAACGTAAAGGATTACGTATTTTTAGAACATAGAAATATGTAATCTAAAGCTATAAAAAGCTTTTATACACCCAAGAAGAGGTGGCTGAGTGGTTTAAAGCGTCGGTCTGCTAAGCCGTTATAGGTCAACCCTATCGGGGGTTCGAATCCCCTCCTCTTCTCTTAAGAATTTTCTGAAAAAATTCGGAATATAAACTTTTCGGGTTTTATTATCTTAAAAATAAAAATTTTTAAATACTAAAATCAGAAATCTTATAGTGATATATTCATATATCTATACCAAAAGTACAATGCTTGTAACTCTACTAAAAATTTTAATTATTATAGTTCCTTTATTATTATCTGTAGCATATTTTACTTTAGCAGAACGTAAAATTATGGGGGCTATTCAAAGACGTCGTGGACCTAACGTAATCGGGGTTTACGGATTATTACAACCGTTAGCTGACGGATTTAAACTTTTAATTAAAGAAACTATTATTCCTAGTAGTGCCAATAAAGTATTATTCTTTATTGCCCCTATGATTACTTTTATTTTAAGTTTAATGGGTTGGGGTGTAATTCCTTTTAATGAGACTGCAGTTTTATCTGATATCAATTTAGGGGTTTTATATTTATTTGCAATTTCATCATTAAGTGTATACGGAATTATTATGTCTGGATGGTCAAGTAATTCTAAATACGCATTCTTGGGAGCATTACGTTCAGCTGCACAAATGGTGTCATATGAAGTTTCAATTGGATTTATTATGATCTCTATTGTATTAGTTGTAGGATCATTTAACTTAAGTGAAATCGTATATGCACAAAAACATGTATGGTTTATTATCCCATTTTTCCCAATTTTCTTAATGTTTTTTGTTTCAGCTTTAGCTGAAACAAACCGTCACCCATTTGATTTACCTGAGGCTGAAGCTGAATTAGTATCTGGATATAACGTAGAATATTCTGCCATGGGATTCGCGTTATTCTTTTTAGGAGAATATGCTAATATGTTATTAATGAGTGCCTTAATGAGTATTTTATTCTTAGGTGGATGGTTAGCACCAATCGAAATCTTAAACTTTATTCCAGGATCTTTATGGTTAGGACTAAAAATCTCAATTTTCGTAATTGGATTCATTTGGATGCGTGCAGCATTACCTCGTTATCGTTATGATCAATTAATGCATTTAGGTTGGAAAGTATTTTTACCTTTCTCTTTAGGATATTTATTATTCATTGTAAGTGTATTAATTAGTTTTAATATGTTACCCTATTAACTTAGGGTTATCGGATTCAAACCGATAATATAATTTATAATTTTGATAAATTATAAATAAAAAACAGAAAACTTCATAAACAAACACTAAACTAGTAAAAACCACTATTTGACTATAAATATCTGGTGGGGTTAATAAAGTACCAATTAATAAAAAACAAACATAAAAAAGTTTTTTAAAAGAAATTATTGCTTGTATTAAAGGTAAATTGGATACTTTAAACAGTAACCAAAAAAACACAAAATAAACTAGTAATAATAAATTAGATAAAAGTAAAGTATCAAAAATAAAATCAAAATAAGATTCTGCTTTTAACTCTAAAACAATATCAATTAATTGAGTACGTTCTTCAAAAGAAGAAAAAAAATCCCATAATGTAGGTAAACAAAAATAATAGGTTGCTAAATTACCTAATAAAAAGATAAAAAAACCTCCATTAATATATTTTTCCATATTTTTTACTTCTTTAGTATACAAAGCCGGACGCATAAAATCTAAAGTATTCCATAAAAGATAGGGTAACCAAAAAACAAAGGTAAATAGCAGTACAATAAAAATACTGATTTTAAAAACTTCTACGGGATTTGTGAAAATTAAATGAGTAATAGGATGATTTGTTTGAAAAGATGGTAATAATAAAATAAAAAATAAATCTTTTCTATAATTATAGCATATCAAACCAGTACACCCAAAACTCAATAATAAAAATAAACTGCGTAAAGCTAATTCATAAATATAAAACATAACAAAAACAATGATTTTTCTTAATTTAAAATCGAATTTTAAAAAAACATTAGAGTTATATACCTATTATTTACAAAAAACTTTAAAATCAACAAACATTGATTTTAAATTAGTGCGTTTACCAAAACGTATTAAAAGACTAACAATTCTAAAATCACCTCATGTAAATAAAAAAGCAAGAGATCAATATGAGATTAGAACTTATAGTCTAACTCTAATGTTTCCAAATAAAACTCAAAACATAACAAGTTTAATGAAATTTCTATTAAGTAATAAGCCAGCATTAATCAATGCTAAAATTACTATAAAATAGAAAATAAAGGGAGGTAGTTTAACGGTAAAATTACGGTTTCCAAAACCGTCGTTAGGGGTTCGATTCCCTTTCTCCTTGCTAAAATCAAAATTATTTAGATTTCTTTTTAGATTTATCTACCAATTGACCAATCGATCTCAATTTACGATAAATACGATCTTTTTCCAAAATCAATTCGGCTTGTTCTAATTTTAAATTAGCATGCTCACGTTTTAAGTCCTCTTTTAATTCAAAAATTTCAGCTACCGCAAATATTAACTGTTGTTGAATATTTTGCATTTCTTTAGCTTGATCTACTAGAATTTTAATAAAAAGACCAGTATAAATTTGTTGAATTACAAAACCGTCAACATATTTTTGACATTCAGTAACAACTTTATGACTCTCAGCTAAAATATCTGCACGGATAGTAATTAATTCTTGACGAAGAAGATTAGTTTGAGTTTCAGACTCACTAAATTGATTTAAAGCTAGACTATGTAGAGTTTGTAAATCTCTCGCAGTATCCGAAAGCATTTTTTCCTTAGTTGCAATAAGAGTTTGTACAGACTCTAAATCTTTATCAATAAGAGTAATAGTCGAATCAAACTTTTTTTCTGAAAGTTCCATAAGCTGACGCATCATAAGAAAATCCTGTTTAGATCGATATAGATGAAAATGAATTAATTCAACTTCGTCTTTTACCGTATACAACACATCTTTATTAGCATAAATCTCATTACCTAATCTCTTATGAATATCTTTAAAGATCTCATTAGTGGCTTCAAACAAACGAATTTTCTGTTGCCAGTCATCTAAAAGGGCACCCATAGGATCATATGGGATAGGAATAACTCCTTCAGCAATTAACATATCCTCTTTAAATCGTTTGTATCTCCAAACATGAATCATAGGATCACCAAAAATAAGATACAAAATTAAAAGTAAAACAAGAAATTGAGAAAAACTAACAGGATAACCAAACATATTAAAATATATCTATTTTATTTAAAATACCTAAAAAAACATATTTAAAGAATATTTTTACTTATTAAATAGAATATACAAAAAAAATTAAAGCTTATAGTTTAACGGTTAAAACATGCTGCTCATAACGGCAACAATGTCGGTTCGAATCCAACTAAGCTTATTTGAAAAAGTACAAGAAAAAATATAGACAATCTATATGTTATTACAAGCAGCTAAATCAATCGGAGCCGGATTAGCAACCTTTGGGTTGGCCGGAGCTGGAATTGGAATCGGAACTATTTTCGGAGCTTTAATTATTGGAATTTCTCGTAATCCATATTTAAAAGATGATTTATTCCGTTTTGCAATTTTAGGATTCGCATTAACTGAAGCTATTGCTTTATTCGCGTTAATGATCGCATTCTTAGTTCTATTTGCTCTATAATTTATCAAGAAGATAGGTAAAACTATACTAACTGATACAAAGTAAATAGTTACAAAAAATAATGACCTTTTGACAGGCACAGAATTTTTAAGAATTCGCAAGTTTTTTTAATAAAAAATAAAATTTTTTATAATCAGAAAAACCAGAAAAAAATTGAGATACTAGACGATCAGGAGAAAGAAATGGTACTTGATCTTTTAAAAAAGTTTGATTTTTATAACCAACCATAACAATTAAATTAGATGCAGAAGTAGTCTTTTTTTCAATCTGATTTAAAAATGGAAAAAATTCATTATATTCTAAAGCAATCAATCTTAAATTTAATTTTTTAAATGATTCAAAATTAGATAGTAAATGATTAGCAGTAAACATATTTTTTCCAACATGTACAGTTTTAGGACGTGTAGGTAATGATGAGCAAACAGTTTGAATAACTGCAGGATCATTCAGCATAACAACAAACTGTTTTAATTCAACTTTTTTTTGAATTGTTGAAACTAATTGCTTTTTAGTAAACATAAAGTATTTAGAAATTTATTTAATTTTTTTTCCCACCCTTTTTTAGAGGACGTTTAACCTCATTAACAAATTTTTTACTTTGTTTTAAAGTATTCCCAGCTCCAGAATTAGAAGAAGTAGTTAATTCATTCGAGAATTTTGAATATGAATTAAAATTACCTGCAGATTTAAATTTTTTATCTGATATCGACCCTAAATTTGATTTATTAAATAAACGTGAAGAAATATAATTTTTACGTTCACGTAAAATTAAATCTAAAGGAAATGAAGTATAAACTAAACTAAATTGAAATTTACCACGTAAAGTTTTTGGTGGATAAACAATACGAGATAAATAACGGCAAGGGATAGATAATTGATATTTACGTTCACATAAATCATAAAAATGATATAATGTTTTAAATGGATGTAATCCTTGACGTTTTGAAGATACCTCAATTCCAGAACGATATTTTAAAAAACGCGGAGCATGTGTTTTTGGTAAGAATCCTAAAATACCACAAATTAAACATAAATAACCACCCTTAGTAGCACGAACAATACGAGCTGAAGTATAAGCACGATTAAATTGTAATAATTGATGAGAATCAAAAAATTCTTTACCTGTAAAATCAGCATATTGACGAGCTAATGGGTATGCATAATGTGAATTTTTAAATTGTACTAATTCAATATTAATAGGTTTAAATGCTAAATTAGAACTAGAATTAGAACTACTTAACATTTTATTTTTAATACCATTAGCATTACCAGTCATTGAATTTAAAGAAGAGATAGAAGAATTAGACTGATTTTTATTAAGATTTAAATTAGCTACTTTACTATCATTATTAGACATAGATTTAGATCCTAAATCTTGCGGATGTAAAGTGAATGCTAAACTATTACTTAATAAAAAAACAGAATTTTCTTCATGTTCTACTATATAAGCTGTTCCTTGTTGTAAATAAAATAGTGAATTTTGATACATAAAACTTAATTAGAAACCATTCTTGTTTTAAATGGTAATTTTGTAGAAGCTTTTTTAAAAACTTCTGCTGCTTTACGAGGAGGTAATCCAGTTAATTCGAATAAAATAGTTCCAGGACGTACCTTTGCTACCCAATGATCAACAGGACCTTTACCTTTCCCCATACGAACTTCAACAGGTTTTTTTGATACGGCGATTTGAGGAAAAACACGTACCCATAGTCTACCTGTTTTTTTAATTAATTTAGAAATCACACGAAAACTTGCTTCAAGTTGTTTCGCTGTTAAAATCCCAAACCACTCAGCTTTTAAACCAAACTGACCAAATTCTGGATTACGACAACGACTTAAAACATTTGTCGGCAAAGAACCTTTACGAATTTTTTTATATTTAAATCTACGAGGAAATAATTGCATTGAGAAAAGTTTTGTTTTTCACAAACTAATTTTAATTTTAATTTCAAATTAAATTAGTAAAAAAAAATTTATAAAAAAATCACAAAGTATCAAGATACAAAATAAACTTTAATAAAAGATATTTGATTGATCTAATTTTACTTAGTAGCAATCCATAATTTAAATCCAAAAGTCCCCATCATAGTAAAAGCAGGAACAAAAGAATAATCAATCTTACAATCTAAAGTTTGAGTCGGAACTTGACCTACATTAACAGCAAACGATTGAGCACGAGTTTTACCAGATAATTTTCCAGAAATTAATAAACGCATACCTAAAATCGATCCATTAAAACTTTGAGAATGACTTAAAATACCTTTAAAGAATTTTTTTAAAAAAACAAAAAAACGAGAATGTTGACGTTTAGGTAAACGTGTAAACATTAATACTAAAAAAGTATTTAATAAATAGGCTGTTGCTTGATTATTTAATAATAAAATCGATGATTGAATTAAATCTGAAGCAAAAGCTGCTCGTTTAAAGGTTAAAGTTTTTTTAACTTGTGACCAATAAGTCACTAATTGATTTACTTCCATATTACAATCTAACTTACGAACTTTTAATACAACTTTACGAACACCTAAAATAGTTTGTAATGATTGACAAAATTGAAAAAATCCTTTAGTACCCATTGAACGTGTTTTTAAACTACGCTGTGATTTTAATGCACGACGTAATTTTTTAGTTTTAATACGATTACGTTTTGAAAAAAAAACATCAGCATATAGATATAAAATATTAGTATCACCTAAAATAGACAATTTACTAATATAAATACCTTTTTGACGAAAAAATTGTACAATATAAGACTTTAAATAAACTAAATCAGAACTTTCTTGTTTACCTAATTCAAATAATTCTGGATAATGTAATAGTCTTACAGATTTTGGATTAGCTTTTTGTCCCATTTATTAACGAGTAGTTTTTTTTTTCTTATATACACTACGTTTTCTTGTAGTAGAAAATTCACCAAATTTGTATCCAATTTTATCTTCAGTAATGATAACTTTTTTAAATTCTTTACCATTATGTACCCATACTGTAGCTCCTAATAAAAAACTAGGGATGGTTGAAGATCTAGACCAAACTTTTTTCATTTTTCTAGTAGTAAGACGTAAAATAGAATTATGTATATAATGAAATTTCCATTTTGATCTTGACATATCTATAAATGTATTTTATTGGTTTTAAAATAAAAAATAAAAATCTGTATCTAAATCTAAAAATCTTTAATTTTAATTAGTACTATTGTTTTTATTACTACTTACAATAATAGCTAAATAAATAAAAAAAGTAAAATTTAATTTACTTTTTTATCTGTTAAATTAAAAACTTTAAGAAAGTGATACACGATATTTAGAGGTACGACGACGAGTAGGTTGACCTTTAGTAGGTTTTCCCCAAGGAGTTACTGAAGGACGTCCTCCAGAAGTTTTTCCTTGACCTCCTCCATGTGGGTGATCTACAGGGTTCATAGCTACCCCACGTACAATAGGACGTCGTCCTAAATAACGAGTACGCCCAGCTTTACCTAACTCAATAGATTTTTGTTTCTTATTTGAAACAATACCAATAGTAGCAAATGCTTCTGAAGATACTAAACGAATTTCTCCTGAAGGTAAACGTATTTTAGAATAATCATCTAATTTTTGAATTAACTGACAATAAGTTCCTGCAGCACGAGCATATTGACCTTCACCATGTTGAAATTGACTTACATTAGAAATTAATGCTCCTGTAGGAATTTCTTTTAAAGGTTTACGGAATCCAATACGATATGCAACATCATAACCACAACGAATTAAACATCCGGGATATAAATTATCAGATGCTAAAACATAAAAAAATTTTTTACGGTCTAAATCAAAAATACGAGCAATAAATGCTGTACGATTAGAATCATACTCAATACCAACAACTACTGCACGAAATTGTTGATTTCCACTTAATAATTGGCGATACAGTTTACGTTTACCTCCTCCACGATGACGAATAGTAATACGACCTAAAGCATTACGCCCTCCAGTTTTTGTGATACGTGAAGTTAAACTTTTTAAAGGTTTTTCTGATGATAATAAACTTTTATCAATTAAAACTTGATGGCGAGTACCTGGTGTAATAGCTTTTTTTGTTTTTAATAACATAGAGAGATAATATTTTAATTAAATCTTTAGTCTATAGACTAAAGAAAACAATATAAACTGACGAGAGATAATAAAAAATATTAAAAATTTAATACCTCAAAGCATTATTATTAACTATAATAATAAATACGCGAAAATGATGGGACTTGAACCCACGACCTCTGATGTGACAAACCAGCGCTCTAACCAACTAAGCTACATCTCCTAAAAAATAATAAGACTAATGTTAAGTACTCTAATACTTGTAAAATGAATTACAAAATTAGAGGTATAAAAATAACATTTTTAATTAAAGTTTACAGCGTTTTTTCTAAAAATAGCTGAACACTGACCCATAATTTGTGAACTACGAGTAAAAGTGTCTACTAAATAAAAATCTTCTGTGGTAGACTTTAAAGGTAAAAGACTACAGAAATCAGGATTTTCTAATACTGTATTAAAGTTTTTAGTAAATACTTTATCATTATCTGCAAATTCTGAATAGAATTCATCATTTGATAAGAAAGTAAATGGATTTACTAAAGACGATCCTCCTAATGATGGATATAATGCTTTTACAATTAAAGGTACTGAACGAATAGATTTAATCGGAGTAAAGACACGTGAAGTTTTAACATAACGTGATTCTGCAGTTAAATATTCATTTTCTTCTTCTACAAATGATGATAAAGGTAAAATTAAATCATTTAAAGAAGCTGCTACACTACCATTAGAATGTCCCCAAACTTTAAATTTAGATAAACTTGATGCTTGAGATAAAATCTGACGTACTACTTGATTATCATCTAAGTATAGTGACATCACAACATCTGACCAAATTAAATCTAGCATTTGAAAGTTACGTACATTATTAAAAATACTATTCTGAGTATTAATTTTTGATGATAAATATAATACTTTAGAATTAGCATTTAATTGAGTTAAACTTGAAGAAATTAAATTAAAATCTAAACGTTTAGTTAAAGAATCTCCAATAATAAAATATGGTTGTTTTGCAGTAGAAATAATAGATTGTAATCCAGAACGTCCTTCAAAAATATCAAATAATTCTTCTAAAGAAAGTCCTAAGAAATTAGTAGAAATATTCGCTTTATATGGCGCTCCTAAATGTACAATAGAATAATTTCCTTTTAAATACTGAGAACGAATACGAATATTTAATACAGCCCCTTCATAACGTGGGTTTACACCTAATAAGAAACAAATATCAGATTTTTCTAAATCTAAAATAGAAGCTGAATGTTGCCAAACATGATTATAAGTACGTGCTAAATTAGAATCTACACAAGCTAAACGAATATTAGTTTTATTTGATAAAGTTTTTAATAAGCTTAAACTTTGCATATCAATAGTAGAAGGTACTAAAATTAATACTTTTGAATTATTAACTTTATCTTTTAATAAAGTTAAACAATCTGACCAATCTTTTTGTACAAATTTACCATTCACACGCAAATAGATATCACTAATACGTTGACGACGAATCGCATCATATGAGAAACGAATACGATCAGAAATCCACTCTTCATTAACATCTTCATTTAAACGTGGTAAAACACGTAAAGCTTCAGTTTCTTTAAAATCAATAAAAATATTGCTTCCCAATGAGTCTAAAACATCAATTGATTCTGCAGTACGTAATTCCCATGGACGTGCAGTAAAAGCGTAAGGTTTAGAAGTTAAAGCTCCAACAGGACATAAATCAATAACATTACCTGCAATTTCAGTATTAAAAATACGAGGTAAATACGCTCCAATTTCGGTATTCCCTCCACGATTAATCGAACCTAAAATATCAACTCCAGCAATTTCAGTTGCATAACGTACACAACGAGTACAATGAATACAACGAGTCATAATAGTTTTAATTAAAGGTCCATAATACTTATCTTCTACTGTACGTTTTTCAGTATAAAAACGAGTATAATCTGATCCATAAGCGCGAGTTTGATCTTGTAAATCACACTCCCCTCCCTGATCACAAATAGGACAATCTAATGGGTGATTTAATAATAAAGTTTCTAATACATTTTCACGAGCCTTTTTTACTAAAGGAGTGTCAGTATAAACAACCATTTGATGAGCTACAGGCATGGCACAAGATGCAACTGGTTTAGGAGTTTTTTCAATTTCTACTAAACACATACGACAGTTTCCTGCAACAGATAAACGATCATGATAACAAAATCTTGGGATATCAATACCCACAAAACGACATGCCTCTAGAACAGTACTTCCTTTTGGCACTAAGACAGTTTGATCATTAATAGTAATTTCAAACATTGAATTAAAAATTAATTTTCTTTAGTAAATTATACAACCTAATTTGCAAATAAAAGAATATCTAACGATAAACTTTTATTTTAATTTTTTAAAAAGTTAAAAGAATAAAATAAAGAAAAGATGCCAACAAAGGCATACAGTTCAAAAATAAATTCTGAAATCTTTTTATTTAAAAAAAGACCTTAATTAACTTTAGCTCTCACTAATTGTTTTTCAACAATTCCAATTAAAGGCATTAATACTAAGAAGAATAAGAAATAGAAAATAGTAGCTAATGCTCCAACTAAAACGTAAGGATCTTCTACTGGTTTTTGTCCAATCCATCCTAAAATACAGAAATCAGCAACTAAAATCCAGAATACTACAGAATAAATAGGACGGAATTCTGGGCTACGAATTTCAGAAGTATTAATGAAAGGCACTAATAATAGAATTACAATAGCTCCTCCCATAGCAGCAACTCCTCCTAATTTATCAGGAATAGAACGTAAAATTGCATAGAAAGGTAAGAAATACCATTCTGGTACAATATGAGCTGGAGTTACCATAGGGTTTGCTGGAATATAATTATCAGGGTGCCCTAACATATTAGGATAAAAATAAACAAAAAATGAGAAAACTAATACTAAAATTAAAAAAGAAAATAAGTCTTTTACATAAAAATATGGATAGAATGATACAGTATCAATAGCTCCATTTACTCCTAGAGGGTTGTTTGACCCATCTTTATGTAATAAAGCTAAATGAATTAAAGTCATTCCTGCAATTAAGAATGGTAATAAATAGTGTAAACTAAAGAAACGATTTAATGTCGCATTTCCAACAGAGAATCCTCCCCATAACCATTCTACAATTGATTTTCCTACTACTGGGATAGCAGAGAATAAGTTAGTAATAACAGTTGCTCCCCAGAAGCTCATCTGTCCCCATGGTAAAACATAACCCATGAAAGCAGTAGCCATCATTAATAAGAAAATAGTTACTCCAGAACACCATAAATGTTGGCGTGGATGCATAAATGATCCATAATATAACCCACGGAAAATATGGCAATAAACAACAATGAAGAACATAGATGCTCCATTTGCATGAATATAGCGAATTAACCAACCATTATTTACATCGCGCATAATATGTTCTACACTACTAAATGCTAAATCTACATGTGGTGTATAATGCATCGCTAAGAAAATTCCAGTAAGAATTTGAATTACTAAACAAATTCCTGCTGCTGATCCAAAACTCCACATATAATTTAAATTAATAGGTGTAGGATAGCTAATAATATGACTATCAACAAAAGATAATAAATGATCTTTATTCCAACGTACTCTCATCTTTTTCGGTTTTTTTTTTTTCAATCTAAAACATACAATCTATAAAAGAACAAATTAATGTTACAATTATAGAGTATCTTATATCTAGAAAGAAAAAATTTAATTTAATTTTTTTTTATTTAATTAAGCAATTTCTAGACCATCTAACTTAGTAGCAATCCATGAAATATAATCATCCACAGACACAGCTTTCACTACAATAGGCATAAATCCATGGTTTACCCCACAAATTTCACTACATTGTCCGTAGAATACTCCTTCACGTTTAATATATAATGAAACTTGGCTTAAACGTCCTGGACAAGCATCTACTTTAATACCAAAAGATGGTACAGCCCAACTATGTAATACATCTGCTGCTGTTACTAAAACACGAATATGACTATGTACAGGTAATAATACACGATTATCAACTTCTAATAAACGGAAAGATCCAGTAGTTAAATCATCTACTGGTAACATATAAGAATCATAATTTAAACTATCTCCACCTTCTAAAGTTGCATAATCAGAATATTCATAACTCCAATACCATTGATGTCCTACAACTTTTAAAGTTACTGCTGGATCAATAGTTTCATCTAAACTATATAATAAGTTAAATGAAGGGATAGCAATAAATAATAAAATAAATGCTGGTACTACAGTCCAAACAATCTCTAAAAGAGTTGAATGAGTAAATTTTTCTGCTACTGGGTGTACATCTGCACTGTAATTAGTAATAACACGTGCTAATAACCAGAATACAAAAATAGCAATTAATACAATAAAAAACATTAAATGATTATGGAAATGGAAAACTCCTTCCATAATTGGAGTTGCTGGATCTTGGAATCCAATTTGCCAACTTTCAGGTGCGTCACAATAAATCATCCACATAGTTGATTATTTTAATTTTTTTTTCGAAAAATAAAAAACAATAATATAATATTTCAACATTTATAAAATGTTGAATCTTTTATAGAAAAATAGGAAAGAAATCTATAAAAGTATAATTTAATTTAGATTTAATTAATAATAAATACTAATTAAAACGAAACTATACCAGTATATAAAAATATGAAATTATTAAAAAGACAAACTACTGGAAATTTGACTAATTAATAGAAAATATTAAATCTTAAATATAAAGATAGGGTAAATAACAAAAATTTTATCTACAATTAAGAGATAAAATTTTTACCCTTCGAGAAAATTAAGACCAAATATTTTTTTTCGCAACACGTTCTCCTTGAGTTAAAGTTACGTAAACAATATAGAAGAAGAACACTGCAGAGAATGCAGAAACATAAGATCCTACAGATGCAATAGCATTCCAATCAGCATAAGCATCAGGATAATCTGGGACACGACGAGGCATTCCAGCTAATCCTAAGAAATGCATTGGGAAGAAAGTTAAATTTACTCCGAAGAAGAATACCCAGAAGTGAATTTGACCTAATACTTCAGGATATTGTAATCCTGAAATTTTTCCAATCCAATAATAAAATGCTGCAAAGATTGCAAACACAGCTCCCATAGATAAAACATAATGGAAGTGTGCTACAACATAGTAAGTATCATGTACTGCCATATTCATACTTGAGTTAGCTAATACTACTCCAGTTAACCCTCCGATAGTGAATAAGAAAATAAATCCAATTGCAAATAACATTGGAGTATTAAAAATTAAAGATCCTCCCCACATAGTTGCAATCCAACTGAAAATTTTAATCCCAGTAGGTACGGCAATAATCATAGTCGCTGCAGTAAAATATGCACGAGTATCTACGTCTAGTCCTACGGTAAACATATGGTGAGCCCACACAATAAACCCTAATACTCCAATAGATAACATAGCATAAACCATCCCTAAATAACCAAATACTGGTTTTTGAGAGAAAGATGATACGATATGACTAATAATTCCGAATCCAGGTAGAATTAAAATATAAACTTCTGGGTGTCCGAAGAACCAGAATAAATGTTGGAATAAGATTGGATCTCCTCCTCCAGCAGGATCAAAGAATGTAGTATTAAAATTACGATCAGTTAAAAGCATAGTAATTGCTCCCCCAAATACTGGTAAAGATAATAATAATAATACTGCAGTAATTAACACAGACCATACGAATAAAGGCATTCTATGTAACGCCATTCCTGGTGCACGCATATTTAGGATAGTAGTAATGAAATTAATAGCTCCTAAAATAGAAGATGCTCCAGATAAGTGGAAACTAAAGATTGCTAAATCTACTGCAGGTCCAGAGTGTGCTTGAACACTACTTAAAGGTGGATATAAAGTCCATCCAGTTCCAGCTCCAGCTTCAACAAAAACAGAAGATACTAATAAAATTAATGATGGAGGTAATAACCAGAAACTAATATTATTCATACGAGGGAAAGCCATATCAGGTGCTCCAATCATTAATGGAACAAAAATGTTTCCAAATCCCCCAATTAAAATAGGCATAACCATAAAGAAAATCATTAATACTGCATGCCCAGTAACTAATACGTTATATAATTGAGAATTTCCTGATAAAATTTGACTTCCAGGTGCTGATAGCTCCATACGAATTAAAATAGACATTGTAGTCCCCATAACTCCAGCAAATGCTCCGAAGATTAAGTATAGAACTCCAATATCTTTATGATTAGTCGAGAATAACCAACGACTAGCCCATCCATAAAAATTTGACACTAAAGTTGCCATAGGTATTTTATTATTATAAATAATTCTTTTGCCTTTAAATCTAAAAAATTAGATTTAAAAACTAATACTATATTTTAGTATATTATATTTCTCACTATTAAAAAATACTACCTCCTAAAACTAATAATAAATATAGAACTAATAATATTTAATAATTCAAAATATAAATCATTAACGGGAATTGGATTTGAACCAATGACCTTCAGATCATGAGCCTGATGAGCTAACCACTGCTCTACCCCGCTTTAAAATCAAACTTAAAAATTACCTTAAAAAATTAAAAGTAATCACTAACACTAAACACAAAAAAACTTACCACACCGCTTTTTTATATCCTGGGATATAACCATTAGCTAACATTTCGCGTAAACGAATACGTGATAAACGAAATTTACGATAAACACCTTTAGAACGATTAGTTAAAGTACATCTATTTTTTAAACGTACTAAAGATGAATCTCTAGAAATTTGTTGTAAACGCATAGTTAATAATAGACGCTGTGCTGAAGATAATTTTTGATTTTGAATTAAATATAATAACACTAAACGTTGAATTTCTTTATTTGCAAAAGAAATTCGTCTTTTTTTATCTTTTTCTAATAATGCTTTCATAAATATTAAAACTAAACTAAAAATTAAATTATCAAACGATAAGCGTCTGACAAAAAAAAAATCTCTAAATAAAAGAGATTAAAAAACTAAAACTCACTATAAAATTCCAAATTGTAAGTTTTATTCGTGAATGATAAATAAAAAATAATTTATTTACCATCAAGAAATTGGATTTATTCCCATTCTAGAGCTCCAATTTGCCAAGCATAAATATACCCAATTACTAATTCAATAATAAAATCAATCATTCCCCAAAACCCAGTAGACTGTAAAAAACTTAAAGAAACAGACCATGGAAAGAAAAACATAGCTTCTAAATCGAAAATAATAAATAAAATTGCAACTAAATAAAAGCGTACATCAAAACTATTACGTGCATCTTCATAAGGATCAAATCCACACTCATAAGCAGATACTTTTTCTGAATCTGGATTTTGAGTACCAATTAAATAAGATGCCGCTAAAATAATAGCTGCTAAAAATGTACTAAAAATAAATAGAACTAAAATATGTGAATAGTCAAACATTTATATAAAGTTTTTTCCTTGTATATAGATTAAGGTCTATTGTTATTTTATTAGCTATAATAAAATAAAAACTAAAAAATTATTATAATATTTATTAAATATATAACCTTAAAGTATTCATAATCGGACTTGAACCGATACTCTAAAAAGAAGCAAATTTTAAGTCTGCCGCGTCTACCACTTCCGCCATATGAATAAAAAATAATAATACATGCTTCTTATGAGAATTGAACTCACATTACTACCGTGAAAGGGTAGTGTCCTAACCGTTTAGACGAAAGAAACTAAATATCTTTAAAAGTAAAAAAGTCAGAAAAATTAAAATATAACAACATCTAAATATAACATATGTTACAAAAAATTCTATAACAGGGTAGACGATGGGACTTGAACCCACAACCACCGGAGCCACAATCCGATACTCTAACCAATTAAGCTACGTCTACCAATAAATAATAATAGAATAAAATAGGAATTTAATCCTATAATTTTTTTGTAAAATTAATAAATCAAATTATTATAAAAAAAAAATACTTAAACCTAAAAAGAAAATTAAGGCTAGCGAAAATAATGCTTGAGACATAGTTAATAAAAATAAAAAGAATGTCACCCCTAATAAAATAATAAAAGTATAATGATATAAATAACCTGATTGAGTTTGTTCAATTTGTTTAACTCCTGCTCCAGCAGCATTAACAATACCAAAAGGTCCAAATACTTCAATTAAACCACGATCAATAGTTTTATAAGTAAAATGATATCCTGAAGTTAAAGTTGCTTGACCAATGTGTTCAGCATAAACACGATCAAAATACCATTTACGATTAAAGAAATTATAAAACATACGTCCGTAAGTACTAGTTTTAAAACGATATAAACTTTCCATCCCTACAGTATATAAAAAATAAGCTAACCCAGCTCCGGTTAAACTAAATAATAAAGGTAAAACTTTAGGTAAGAAAGGTAAAAACTCAGCATCAATTAATTGAAAATTCTCTGGTAAAATAAAAATAGCATTTCCCCAGAAATCACTACCTAAACCAATAAATAAATCTTTAGTTAAATAACCAATAAACATACTTGGAATAGCTAATAAACCTAAAGGTACAGTCATTTGCCAAGGAGATTCATGAGCATGAGTTAAAATAACACGATGCCCATTAGGCTCAGATAAGAAAGTTAAATATAATAAACGAATTGAATAAAATGCGGTAAAAAAAGCTGCAAAAGATCCTAACCAATAAGCAAAATGCCCAGCAGTAGTAAATTTAGCATAAGCTACTTCTAAAATAACATCTTTAGAATAAAATCCTGTTAAATAAGGGAATCCCATTAAAGCTAAAGATCCAATTAACATCATAGCATAAGTAAAAGGAATTAAACGACGTAATCCTCCCATTTTACGCATATCTTGTTCATCAGCCACAGCATGAATAACAGACCCAGCTCCTAAGAATAATAAAGCTTTAAAGAAAGCATGATTTGCTAAATGGAAAACCCCAACAGCATAGTTAGATACTCCACAAGCAAAAATCATATAACCTAACTGACTACAAGTAGAATAAGCAATAACTTTTTTTAAATCATTTTGTAATAATCCAGTAGTTGCAGCAAAGAAAGCTGTCATAGCTCCTACACAAGTAACAACAGTTAATGCTACAGGTGCATGTTCAAATAAAGGTGAACAACGAGCAATTAAGAAAACTCCTGCAGTAACCATAGTAGCAGCGTGAATTAAGGCTGAAACTGGAGTAGGTCCTTCCATAGCATCTGGTAACCAAGTATGTAAACCTAATTGTGCAGATTTACCTACTGCTCCTACAAAAAATAGAAGACAAATAACTTCTAGTAGCGGTAAATTTACAGCAAAAAAATTAATCTGATAATCTACTGCTAATGGAGCCATTGTAAATAAAGTTAAATAATCTACAGAATTAAATGCAAATAAACATGCAAAAATACCTAAAGCTAGTCCAAAATCCCCTACACGGTTAACTAACATTGCTTTAATAGCAGCTTTATTTGCTTGAATACGAGTATACCAAAAATTAATTAATAAATAAGAACATAATCCAACCCCTTCCCATCCAACAAACATTTGAATTAAATTATCAGCGGTTACTAAAATTAACATAAAAAAAGTAAACAATGATAAATAAGACATAAAACGAGGTAAATGTGGGTCATGACTCATATATTCAGTAGAATATAAATGAACTAATGTTGAAATAAAAGTAACAACAATTAACATTACAACAGTTAAAGAATCAAATAAAAATCCCCAACTAACATTAAATAACTCAGAATTAATCCAAGCTGCTAATTTAAAAGAACAGGTCGCTCCACTTAGTCCAACTTCATAAAAGGCAAATAAAGACATTATAAAAGTTAAAACCATACAACCAATGGTAATAAATCCCGCTCCTTTAGGTCCAATGTAACGACCTCCAAAACCAGCAGTCAGAGAACCTAATAAAGGTAAAAAGATTAGTAATAAGTACATTTACAAATTGCTTAAATTAATCTAATTCGAATTCACATAGTAGATAATTATAAAAATGTAAATAGATATGTACATTTTTATAAAAATCTTTTTTTTATAAATCTATAACATACACATATATGAACCAAAAAGGGCAAAGTGGGATTCGAACCCACGGTGCTTTGACACACTTCAGTTTTCAAGACTGACACCATAAACCACTCGGTCATTTACCCAAAAATATGAAGCAGGAAGGATTCGAACCTCCGTAGGATCACTCCAACAGATTTACAATCTGTCACCTTTAACCACTCAGTCACTACTCCAAAAAAGATAATATGTTTATTGTTAACGAATTAATTCATAAAAAAGAAGGGCGTACCGGGACTTGAACCCGGGACCATCAGGTTAAAAGTCTACTGCTCTAACCAACTGAGCTATACACCCAAGAATATTGTAATGACGAAAGAGGGACTTGAACCCACGACACTCGGATTATGATTCCGATGCTCTAACCAGCTGAGCTATTTCGTCAAATAAAGTAGAAGGATTCGAACCTTCGAATGGCTGTACCAAAAACAACTGCCTTACCGCTTGGCGATACTTTAAACAAATAACCTACTATAAATAGAATCATGTGGAGATAATCGGACTTGAACCGATAACCTCAGACGTGCAAAGCCAGCGCTCTACCAATTAAGCTATATCCCCTAAAACACTTTACTAAAAATATTTAATAAAGAAATTCGTTTTGTTTAATCAAACCTTCTTAAGTAGGACTTGAACCTACGACCTAATGATTAACAGTCACTCGCTCTAACCGACTGAGCTATTAAGAAATAATAATATGATTTTCTACCAGAAAAGGGACTTGAACCCATACCTCTTTCGAGACTAGTATCTAAAACTAGCGTGTATACCAATTTCACCATCCTGGCATAAAAGAAAAATAAAAATAAAATTTTTGTAGACAACAACGGACTTGAACCATTAACCCCCTCGTTGTAAGCGAGATGCTCCGCCAATTGAGCTAGTTATCCACAAAACATATTTAAATTTCTTAAATGAATAAGAAAATTATTTTTTTTATTATAATTAACATTAGTACTTATAAGCTAAAGGCCTTACAACCCGTACACTTTAAGCCTATCACGTAGTTATCTTCTACGAGTTTATGAAAATTTATCTTGAGGCGAGTTTCTCGCTTAGATGCCTTCAGCGATTATCTCATTCAAACTTAGCTACCTGGCACTGCCATTGGTATGACAACCAGTACACCAGAGGTTTGCTTTTCCCGGTCCTCTCGTACTAGGGTCTAGTCCTCTCAATTTTCCACGCCCACAGCAGATAGGGACCAAACTGTCTTACGACGTTTTAAACCCAACTCACGTACCACTTTAATCGGCGAACAGCCGAACCCTTGGAACCTTCTTCAGCTCCAGGATGTGATGAGTCGACATCGAGGTGCCAAACGGTCCCGTCGATATGAGCTCTCGGGAACCATCAGCCTGTTATCCCCGGCGTACCTTTTATCCGTTGAGCGATGATCCTTCCACTTGGGAT
>JACCEA011283749.1_pt1 | contig 34303 bp, 31 predicted proteins | sample 7449851 | NCBI WGS metagenome assembly JACCEA01 (sample SAMN15323453, study PRJNA562643) | freshwater metagenome | isolation source: river surface water | place: USA:Blue River Watershed | collected 2017-08-18 | reverse complement strand
CGACCAGCACTACTTTTAGAAGAAATATATCTCCATAAAACAGGGGATAACGTAAATCCCGCAATCTTGTCCAAAATCCTTCTTGTTTCCTGGGCGCGAACAAGGTCCATATCGATATCGCGGGGATTTCGGAATGACTGTTCTATCGCTGTTTTTGTAATTTCATGAAACACCGCCCTTTGGTATGGGACAGTTGGTTTCAAAGCCTGCACCAAAAACCACGAAATTGCTTCACCTTCACGATCTTCATCGGTTGCTAAAAGGATTCGATCAACAGATTTCGCAGTAGAAATCAATCTTTTTAAAATCTCATCCTTTCCGGGAACTGTGGTATAAAACGGTCTGAAATTATTGTGTACATCAACTCCTAGATCGGCAATACGAACAGAAAACTTCGGATGGACAAGTTGATTTTTGAAGTTCTTTGGCATTTCCTTTAATCCTGTGGCGAGATTATTGATATGCCCCATGCATGAATCTACAATATATTCTTCCACTTCCATGTTGCCTACTTTTAACGTTGTCATTTCAGTCAAAAAGTTTTGGATTGTTTTCGCCTTTGCAGGTGATTCTACAATCACCAAGGTCTTTCCTGCTCCTAACGAGGATTTCGAGTACCGATTGCATCCATGATTACGAAATGTGAGTTTCGGTCTTATTGAAGTGCAGAATCCGAAAGTTTGCTTTGCAACGAAGAAAGACAACATCATACACCACAGAAAAAAATTATTACAAAATCGAGTCAATTTGGCGGAAATTATCATTAGATTCCAATTTTGGATGAAAGTAAAACATCAGCAAGGCGATTACATAGTCTTGTGATTTATCCAATCACAAATCGCATAGAATTATGGATAATGTACTTATGGAAATTCCGCAAAGATGGTGCAATTTGGAATTGATTAGATTGGAATTGTGCAAGTGCTGCGGCCTCCTGTGAATCTGACGACAATCAGCGCATCATTATGCCATGTAGAACGACTACTGCGCGTTTCATATCCCATCCCAAATACAATACTGTACCAACCCTAGGTTGGCAAATACAATAATACTCACATCCCCATTCATCATTCAATACGAGTCTTGCTTCTGGTAACATTATCTTTGCTTCATCTCCGAAACATTGATGCCGACTCGTTAGTGGAGAACGATTCGTCTTCTAGAAAGATAGGGTAAGATAGCAGACTGACGAAATTATACAAGTGTGAAAATAGCAGTAGTTTGTAGATATTTCTTTCATGGTAGTGGTTCTAGGTTAATATATAAGTAACTTTATACAAAAATCTTTGAACAAATATTCAATATTGTTCTTATCTGAATACCATCTTTCAAGCGGTCAAACGATACTCAACGATATTTCCCAACTAAAGATGGAGGTAGAAGAAGAAAGTTTATACCTCCTCACCAATCACTTGCCGCAACCAAAGTATAACTCTTCTTCTCCCGCAAACTTCTTACAAACAACCGAACAGTTTGAAATTGCCAAATCCTTAAAGCCATCACTTTGGAGAACTGTTACCGCTGCAAAATGTGGAGAAATTAATCAGAGCACCACATTAATGTCTTTGGTTGGTGGTTTCATGTCAAGAAATCGAGCTGATGATGATGACGCGATTACAATTAGTTTGAGGAATCTGCTTGGGGTCCTTATTATTGTTTTAGTAATGTGGCTTTTGTCATATGTCCTCATTATGGTGCAAGTGATTCATCGCGAACACTTCTTTATTCGAAATTGGCCGATTTTCGTTCCTATGTGGCTTGGTTCATTGGTTGGTTTAGTAGGTTGCGGAAGGATCAGTGGAAAGATTTGCAAAGGCCCTTTACACCTTGTCACAGAAGATAGACGAGCACTGCTACGCTATCGTGGAATGGAAAATGACCAGAAGCAGTGTTTGGTAGATCTATCAAGTCTTCCTTTGATGCGAACTTTGTTATTCTTTATTGGAACTGCTATTATAAGTTTACTACTTGTTTTCATTGGACAAATATTATTCTATTTATGGTTTGTTGGGGTTATCGAGTTATGGCATGCGATAGTACCGCTAAATGTTCTATTTATTGGATATGCAGTTTTCATGTATTTAGTGAAATTGTTCAGTCTTCGATCGTGCTTTCTCCTTATTCTCGCGTTCATTCAATTTGTAAGTATTTGTTAGCATTTATCTTCGAATTCAAGTACTTTATTCTATTTCAAACTTATCAGATAATTTTTATCAGCCGTGGCGACCATGGGAAACTACGGAAGGTGCCCTGGCTTTATGTTACTTTTCCTCTATGGATAATTATTGTATTTTCGATCTTCCAACTTGGAAGATCAATTCGAGGATTCTTCAATGGCAACTTTCTCTTGACGACAGCGCAAGCGGTTGGATTATATGGTTATCTTTTATCCATTATTCTTATTGCCGTTGGGCTCAGTTGTATTATATACTATGAGTATTCTGGAAATATTTTCTTTTTAACCTCCAGCTACATTCTGTGGACCATTGCAGTTCCTATCTTTTCATTGTCAGCTTTATTGGTTATTCTGTCTGCGGGTCTAAAATTGGCAGAAACAAGAGGATATCCTGAGCCAAAGATACTGTCTAGGACTCCAGCTGGATGGACACCGACAAAGTTAGGGGGGAACATGAAAGGTCTCTGGCTTATTGGCTTCGTTAAAACGAAATTACCGACCCCATTCCAGTTGACGGGTCCCAACACTCTAAATAATAATACCATTGCTAATTTCTCTAATCATCGCTGTTCCAACTCGAGGGACGAAGTTGATTTCCTGGAACCTAGTTATATCAGTCTACAAGGGGAACTCTTGGGATGTTCCAACTCATTGGATGTTCCTTCGAGACGAGACTTTGATCTATCCATGCAAATTGATGATACGAGACATTCTTCACAGGCTCGGTTGAAGCAAATTGAAATGTCGCCACTTGGAGTAGTCAAAGAAGTATGATTTAGTAAATGGGGATTAAGTGCCGACTACTTGGTGGTGAATCCGATGGACTGAGTGACACTTTGAACTACTTCTTTATTTCGATGGGCCCACGGAAAAGAGAGTCATATATGAATATCAGTCATGATGACATCTTATGAAAATGACCGTGTAGTCAAATAAAGTTGACCTCCAGGTAATTTTTCGATCTCAGCAAATTTGATCGACAGTGAATTATTGTGTTGTACTTATACCTGATCGACATGTCCTTCTTTACTGGATCTGGCAGATATAAGCCACTGCAATCGTTGAAATCGGTCCTCCCAGATGTTGAAAGCGATGAAGAGACGGTATTTTTGCGTGGAGCATTTACATCACACAGAAGTTCAACTTTGTACTCTGACCTAACCCCTGACCCATCAGATATTCATGGTAACACTGAATCAGGTTGGAATTTCAACGATGAGAAGTTGCATATGAATGCTCAGATCAATGAATTGCACATTAATACTGGAAATGATGATAAATCAGACATGGAAAGTTCAGAATACCAAACGATTGGATTTGGATTTGAAGCATCTAATTGGGGCGATCGTACTTCCTCAGGTTTGTATTTTTACATTCTTACAATATATAACATAATCTAAATAAACAATTTCCAGATGCATCATTTTGGTGGTATGTGTCCCAATTTTTTGCAGGCAAGAAAATGTTTTCATTAACTAGCCACAACCAAGGATCTATTGAAAGTCTATTTGAAAAGAACTCGTAACACTAGTGTGGAAACATAAACTTAATTTATTTGAATTTTTGATGAAGAATCAGTGATATACATATGAATGAAATAAATCCCAAACCGTATATAATTCTTAATATATGCAATTTGATTTGAATATTCTGGATTCTGCTAATGAGCTTTTTCTCATCACAACCATGGGTAAAATGTTACTTTGTTAGAATTGACTTCACTCTACCACCATAGCGGTACCCAGCGAATGCCGCTCCGATGGATAGCGTATTAGATGCAGCAACATATAGCGCCGCTTTCCCGACTTGCTTACTTTCCAATAAAGTAACGACCTCAACGGAAAATGTTGAGAATGTAGTGAAAGCACCACAAAACCCCGTGCCAATCAAAAGACGATGTCTGGGAGGAAGTGCTGAAATATTGGCCGTAACTATTCCTAATATTAACGACCCGACAATATTTATTCCGGCAGTAGACCATGGATGCCAATTGTGTGATGAACCTTTACGATTTATTTGATGGCGTGCTAAAGCTCCCGCAACTGCCCCCACAGCAACATAACCAGCATCCATTCTAATTGCAAGAAGTGAATCGTACTATAGGGCAAATACTGCATTCACATTTGCGGGAGGTGATTATTGCTCGTCGCAGGCAAATTGTAATTTTGACCTAGCTGTTATTTTTGGTTTTATTGTACAAGCTGCACTCGGCACCATATACCAACATCTGGCCGTCACAACAGCTTCCCGCGTCCCGCCTGCGCAGCAGCGGCGCAGAGCAGCAGCAGGCGGCAGCAATAATAACAAGAAGTCCAAGTGTGCTGCTTGCTGCGGCGGCACACAGGAGAGAGAGCGATCTTGTCTCTGCTGGCCGCTTTTTGTATGGTGTATGTATGTGTCTAGATATTTAATGAACCCAGCATTTTAACAACGCTATCATTATTCCATGCTTTTCAATTCCTTGCGAGTCCTCAAGGTAGTAAGCTTTGCAAGCCGCAAGGCGAGGTGTGTTTCTTCGACGTACGATGCTACCAAAGTCAAAGCAACACTAAGAGTTCAGTATTGTGGTGGATGAGGCTATGAGAGTTTTTTTCTGCGGCTCCATCGGGTAAAACAACAATTTTACCAAATATGCTCATTAAATCTTTGGTATTTGATAACGAACCTTTATCCTCCAGGCTGTAGATGAGGAGTTTCCGGATGGTGAAGTTGAACTAGAAAGAAACAGAGATACTAAAACCACTGGTAACTTTGAAATTACCTTGGTACAAACCAATGAGCTGATTCATTCCAAGAAGAATTCAAAGTTGGGAGGTGGTCTATGCAATACCGCAGCGGAGAAAGAGAGGTTGTTTGGAATTATTCGCAAATATCTCGAGAGTGCAGGTGGAAATGGTAGTGCCTCCGATTAGCATAATTTGAGTACAACATACAGTTTGAACACCTTAAGGTTAAGAGTATGATTATTTGATGGAAAGGATCACCATCGCGAATGACATGAGCAGTTACGATTTTGGGCCGTCGAAATGCTTATGGTTTTCCGATCCTACAAATTCATAGCTTTTTTTTCTTGGTTTGTTGAAACTAAAATGCTCTATGCCTCTTGTTGATATGATGATATACAAGGTTGCGCAATTTGCACTGACATAGTATGCATCTATGGTCACTTGATTCTTACTGACTTGTTTATTTATTCCAACATCTTAAAGTAAATTTCTCGCTGCTGTCACCGGTGACCTGCATAACAATAGCGCCTCACCTACCCACTATTGTGCGAATGTATAGAGCCTAATATGAATTCCAAATTTGGTCCTTTCGTCATGTACCAACTATAGCACATTCGGTAACACGGCTACACAATCTAGTGCTGCTGCCGCCTGCTGTGCAGCAGCAGCGCAGCCTCGCACCCGGGCGCTTTTTTCTATTTTTTGCTTATCGTCATTATAGCATATACACGGTATTACTGGCTAACTAATGGATAAAAAATTAAAGTATAGCACATTGTACCAAAACCTCTTCGCATCTGAACCATGTCAGAAGACCAGCAACCAGGGTTCTCAGTTGACTGCACCGTCTTGTATGAAAGGTTCTCCAAGTGCATGTCTCCCGGAACGCAAATCCATCATATACACCGATTTGGTGTTTCAAAGGAATGTGGAGTGCTGTTCTCGGATTGGAAAAGCTGCTTATATGCAAAAACCATTAAAGATCCTTTGGAAGTTGAGGTATGCATGGTCTATTTTGTTTCCTGATAACTCTTATGTTGAATAAACAGAAATTGTTTATAGCGACTAGCTATTTTCGTCAAAAGAAGTTGCACATTAATGACATTTTAGTTTATAAAGAAAAGCCATCGTGGGAGTAAATAAGACACAATCGTTCCAGAAGATTGTTCGGAAAGTTGCAACATGAACAATGTGGATAATGTACATCATAATTTTACTGCTGGTAAATCCATCTGTTAATGTTTATAGAATTGTATTATATTTAGTTCTGAAATTTATATTTAATTCAGTGCAATCATCCCCCACTTTCACTTGTTTATAACCGCTACAGTAATTAGCGCTGCAATGATAGCTATAACGACAGAAATAATTATTTGGGACAAGAAAGGGTTTATTTGAGATGGAGGAATGATGGGAGTAGATTTTTCATAAACCCCTTCTATCTTTGATTCCTTAGCTAAGTTTCGTGCAATTTCATCATTTCCTTTGGAATCACATTGATCTCGTTCCTTTGCTTTCAAATCCGTATTTCCCTTTTCATGTGCTGGAGTGGTTGAAGAAATTTTTAGTTGGATACTATTGTCACTAGGCGCGGCTGTTAATGTACTTAGAATATTTGCGACAAATGCTTCTGGAAGACCTTGACAACCTTTCAACATTAGATCCAAAGGGACTTTGATACCAGCTTCTCTACACACTTGTTGTAGAATTTGCAGTCGTTGTAGCACATAAACAACGCGTCTATGGTCTTGTAACATTAGAGCTTCTTCTGGAGGCAATCGACTTTCTCCTGTCCAGTGCTTTAGAGCACGTTTTACTTCACCCATTTTTAGATCATCTTGTAAATCTTCGTCTTTCGAAAACATTTGTAGAACTGCATCCACTTGCCTTAATTTCTCCTTTAATATGGCTGGGGAAGGTGGGTCTCTATGTTTTTCTCTACCTTCTGACCACGACATTTGTTTCAGCTTTTATCGAACTAAATCTTTATGTGGATTCAAGCTGTTGGTACTAATACTCCATTACAATATTCCAATTTTTGTTTTTTGTTTTCTTTTTTCTTCTTTGATTGATTGATGTATTGTACTAGCGTAAATTTTGACCATACTCTTTACATGCGAAGGTAAACTATTAGTTGTATTTTGATTATCAACAATTTCAATGCGCTTCGAATACACCTCATGCACACCCTTGGTCTTCATTGTTGAATGACAGTACCATCAATCCAAAATGTACACACTCCTCGACGATCACCACTAATTTATTTATTTCATGATAAAATCGTGGACAGCTCTTTTAGCTTTCGCAATCGTTTGTGTAATCATGTTGTTCTTGTTTCGATCCCCATCCAAGCATTCTGTGTTGACGACTCTGCCAACTCGTTCAGCAGTTTTTCGTTGTTTATCAGGCCATCACCATAACAATCATCATCAATCTGACCATCACCACCAATCCCATCATGGGAAGCACGACCATCATGAGGTTCATAATGCTCACCTTGATCGTGATGACTCGACATTAATTCGGCATCAAGCAATTACTTTGTTAAAGCAGAAGATATCTGTCATGAAGATGCTTTCAGACGAAGATTTTACCAAAAAGAATCCAAATATTTACAATGGTTCAGTTGGTTCACACATTCGCCATTCGTTGGACCACTTTAGGGCAATTATTCGAGCTTGTCAAGACGATAATGCAATTGCTGATTATGACACGCGTCAACGTAACACTGAAGAAGAGACAAACCGGCATAAAGCAATTGATGCAGTTGAGAAAGTCATCGGTACCATTCATTTAATGGACCTTTCAAAGGGTATAAAAGTTTCATTTATTGGTGATGAAAAGGCATTCAGAACTTACACGATAGAATCCCATGTTGGAAGAGAACTATCTTTTGCCTCTCACCATGCAGTGCATCACATGAGCATGGTAAAATTGTTAATGCAAGGAATGTCCTATGACTTTAGTAAGGATTCTCCTATTGGAATTGCCCTTTCCACGGCAAAGGATATGAAGGGTAAAAACGAATTATAAATACTATGTTTGACCAACTAGTAAATGGTAGATCACCCATCATAAAAAGGCGAACCTCACCGCTGCCCATCCCAATTGAATTAATTTAAACATTATCTTTCCTTTTATAATATTAAATAACTTCAACTTCTTATATTATAGGGCATCATTTGATGTTGGCGGAGGAAGCGATATTAGTAACTGCACTATCCACTTTTGGTACCAACGCTTTTTTCTGTCTGTTACGAACAATAATTGGTCAGTGTCCACAACTGGGTCGTGAAAGATAATCGATCTCACCGTGATCTCTCCGTACTAATATTCTTGCGAATAGAAGCTAGATCTCCCTGTAAACAACTAGATGGAAAGATTTTTGCAATATCGTTGAAAATGCGACTTCTCTCATCTTTTAGATCCAGTGGAAAATACTTCAATCGATATTCAAAACTAAGAAATAACAAACTTACTAACAGTGTAAAATATACTTACATCATTCTCGTGCATATCTTTCTTATCAATAGCGGTGAGTTTCTCTCGATATTTGTTTTCGGCTTTGACCCAAGTTTCGGTCAGATCTTCAATCGTAATGAAAGCTTGTCGAAGCGGAATAGACCACTTACAATACCACTCGTATTTGACTGGGGTTACAACCAATTCATCTTTAATAGTAGCCTCTCCTATTAAATTTGAATTTTTTCCATTCTGTGGAATTTGCAAACAAGTTGTCGATTCCACAGATTGCTCCACATTATTCATCGAAACGCTTATTGCATTGTTGCATGCCCCATCTCCATCAATTATTACCACATGGTCCACAGAAGACTTTGTAGGACTTGCAATTTCCACTAAATCTATCGCATCCACCCCATCATCAACATTTTCTGCATCTATCGTTGACCCTTTCGACTTTCTCGGTGGTTTGTTGCCTGGTTGTTTATTCTCAGGGCAAAGCACAATGGCTTTTTTTAAATCTTCAAACACTTTTATTACCGCCACATCGAGCATTTCTTTAACCGTTGATGATTCCCCAGCAAAACCAAGTCTAGCTATGATGGTCTTTATTCGTCCCATTTTAAATTGCGACCCAAAAATAGATTCCAAAAATTCATAATACCCCTTGGTTTTAGATATTTCTTTTTGAGAATAATGAGTAAAAACAATTTTATCCAACTCTAATAAAGGCCTTTCCCAATCTTTGGGGAAAATGCTATTCTTCTTATTAACTGTCACACCTGATCGCTCTATATTAAGCTTAAATGCCTCCATTGCGGATTTTACTTCTTCGTTTGGCTGCCAATCGGGTTTTTCAATTGGAGATTTAGTTTTCTTGTCACCAGAATCTTCTTGCACCATGTTATCATTTCCTTGAGAGTTGACTTGATTCAGTGTTGCTGTCGAAGGAGCGGGTTCTATAACAGTGTTTGTCATATTATTTACAATGGGGATTGATGAAGCCATCAAATCCTCGACGGAAGTATTGGCAATTTCATTACTGGAGGATTTATCTTTCTTTGTTTTCGGTCTCTTTTCCTTCTCTTTCTCCTCTTTATCCCTACTATCTTGATTAAATTTCTTAACATCTTTCTTTTCTTTATCCTTTTTGCTTGATAAATCTTTCTCCTTTTCTTTCTCTTGTTTATTACAGCGTTTGTCCTTTTCCTTTTCGTCGATTTTCTCACCAATTACGTTATTTCCAGTCTTGTTAGGCACAAAAATTTCACACTTCTTTGAAAGCATAGAAGCTTTCGATGAGCTTGATGATGATTCGTTAGGTACAGAAACTACAGAAGCTAGCTTTTTGGCTACAAATGGCGCTTTTACGATATCCAAATGACCTGAAGATACAAAGAAACCGTCATGCACTGTTTTCATTTTCTTCATGCGCATAGCTTCTTCAAATTCCTCTAATGCTTCAGTATCGTCAATAAATGCATCTGAATAGTCATAATCTTCTACAATCTTTTTCTTTTTCTTCTTATTGGTTGATTTCGTCACTGGTGAAGGAGTTGCAACATCTGAATTTATTCCTGGTGAAGTACACGTGCTGTTGCTGGTGAGACTCCCTTCATGATCAGAAATGTTTTGATAATTTGCCAAGTCCAAATATTTGCGCTCCAGTTGAGATATCATCATTTCGAATCGATTAGATGGTGCCATTGTGGGTGGAGCTGCACCATTTGTTGGAAGGGTGGGATCAAGAGGTGTTGCAGTTACAGTCGAGCTAAGAGGCGGATTACTCTTACTTGAGTTACCATTGCGCTTTCTACCTGTGAGTTTCTTGAACATTTCCTTGTAGTTTAATTCCACAATCCCTCCATCACTCCATATCTCATGTACATCCTGTGTGCTGATTTTGAAAGATACCACCACAGTTGGTATATCGTGATCCACAGTAAACTTCTCCATCAACTCAAAATGGTAGTGTTTGAAAATATGAGAACAATTGCTTTGCTACAATACTATCCTGTTCATCAGCATTGTTAAGGCTATTTCGGCCGTTTGGACAGTTTTGAATTTGGAGCGATGTTCCACCTATCATTATACCAACCAATATGCGCAAAAATTAGACCAAAAGGTCCTCTCTCCAATGACCCACATAAGTATTGTAACGCCATAGGTTTTGATAGAGAAGTATAAAATCAGGATATGCATTCCTAAATGTTTCCTCTTCTCTATCGGGATGGCATCCACAGCATTACCAGTTGATTCAATCGATATTCACGGCAACTTGATTGCTGTGGGATTATCCGCATTGGAAGGAGATACATGGGACGGTGGTATTCAAATTCGATCTACTGAGAGTGGAGAAATATTGTCACGAGAAAGATGTGATGCAGGAATATCTATGGTAAGATTTGCCGGTGGACATGAAAGTACTTTAGTATCATGTGCTTGTGATGATGGGTCGATTCGATTTTATTCTTCACAGAATTTAGATTTGAGGGAGACAATCAATGCCCACGACGACATTGTCTCGGTTGTTAAACCTGCCACATCTTCTAATCATCTGATATCATCAAGTTGGGATTCAAGTATAAAAGAATGGGACTTAAATCATTTAGTCAACAGCTCGGAACATACACCGGTATTTCATTTACCTAATGCTCACTATGGTCCTATCAACGACATTGCCGTGTCCACATTCCAGCCATCGGTATTTGCTTCTGTCGGTAGTGATGGGTTTTTACGTTTATGGGATAAACGTCAATCATCATCTCATGGTCTAGTTTCCATTTATGGTCATGAACAGGCAGTTTCATGCGTTGAATTCAATCAAATGATAGACTCAGTGATGTATTCTGGTACAGATGCTGGTGACATCTTTACTTTTGATTTAAGGAATATTCGAGATGGTCATCACGAGCAGTACAGTGGTATCCACGAAGGAAGAGTTCGAAGAATACGATGCATACCTTCTCACAGGGAGTATATTCTTAGTTGTAGCGATGATATGACGGTGGTAATATCGGGTATTGAGATAGGAGATCGAAATATCGGCGAGAAACGCGAAGTAGTTGCCAGATTCCAAGAGCATGAAGATTACGTATCAGATATTGCTATATTTAGTTGTGATAACGAAAGTTTAGCTTTTATTTCCGGCTCTACGGATAAAACCGTTAGAATGTGCGATTACAAATGGAAAAACTAACACTCATCGCAGCTTTATATGTATGTTGAAGACTTCCAGTGTTTGGAATTATAGTATGCATATAGAATTAATGATTGTAATGTGAAAGAATATAATGGAGCTGGTTTCGAAATATGTACATTATTCTATTTTTATTAGAATGTCGCTCCAATCTGTATTGTTGACCTACTGATAGAAAATGTACATTAAATATTGATATTGAAGACCTCTACTACACAATGGTATATTGGGTTTATCTTCTTCCTCTTAATATGTTATGTTACAGTAGATTGGGAATTATATTACTACTTCCTCTTGACTTCTTTTTCCTAAGACCAAAGAAGGCCTAATCTGTGAAGAAAAAAAACATGAAAAAACGTTGTTCATCACAAGTCAAAAACGCGCTTTTACTCCAATATCTGAACAGTCAGCATCTTTGTTCATCGCTCCTCCCACAACTTTTAATTCGTTCTACGGAGGAAGTAACTTCTTTCTATAACACTGTATTCCAAGTTCATTCATTTAGTCACTCTATTTTCCCACAAATTGACTCGGCGTTGACACTGAACATCTCCAACAATTAAAAATGGCTGTTGATCGAAAAGACGCAAACTTAAAGATGCTCAATGAAGCATCCCAAATCCAAGCTCAGACCAAGGAAGCTATTTGGAGAATTCAAAAACAAGCAGCTGAAGCTGAAGGTCTAGGTGTACAGACTTTGGAGGAATTACGTCGTCAAGGTCAGCAGATGGTAAGTTTCACAGTCAGAGTTAGTTAACTAAAGATGAGCCGCTAAACGTGGTGTCCTTAGGATGACATCAATTCGGAGTTGGAATCTGTGTCTGCAAAGTTAGACCAGTCGCAAGCACTTCAAGGGAAGTTTGATCGCTGGGCTGGCAACTGGCTTGGTGGTAAGAAGGGGAAGGCATTGAAAGAAGCTTCAAATGAAATAGCAGAGAGAAACATGACTGATCATGGGAAAGTGAAAGAGGTCTTCCAACATGAGAAGTTTGATTCTCTTAGTCAAAAGTGGAAGAAGGCAGGGTTGGTTCTTTGTACTGATCCGACTGTATCTTGCGATGATGTGTTTGATCCCGCTCAACAAGAAAGTATTGAAAACAGTCGCTGGGCGATTGATTTCTCACTGGCTGGTATTGATGCGGAAGGGTGGACATATGCATATGACTTTGCAACACTGAACAAAAGTGGTGCTGGTGATTCTACTCCTAAGTGGAATTCATATGTGAGAAGAAGAAAGTGGCGATATGTTGATAAACAAACCAGTGCTGGTGGTGCCATCGACGAGTGAGTACATACTAGATAAACATCGATTAAAGTCTCACATAGTCATTTATATTCTATCATCAGAGTATCGCAGAGAAATGAAGCTCGTAAGGCAAAAGCTGCTGAGAAGTCGAAGGCAGCGGACAAAATCGGTTACGTTCCTCGCAATAAACAATCAAATACCGCCTCTGCTTCTGGTCTAAGCAGTGCTGGTATGGTCAGAGGCAAAGATAGCAGTCAGCAATTGGACGCAGAATCTGCTGCTGGTTTGGCGAAATTAAAAGATGAAGATGCTGAGATTGATGCTGGTATTGATGCCATATCTAAGACGATCGACAATTTGAACAACATCGCTGGTCAAATGAGAGATGAGGTGAGAAACATTAACATTAATCTTCCACTGAATATTTATGGAATTCTTGCTGTATCATAGACTCAATCACAGAATCAGAAATTGGAGAAGATTGAGAATAATATGCAAAAAACTACTGAAAAGCAAACTGTCGTTAACGCAAGACAAAGATACTTGTTGAAGTAAATTATTCGCTTGCTCGATTGCACGAGTGATATGAGATAAATATCTATTGAAACAATTCTCGCAAAGAATAATCCTTAGTGAATACTATTGTATTCCCTCTTTTTTGTTCTTGGTAAGGCTTGTTAGGTCTAATATTCCTGTGGACATTGAAATTGCATACTTTGACGTTTGTTGGAAAAATGTGTTTCGCTTGTTACGTGTGTGGTATTTTGGGTGGGTTGGATGAATATTCTCTTCATGTATACCATCTAGTTATTATTTGTTGTATTATAGTCGATATGTAGATTCTTTGCAAGTATTCTTATAACATTGGTATTAACACGTTAATGATGGGGTTTAGTTGCAACTTGAAGATGTTTAGATATACTTACATAATGGATGATTTTATTAATGCATTTGACTTACAAGGAGAATCTCTGTCTCTAACACATCATTAATCTTCTTTTCCATTATATTGACTTTCTTCCCATGTACAATCAGTTCTGCACGTATTTCCTTTGCAATGTGATCAATATTATGCAATCCATTCGCGATGTCATCGATTACTCGGTCAAAGTCACTCATTGGATTAGAACATTGCGAACTGTTTGAACGAACATCTGATATCATACAGTTCATTGTAAAACTATCGTCCATACCGATAACTGCAACATTGCGATGATCAACTTGTAATATTTTCCCCATAGGATTGTTCCTATTTGAAGAGAAAAGAAATATAGGGATACATTACTGCATGTCCTATTACTGCATTGGAACTTACCTCCGACATGGATTCTTCGCGAGAATCCATGTTCGACGTCTATATCGTGAACTCCATCGCTTTTTACCCCACAAATCATCGTCTGTATCCGCTCGAACAGCATATATCCAACCATGTGAATCTTGTATCGAGGAAAGTCCCCCAAACGGATTGGTTAGCGTCATCATAGGATCTTCAGTAATAAATTCTGAGAACGACGTCAGCTTTATCATGGAGCGATCATATATTCCCATAGGTCTCCACTGGGTTTTGCCAAGAAACAGAGATCGTTTCTCTAATTCAATATACACTGTCGATGGATTATTGCTCTCCTTTAAAATTGAGAATTGGTCTGTTTCTGTGTCTGATGACAATGGACTTATCCTTGTACCGTATCCTTTTTGCACCAACTCTTTTGATTTGCTAAGTGAACAAGATGTATGATCTAACTGATTATTAATGTCATCCTGTCACAGCACTTCTTCAAAATAATTAAATACTGATGGTAGCAAATATTCTCACCATCTGATGCTCTTGTCGCTTTAGCTCCTGGATTATCAATCCTCCTGCCGTTTCAATATCATTCGTCTTGTGGCTTATTTGCAAAAGCTTTGATTGCATCCGAGATTGTATTATTCTTGTCGTGGTATCCATTATTTTTTTATGCATATATTATAATATTATGGATTGACTTGGGAATAGATGTTGTAAATTATCTGGTACGGAACTATTTCAAATTAATTTCATATTTCATTGCTTGAAGCTTGAAGAGAAATAATCTACTACATATCTAATCCATATCCTACATTATGACTTTTACAATATTGCAATTCCAATTAGAAATTATTATTGGAGGCATCAAAATAATATGTGAACGATTTTCATAAACACTCATTGATTTATAATTTTAGTATGTCAAAAAATGAGGGACTAATAAATAGACATAGAGCTACAGTACAGCTATAATAGAGTCGATTAAGTTAAATTCTAAAAGCGCTCTATGGTAAGTACATTGTTCTAAAGAAACAGCAATCTTGAAATTTTTCATAGGAGGAAGCCATGATGAAGAACCGCGTAGGTTGTTCATTTACTTCTAACAAGCAGGTGACGTCTCATCAGCAGCGAAAAATGATTGCAGCTGATAGATGGAAAGTAGATGGATAGGTCGATGGGATATAGATTTGGTGAATAAATGGCTGCTATTTTCCTGTTTCATAAATTCAATACCATAATAGTTATTGTCTTAAAGCATTCATTCAAACTAAAATAGCTCTCTATTCACACTATCACTCAATACTTGACTATATACATAAGAACACACCATGCGTTGGTTGCTACGAAACAATGACACTAGAATTATTCATCATCTGGGTCAATAACATTTGGTTTGTTTGGATTGTTTGCAAGAAACCACTCTCCCAACCATTTTACGGCATCATTCCCAACAGGTTTCACCTTACACAATTCCACCAATCCCGTAACTATGAGCTCGTTTAAAGATTGATTTCCATTTCCCAAAGACTGGCCCATCATAACTTCTAGATCCTTTCCAGTGAGTCTCTTCTTTATTTTACTTATCCCATCATTTGTAGATTGTAGCACATAATCAGTACCTTGCGGAACAATTTCTATTGTGTCGACTAGAGTTCTCAAGCTTTCCGGGTTACGAGAATATCCGCAGCGAATGAACTGTCAAAAATGAAATAATAGTGAATCGGTAATCCAAGTAAGACCGACTTTAATATACCTCAAATTCTGAAACAGGAAGAACGAATTCTTTTGAATTTAGTTGATCATAAGCGTGGACAATTACTCCGGACGGTTCCAAATCATGCACACTTAACATGTACAAGTTGCCATCTGAAAGCTTTTTGCCAAGAGTTAAAAGTGAAACCTTATTCATTCTTTCCAACACGGTTTACAAATTCAAAAATCTAATTGTGTACCGACGGTATTGAGTTGATCATGCAACTTCACCTGCTGTTCTTCATGGAGAAACGGTAAGACCGTTTCGTTTTCTGCATGGCATAGAAATTGCTATAACTATGATAATTCTACTGGCTAACTTGCGCTTCCTTCTCACTATTATCGCCTTATATCGATAACATACATCATACTGTGATTTTGGCTTTCTCTTGAGATATAGGAAGCTTCAAGATGTACAAGAAGAATCAGGGCTACGGAATATGTGGCTCCAAGAATATTTACTCCTCCAAAGTGCGACTCGACAATTGGGTTGAGGATACGATTGGCATGGACCTGGGTCACACCGAGCGTCCTCCATTTAAACTCTATAGCACTGTAACAAACGAGACTCATTGTGATCCTTCTCTGTGGCCGGAGCCTCAAAAACTACCAGCGAATACACCGACACCATTGGAGTTGAAGACGAAAAACAAGGATGGTTTGCCTTACGCTTTGTTGTTCGAACACAATAGTAATGTTCCAACCGAGGTTAGTGATTCAATTGGTATTGGTAATGGTAAATATCTTATAACTTTACACTTAGGAACGCTTTCTAACCGTCTCAATGCGAGCAATGAGCAGGCCAGATCTCCAAATTTCCCCTTCACAGAAATTATTGCGCCAGAAATCGAAGGCTATAATTGATGATATCAATAAGTGCAATGTGAAGACAACAGAGTATAGGGAACAGAATTCTCACTTGAAATATCGCCCCAATCCAGTTGATCCAGATCTGCACTTGAAATCAGCAGAATTACCTAACTTCCGAAGGTAAATCTTCTCTGAATCTACTCTTAGTTTTCTTTCTAATTCCAATTGTGACACACAGAACAAATCCTTTAACATCACAATACCCCGGATTCTCGTAACTTCGGGATTTCATCAATTTCTATTCGACGCTTAAGAGAAATAATGTATAGATCTTCAGATATATTGTTAATTGAGTTATGTATGTATTGCTGTACAATGAAGATATTGTTTCTCCCCATTACCATTAAGAGACTACTATCAATAATATAAAAACAAAAAAGGAGGCCCTAATCCACAGCACCATGTTGGACTTTGGTTTACCATTTTCTACAATAATTTAATCACATATACACTTGACTCTAATGCATCACAGGAGGCATCGACATTTTCGATATTTCATAGTAATAGAGCATCACACCCATTGGTTGCCCAATAATGCAAAAGGAGCACCAAAAAAGAGCATTGCCCAAAAATGGATTGTCAAAAACTCGATCAAGGTATTTTGCAATAAAGATTAACGGGGCTTGAGCCATCATTCCAACAAATGCATGAAATGAAATATATTGAAATGGTAAAGAGATTACCAATTCGTGCATCAAGGCTGAAAATGCAAAAACAACAAATGTCGACGTCACTTTGTTGCATCCGACACGCAGAAGAGGATAATCTAATGATAGAAAATGTAAGCAGAATACTGGATAAACACGAACAAAGAGACACTTACACAAATGCCTTGTGATCCAATGATGAACTGGCATGTTCCATGTTCGCCTATGATTTGTCAATTACGATCATTGCTTATTAATAATTGTTCAAACTGTGAAAACTTACCAATAACGATCAATCGTTTTTGCATTCCACCAATCCTTGTAAAACATTCGGTCGCCAAATCTGGTAAACTCGGCCAACAGATTTAACCAACAATGGAAATAAAAGTAGAACCCCAACAGCCACACATACGTACTAGGAATAGAAAGCTTTAACAATCGCTCCAGAACCCCCAAAGCATTCCTCGCATTCATAGGTTCCAAAGCTGTTTCTAGAGTCGGTTGAACGTATTGCTCGACTGAAAACAAAATTACAACTGCAACAAAGATCATGCGAGCTACTAAGAAAAGGACTTTGTTCCATCTGATGGATGTAGTACGAGGATAATTCAACTGATAACAAAGAGTGGGAGCGACCATAAAATAAAGTAAATTCTTGATCGTAATATTTTGTGGATAGAGCAAGAAAGGAGGCTGAAGATCTTTCACTTCAGAGATAGAGCGTAAGGTAGTTTGATCCCCACCATTTCCACCCATAACTGGAGGCTTCGCATTATTGTCTTCTCCTGATGAATAACCATGGCGACCCGCAACACTATTTTCTTTATCCAACAACTTTGCACGACGATTAGCCACTCGTAGATCTTTATTGGCGTGAGCATAAGAAACAAGTTTCATCCAAATAACAACTGATTGGAAGAGATATACCAAATTAGCCCCTGGGTGAGCTCTACTTGTCCAAACCCAATAGCATGGAACCACTAAGTTAAATGTACCAACCAAAAAATTAATCATTAAAAGAAGTTTTTCATTTATACGAAATTTGCTAGCAGTTTTTTCGATTAAATAATTCATGGTCAATGAAGTAATCCAAGTGAGAAGTGCTTTTTTTGTATGATTCAGAAGTTCGACATCAATATCCGGAGTAGTTACAACTACTGCTTCAGGTGGTCGCAAAAAAGTCAATAGACTGAACTTAAACCCATATTTGCTCAGATTATTGATAATCAGATCACAATGAGTTAGAACTAGAATAATAACACCAAGATTGAAAAATCCGCGGAAGTTATATTCACCTGGACGGACTTCACCAGATAGTGGAGAAGGAACAGCAACAGTATGCATTGGCTTGTATCCAGGAAATGCTTTGATTTGACGATGCAATTTTGCTTTCTTAGCTACAAGAGAGGGGGAAGTTTCAGTAGATTTCACGTCAGCGAGAGACGATAATTGACTACCACTTGTAGTGAAATGTCCTGATGGATGTTGCAACGAAGGTGCGCGACGAAATAATCCTGGTCGAGATAATGCCTTCTGCAAGATACGATTCGCAGACTGAACGCGAGAGAGCATTGCTGTACTAAAACTATTGGAATCGTTTGCGGCGGTAGGCTGCGGCAATTCAGTATCGGTTACTACTGGAGATTGTCCATTGGGAATCGTTCTAACCGGGCTATCCAAATCAATTGGAGAATTTCCCCAGCCTTCATCCAGAGAAGTCGTCCTTTGAAGGACAGGTTTCTGATCAATGTTTGAGATAGAAGAAACATCTGTAGCGTCCTTCGAACCCTTTCTTTTTTCAATACTGTGCAGAATGTCACTTTCAGTCAAACTTCCAGATAGAGATTGCGGAGTTGAATTGAGGGAACCATCCTTACCATCGTTTCCCTCACCTTCATCCTTCATTGAGCATGCTTGCTCAAGAATATCAATCCACAATAAAGCCTCCGCAGCATTATCAGAAGAAAGCTTTAGCAGCAGTGTATCATCCAGAGTATCATCATGACTTTCTGTTAGGAATATACTGAAGACATGAAATGATCCATTCTTTTTGGTACCTTCATTCTTGACATAACATTTTGATAGGTTAATCGTGCGACGTGGCCGTCGTTCGTGCTCGTCCCCATAATAGGACAACTTGTTACCATGTACAACAAAATATCTCAAACCCCACTTTGGAGCGTAATAAATTTCACGATCCCTCCATTTGTACAAATATCCGCGTTTGGTCACACCATGGGAAGCTTCGTCCAATTCAGCACACAAACGATCAACTTCTTTTTCCAATGCAGCATTTTGGCTCAACAAAATCTCCATACTCTTCAATTGATATTTTAGTTGGCGAATTTCTCGATCTTTTTCGTCTTGCAAGCTGTCAGCTGTTGACTTTAGAATCTCCTGCACTCTGGTTGCAATCTTACCACTACTTGCAAAAGTTTCGGTCATAGTCGCGGCAGCATTGTTCATACTATCTGATATTTCATTCAATATTTTCTCAGACGCCATCATGAAGTCTCGCTGAGTTGTCGGAAGCAATGAACTAGCTGAGCCGGAATCTGTTGTGGTGGTCACATGTGCCACCACATCAAATGGCTCATTGTCTTTGGAGGTTGTCACGCCCACATCAAATGGCTCATTGTCTTTGGAGGTTGTAGCATCTACCGCATCCGAATCAATTTCACTCATTTTCAAAGTTTTTGTTGTATTGCGTTGTATTTACAATGGTACTTATTGTTATACTGTAGAAGTACTTCGGACTTCTTATATTTGGTATTTGCTACAGAAGGTAAGCAACTTGCTTATTAAACCGAGAAAAATGTGTATTTATCATCAAACTAATGATTGTTACGTTTTTCGTCACTATCGCTCCATAACTACTAGCAATCTAATTTTCTGCGAATCGCTTTTTTCTACTTTCCACCTTCTCTTGCCATTCCTTCGTAAGCTGATATGAGGAATTCACACTTGCACCATCACTGTACCTGCTACCACTGTTGGAGAAGGGACCAGCACTTTCGCCGCTTGGTTTTGAGCGCTTTCCGCGATTTTGTGCATCATCTCTACCATCATCAAAAGTTCGTTTCCTATTACCTCCACTGTCACCAACAACGGTGATGGTTGGGCGACTGTTTTCTTCTACTAAACTACCTCGATTAATGCTGTTTCCATTATTTCCTGAGAAATAGCTCGATACCCTTCCATTACTTCCACCTCGATGTCTATCACCACCTCGGTTCTCGTGCCGATTGACATAATCTCTCCCTCTTCGATCACTATTGCTGTCATAACGATTTCGCGATTGGTCATTGTAATTATCACCATTGCCATAGCCTCCATAGTCATCATAATCATAATCAATTCTTCTGCTATTAGCGGTTCCTACTCCATCTCGGGAGCTTCGTCGTCCATTAGTGCTCCCAAAGCGTTGGTGCAGTTTCACTCGAGGAGATGGAATGGAGAGGGACGGGAAAAGGCTTAAATCATTGGGGTTCTTCACCATGTTGCGATATTCATTGTCATAGTCGACTTGAAGAATATTGTCCATATCTCGCACTGAATAATCGGGAGGGGTTACATTAAAAGCGATGGAAGTATATAATCACCGTACATCGGGGATAGCGAAAATATGCTTCACACTTGGGTGCTTTACAGTATTTTGAAAGATCATAATAATCTCTATCATCTGGTTGTGGAGGAAAATCAATATGATGACCCATTTGACCACAATTGGGGCAAAATAATTGAGATGGTGCAGATTTACGCTGGCGTTTCCTAAAATTACCATGGGAAATACCTTTGATTATGTACTATTTTCCAAATATGTATTAAAACTTACCTATCACATTGACGGTCCCATGGCATACGATGACACATAACATGACCATTGTTGTTGCAATTCATGCAACGTACGTAGACATCCTCTACTTTTGAATCGTAGCGACTTGCGGGTTCTTGACCTGCCGTTAACTCTGGACACTTCAGCATGTCATGCTGCAAAGAACCACATTGAAAACAAACTATGGGGCGAGCACGGTTTCCAGAACGGCAATCTCGAGAATGATGTCCAAACTTTCCACAGCGATAACATATAATGTTAGGACAATCACCTGCATCATGATCACAACCAGCACAAAAATGGCAAGGAATTGGCAATGGATCATTGATACATTCTTGCTGGCGATGACCAACTTGCCCACAGCTATTGCATTTGCAAGAAATATCTGTAACGAAATAGCGAAGAGTGATATCTCTCCCACCCATTGAACCAGCTCCGAATGAAATGCGGCGCTTAACATCAGTACTTGAAGGCTTTTGAGCGCGGACTGGTCTTCCACCACACATCTTCCCATTCAAAGCATCAATAACCTCTTCTAGAGTTGTGCAAAAACCGTCGCCTTTAATCTTTGAACTGACCATACCTTTATCATCGTCGTCATTTGGAAGAACAAATTCTACCGCGGCAGATCCCAATGGCATTCCTTTCTTTTTTTCCGCAGTTCCAACTGTGATCGACCTTATTTTAATTTCGCAAGATGATGCAACAAATTTTCGGACCTATTAAAGATAATCAGCTACGCTTCAAAACTGAAAAGATTCTTACATCATCTTCATTTATTTTATACGGCAAATTGTAAAAATGGACAATGCCCGTGATGCAGTCCAGGTTATCGCACAGAACAGTAGTATCATCAACAAAGCTAAAATCTTTCATTGCCTCAAGTGCAAGATGTTGACTTCCTTCTTCTTCATCCTTGTCACTACTGTCACTCTCTGATAAATGATCCGTATTCACTTCGGTGTCTCGTCGGAAATCCTCGTTGAAGAGTTGTAGAAAAGTGTCATGGCTTGGCCCCAGATCTTCAACTGGATGATCCTCAATTCGAGAACGCTTTTGAGAAAGAAATTTCCCCAGCCAACCACTAACAGAGGTGTTGCTCTTAATAGTTGCTTGGTTGGTTTTAATATCACCCGCGACATCAACGAATTCAACTAAATTCTCAACCAATGTGGAAGTGCCAATATCAACATCTTGCTCGTTATAATCCAGATTTATTGTGTCTTTCTTCATTTGGTCCTTTTTACTGAGATCTTCTACATTGGCTGTAGTGTTGACGTCACTTCCTTCAATTTTAACATCATCTTGACTAGAATTGTTCTTCTTTTTACTTTTTTTATTGCGTTTTTTCCTTTTCTTGATTTCACTTTCAGTGGCAATACCATCGTCTGTTTGACCACTGTGATCTGGTCGATCATCCTCAGTATCAAAATTCTGCACAACAGTACCCGGAGGCAAAGATTGCATGATTTCCAGTGTCCGCGATGAAACGTTCCCATATCTGTCGCTGTTCTCATCGTCAATTACGACAATAGTTTTTTTCATTGAGCTGAACTGGTTTGGTACAGGCTGATGATAATTTACAGAATTTCCAATATTATGATCTCGATCATCTTCATCATTGGTGAGGTCATACAAATGGTAGGATGATTGTCCTTGTTGGTGTTGGGCATGCGGACTACGTTTGGGAAATGTTTCTCGGTTGCTTTGCACTGACACAACTTCTTCTTCTTCTTGAAATTTCAAACGCCCACTCATTTCCCAAACATCATGATAAAAATGGTTTGTGAAGAATAGAAGGTATTTAAAATTTGTGCTACAACAGTAATACAATATTGCCATTTGTACCAAATACAAACTTTTGGCAATTCCAAGCAATTGTGGGTGGGCCGAAGTGGACATTAGAGCGGCACATAGAATATTTCATATATATTCCAAAAGTATCTCTTCCTCCTTGTGATACACGGGTTACAACGGTTTTGAGGGAACGACATGTACAATACTGATGTCTTCCTCCAGATCTCTACATACATTGCATTGATTGTAGTGACTGTAAAAGTAAACCAGTTCATTTTTGTGGCGACTTTCTTTGTTTTTATCTTACATTACAATTTAAATGGCTAGTCAAAAGTTCGCAAAGAATACCATCATTAATAAAAGTTACAACCTTATCACATTTTATAAGTACTCACAACATCATGGCTCAAAATAATGACTATCAAAGCGGATGCTTTCACAACACAATGTCAAAATTTGGCGAATTTATATCCAACACAAAAATCCCTATTTCGGATTGATGAACACAGAATACGCAATATTGATATTCCATTATAATATAGAATCTGTCTTACAGAATAACATAAAAACCCAGACAAACAATTAAAACACTCTCCATGTATCTTTCCCGAAGGAAATTACGCATTCAACAAACATGGGGTCGAGATAAAGCTTCTTTACAAGATCTAAACTACAATAACATACTCACATTTCATATTCAACCATAATATGTAGTATACCGATTATCAATACATACGCTTGATAGCCGAATATTACTACATTTGCTAGCAAATTCGCGAAAACCAGACGAAAAACACAACTGTTGTGTGCTCCCTTCGCAAAATGTTACATTTTCTTACCAGTCAATTTAAGCTCTTCTTCTTGCTTGGAATACAGATTTCTTCGTTTGTGAATCGCTTTTTCAAGATTTTTCAAGAAAAAGCCATATTCCTCATGAGTGGTTGTACACTGCCGCCCGGTATACTTGTACATTTTTAATAGGCGATGGTTGAAAGGGTTCACATTGGCATGCTTCTTCTGTCCATTATCCGTGAATCTACGATCCGCACGAGGAGATGCATCTCTTGGAGAATGTAAAGTATTTGGATCAGGTGTTGCAACGGGCTTCATGCCAGAGTCAGTTGCTTCAAAATGCTTTAAGGTTGACGAGAAATTTTGATGCGCATTGCTTGATTTAGACGGCTGAGTAGACTTCGGGCGTCGAGGAGATGCTGTTGAAGGAGTCTGAACTCCTGAGTTTGAGTTCCCTGCTGTTGGCGATCGAGGAGATATATTCACGGATTGCGCATAAGCCTGGGCTAATGCCATTAAATGCTGGCTTTGCATGAGTTTATATTGCTCTTCATTAAAATTATCATTCTGATGGTTTTGTCTTGACGGGGAGCCTGAAGGCGCCGCAATTGACAAATTGGGTAAGTCTCTCATAGCATGAATCAAGGACTCCGCGATTATCTTTTTCTCCGATGGCTCTGGTAAACCACGTTGTGTGGACTTGGTTTCTTCATGGACATAACCGGCTTGAGCTTGCGATAAATTGAAATTACCACTGTAGAACTGTTCATTAAATGAAGATGATTCAATTTTGTTAGGAACTGGAGATGACGTTGCTGAGTGAGTGAGAAGAGTGCTGGATTGTGAATTTTGTTGGGTTAGAGGACGAGGGGATTTTGGTCTTGGGGATTCTTGAGAAGAGGAAACAGATTTATTTTTCCTTGCTACCAATGATGGAGAAGGTCTATTTACGGATGATGATGATGGTCGCGAAGTAGCAGGACTCTTCACTGTTACATTTATTGACATAGGCGTAATAGGAAAAGAAGGCTGATCCTTCACCCAATTAGATTCAGTTGGTGACTTACTCTCCACATCGCCAAGGCTGGCCCCATATCTGTTGCTGCGTTCGACACCAGATGAAATTTCTTCAGATTCCATATCCATTTGCTGATCGTCGACTTCATGCAGAAATTTGGTATCCAAACGAGTAAAACTCGGACCATTCAACGCAGATACATCTCTTCTTTTCCCAGTTAATTCTTCCACGGCAAAAGCCAAAGTTTGTTGTTGTTTAATTATAGATGGATCTTTAGGTGTGAATGGATTTTGATCCATGTTAGGAGCTGGCATCAAATGACGCAAAAACTTATGAACGTCAACGGTACCATCAGCGTTTGCGTGTTTCATAAAAAATACTTCGAATTCTTCAGGGGTTGTTAAAATATCGAACTTGTGCAAAACTGATTTCATTCCTTTTCTGCTAATGAAATGTTGTGCATCGTGATTACTCGATATTCCTGGATGTTGACCAGCTTCCACGTAACTGTCCCGAAAGAGCTTAAACAACGTTGCATGAGGGTGATCAGTTTTTTGCCGCTCCTCACATTTGTGAATAATAATCTCCTCAATGCGTTGCGGAGTTAATACAATTTTCTTCAAGGAAGAAGGCATTGAATCCACACTAACTGCTGCACCGTGAACTAAGGTTTGACTGGGCAAAACTCCCACAGCATCACCCATAAAACGTACTTTATCTTCCTTCATCGTCATCGCATCCAAGATGATGTGCTTAACATCAACAAGGTTACCCTCACAATACTCTTGTAAAATGTCCTGAGTCATCTCTGGAGAGAAATTATTGAAATGGATACTTAACTTTGTTGCGAAAAATTGTTTAGCTTGATCCAAAGTCATCCGATCATTGTGATGCAACAGATAGTGAGGTGCACGGCTTTCACGATTTGTCAATTCATTGAGCTGTTGTCGAACCAAAATCAAAAATTCTTCTACATAATGACTTTTCATTAGCATTCGTGCAAATTTGAGCTTGTCAGAAGATCGGTCTCCAAAACCACTACCACTGGCAGCGCTGCTCCTGTCTTCAAGGAAGGATTTTGACTGGCTCCGATTACGAATAATACCATCAATAAAATCAAACATATCAATTGATTGGTTTTCCAAAGGTAACAGAGCGTTTTGTGCATTTTTACTAGCGTATTTTCGAAAAAAATTTACCAAATCCGCATCTGTAATATTCATTTTCAATCGTTTCCACAACGTGTAGCGCATAAGATCCAAGCTGATGACTTGATCATGTGAATTCTGATGACTTTCACCATCACTGAACAAGCGAATTAAGGTTTTGATCATGTTGTCATTCAAATTACTGCGCTCAAAAACTTTTTCCCAAATGAAATTTTCCGTCTCTTCAACCGAATATGGGCGACAAAATGCTGAAGATGGAGGCTGAAGTCCGACAACAAGCTTATCATATGTAATCATTGCCTGGTCATTGTGATCCCATTGATTCCCTTTGGGAGTTGATTTGCTCTTGTTACTTCCTGGTACTTTTGCGCTACTTATTGGAGTATTGGGCTTACTGTTTGGAGTGCTGGGTCTATATGAGGATGATTTTTCATTATTATCAATACTGGTAATCGTGTTTACTTTTGAGATACTGGGGGTAGTTTTCATTGGACTAATGGATGCACTATCGTCGTTAGCAAATTGCAAAGAAAGAGTAACAAACTCTCGCTCACTCTTCATGATCATATTAATAAAGTTTCGAATATTGATAGTTCCATCACACATTGGATCAAGATGAGCAAATATTTCTTCAATTTCTGAATCCTTCAAGAAAATTCCCAGACGAGTTTGCAAGGATATCTTTAATTGGTGACGATTAATTACAGGACTCCGACTTTCACTAATTAAAAGATAGGCTTTCTTTAATTTATTGTCACCTTTGAGAAGATTAATACGTTGAGTAATTTGCCTCGCAAGAGCTTCCATAATCTGATTGAATGTCATAGGAGGACGGTTTGACTTTTTATTTTGAGAAGTATTTGCAAATTCTGCAGAACCATAAATACCGCTTTCAGTTTTGCTTGGTGCCGGTAAAGATGGAGGTACTGAAGGAGAAGATGTCATATTCATTCCATCAAAGCCGTTGGTCGAACGAAATGGAGATGAAGATTTCATATTGGTTCCAGTAAAATAAGAAGCACTTGCTGAACGAGATGATTCATCCAGGAACAGAGTGCTACTTTGATGTGTTAAAACTGCTTTACGAAGATCGTCTACCAATTTCTTCAAATTAACTACACGAGTATGCTCATCACAGTACTTTGTGTACAACTTTGTCAATTCAGCATCCGTTAAAACCCACCCAGTGCGTTCAAGAACGAATTTACTCAAATCTTTCATTGCTTCAATCATTACTGGCAATATGTTTGAAATACAATTTCAATCGATCTGTGAAACAAGAATCAATCAATTGTATTGGATAAACAAAAGGTTCAAAGTTCAAAGAAGGAAAGCGGGACACAAAAGATTATGTTTATAAAATATGTGCAATGCCAAATATCATATCCACGCCTACTTGCTTTGTTACATACAATACAACTATATTAGATTCAAAACCGGTTAGATCCCAGCAGATCGATCCTGTTTTTTCTCACAAAACCGTTTCGTTCCGGGAGAATAGCCCTATTGGTGCTACTACTACTGCTGCTGGCTGGCGGCGCCTGCTGCTGGCTGGCTGGCTGCTGCTGCTGCTCTGCTGAGCTTCTGCTGCTGCTCTGCAGGGGTCTCCTGCTGCTCTGCTCGGGCACGCGGCTGCGGCGAGGGGCTGCGGCAGGGCAGCATTTCCAATTTGGGTGGCCGGCGCGGTGTGGCGCCATATTATTGTGGATTGCATGTGGTGGTAAATATTTAGAAATAGACAAGTTCATTGAAAGAAAGCACAGCGTCACAGATCATGCCTCTTATTATTGTGTCGGGGAGGCCTTGTGTTGGCAAGACCACATTTGCTGAAAAATTGAAGGAGTATATTATTGCTCAAGGCTACAAGAATGTAATTTTGATAAATGAAGAATCTCTTCGACTTGTCAAAGCTGAAGGATATGCAAATTCAAACAAAGAGAAGGATATCAGGGGAGCATTGAAAAGTGCCGTTGACCATGCATTGACGCCGAATGCATTCGTTATTTTGGATTCGTTGAACTACATTAAGGGGTTTCGGTACGAGTTGTATTGTCAAGCCCGCACCAATCGAAGCACCCATTGTGTAGTATGGGTAGGTAGCGATGAAGAAACAGCGATTAAAAGAAATAAAGACCGAAAGGAACAAGGAACAGATGGATATGATGATAATATGTGAGTGGATTTTTTCAAAGAGTCATTAATTTTTCGGTTTATATTGTGTTTCGTGCAATCAGACTTCGTGAGCTTTGGAAGCGGTTTGAGGTACCGATAGAGAATAATCGATGGGATCGACCTCTGTTTAAGGTGGCGATGAGGACGGTTGCGTCTTCTCTATCTGATCCTTCGGTAGTAATTGACGTCCAGTCAACATCAGGCCAAAGTTTCTCCACGGCCGATAAAACCAACGAACTTCCTCAGGCCACGGTATTCAAATCATCGTGGAAACCGAAATCGAAGAAAGCCACTGAGGCAAGTACAATACCTACAAACTCTGCAGTTGTTTCTCCTCCCTCAGCATCAACTGCTGCTGCCACACTTACTATATCTGGCTCTACCTTGGAAGCTTTAGATAATGTTGCTTCTTTCCAACAACCAGATGAAGTATTTGAGTCCATGTTAAACCATCTCACAACATCAACTACATACGTTCCAAACTGTTCAACGGTTACTCCATTGCATGCGCAAGCAGACATGTTATATGAGTTGGATAGAACCAGTCAAAAGATATTGTCAATGATTATTGCTCACCAAACGGAAGCTGTGGAAGGAACGCCAATTCAATTAGTTGAATATGATCGTGCTTTTAATTTGTATCGTCACGTTGGCTTATCAGAATTGCAACACTTTCGACGTCAATTTGTGAAAATAAATGCTCAGCACCCTCCTGCTTCATCCCAAGAAATCGGTGCTAGTTTCGTAGATTTTTTAGCATCACATCTGTAACATAATAAAGTCAACCTCATTTTAATCGGTCTAGTAGCATGATAATACTTGTAATATCGAGTTAATTGTATGTACAGAAATATACCAATCTACCAGCAAAAAGAATGCAGTTACTGAAGAAATGAAGAAGATTAATCTTTCTTTGGTTGATAGCGTTTCTCGGAAGCGTTTTGAATGGCTTCAGGTCTGCAAAAAAGTTGGGCAATATAAATATAATGTTTCTCTGAGGAACAGCACTTACTTTTCGTGGTCGAACAAATTGTGGCCGGCTTGTTTAGGTTTTCCAACACCAAAAAACCCAATGTAGGACACGGTCATGATTGCTGCATAGCCCAGAAAAACTCTTTTACCCTGTGTTAGCTGCATTTTGAACCACACAATGCAAGTGATCAAATTTTACATATTGGCAGATTTGGGATTCGTCAAAGAGCTCTGCACCAGCAGCACACCAGCCGTCATCTCGGGAGAAAAAGGAAAAACCTGTTTTTACAGTCAAAAGACAGTTTAATTGACAGTGTCGCATCAACAAAACCTTACTAATAAGGTTGGAAATACCTTCCTCATAAATTAATTAACAAATTTATCAGTAAATGCAATAAATTAAGATTGATAAGTTAAAAGTTTTGTCAATTTACAAATTATTTACTTGATCCATCTAAATATTTGAAAAAGAAATCATTGATAACTGCATAATTTGATCACATTATGAATAATTATAGAAAAACTGCAAAATTCTTGAATCAAATGTTCTTGCCATCCCACATCCTCGGAGCGCATAACAACTTGGTTGGCCTGATTTTTCTTATCATGTGCTTCCGTACGCTGACGTTTGGGGATGCTTTCAAGAGGAAGTGCGGTAGAGGGTTGTTTACAGTGACAGCCGACGCAGCCAGTGATCTTCTTCATGTAATCAGATTCAGCAATATTGCTGATTGCTGAACAACAGTGTCACTTTTGTGACCAGACAGCGCCTTCAACTGAGGTAAAGAGAGGCCAGAATTGAACAACACAATCATATTTGGTCAATAGCCAATTCAATAGGATTACTGAAATGCAATATCATTTCGTAGTTCATACCATCAGTAGGATCAACTTGGGAAACCGTGGCACAAAAAGTCAGAGTGTTAAGAGTTATATTGAAATAAAGTTCACTATAGTAGATTTTGGTGCCCTACAATGTTTATTTGGTGATGAGTCCCGTTAACGGTCGCAACCAAGAATTATTATCCAACTAAAGTACACATCGAATTTTTTTATCTTATTCAAGCCCAAGTCTACTCTGCGCAATTGCTCCCAAGTTGATCCTGCTGATGGTTTGAAGTACGAAATGATATTGCATTTCAGTATCCTATTGCATTGGCTATTGACCAAATATGAATGAGTTGATTGCAATAAAATAGTGCGGGAAGCATGAGATGTGACAGAGCAAAAATGCGCGCAAAACGGTCGAGCTTGAAACTCGCTCGGTTGTATTATAGTATGAGAGGACACCTAATAACGCCGAGGAAAAACCACCCAGATGCCTATATTGTTTTACTGTGATGAAATTCATTAATATTATGATGAGATAGAAGTACAACAAAATTAACACTACTGCATTGCTAATATCATCCAGTAAAGAACTTTTGATATTCTGACCAAGTTTCAAAAACTTCAATTGCTCATCATTTACATCCAGAGTAGATGCCCACCTCTTTTGCATGTGGAAGAGTAATGTTCGGAGCGTGATCAATAGGGTTAAGAGGAAGACCTTGTGTAGAACCATTATTCAACATCGCACATTCATCGTAATCGATTAAAACCAATTAAGGAGGTAGAGTTTGACTAGAATATTCAGATATCAAAGGGTGCGTATGTCATTGTGAACAATATTACGATCATCAGGCCAGGTAGCTTCTTTCGGCGTTGTTGAACACAATCTGCAATTCCTTTGACCACAGGAATGAGTAAAACCCAAGTTCGTAATACATTTACTGAATCGTCACTGTGGAACAAATTTAGATCCTGAAAGACTTCGAATTTCTTTGAATTCTTTACCAAACAACTTTATCTCACCCTCAATAACTGGTCTCCACCAAAGGCAGCATATAGTAGAAACAATGCGGATTCGCCATAAAAGTATTCAAATGCACCCCAAGGTGTTTTTTCTTCATTTTCTAGTTCGGGATCTTTCCCCGTGACACCTTACTTGAAGTTACTCAACAGCTTGACTTCTCCTTGCGCAACGGGAACTTGGTGAGAAGAAGTAAAGTAATCAGGTCGTTTGTTTCCAGATGTAGTTGAAGAAATATTACGATTTCAATAGCAACCATTCACGATAAACTCTATTAATCGGAAGGAATAGTTCAAAGCTGTTGCCATTTCGTTTTCAGAAGCAAAACTAGATGGAGAATTTCTCTTTGAAGAAGCTCAAAAATATGCTCAAGAAAACAACAGTCATAATGACCAACAATCCTCCGTTGGGAGGATTGTGACACCTGTATTGCTCTTTTTCTTATTAACGAAATCTCGCCAGCTGTTTTGTGTCATTTTGTCATCAAGAGATTCGATCTATTATCTTATGTGCTCGATGATCAGACATCGCAGCAAATTACGCTAAAGTGAGATTTACTGCTGTGGTGTGAGAACCAACGTGCATCTTTAGTTCATTAAATCTTGTTTCATCGCCTGGCATTTTCTTCAAGTGTCCCAAGTCAAATAAAATGAATGGTGCGACTTTGGCGATAGATATTCTTTTAAAAAAGTAATAGAAGTGTACCAATACAACTTCCGAGTGCAAACTATAACCGAATTTCAAGCTCGACCGTTTTGCTTGCGCGCATTTTTGCTCTGTCTACAGCAGTACCAGCATGCCGTTCCCGCAATATGCATTGTATACAGTAATGATATTATTGTATATGGAGTTGATGGTATACTGGCTTTTATAGCAATAACAACTCATTCATATTTGGTCAACAGCCAATTCAATCGAAATCCTACCAACTTTTCTTGTGAAGATTGTCCCAAATCATGTTTCCTCTTAAATGCTGTTTGTTCCTCATCATTTTGGTTCTAGGCATAGTAGATGCCAGCAAGATCAAGGTGCATTTGAATTACAACAACCACAACGAGGAAATTTCGCAGCAAAACTCTATTTCCATGACAAATTCTTACACTGGCAATAAGGTTCGTGGTGTTGGAAATGCAGTATCATCTAGAGTATCAGCGGAGAACTTCAAAGAAGTTGAACATATTCGTAAGCCCACTTTCTATTCCAAAGTTGACCGCAAACAAGTTCCATCAGAATTCATTCATGAACAACGGACATTGGATGAAAATTATCGATCTAGTGCATTGAAAAGTCCATCACAGCAAAAACGATTGCAACGTAAGTAAAAGAAGCGGCAGCAAAGACCTAATGAATCTATATAGAGCGGACGATTGCACAAACGATAAATATAAAGGAGATTAAAATACATTTGTATATGGTATTGTATATATATGCAAGATGTGATATGATCATAGAATCACAGATATGGGATACTTGACTCGAGTTCAAGGTGACAATAATAAATGTATATACAATTAATTACAGCTGTAATAAATTCATTATGGATTACAACTTACTTGGGATTTTTATATATATCTTTCATTCAATGTAGAAATGTACAATTCCTTACTTTAGCCACGAAACATGTTGCATCAGATACTCATGAAGAAGAAATTTGACATCTCTTAATATAGTACTATATGTACTGAGTTGTACTATGTTGTATAAATATTGTATACTTTATACCCATATAGGCCCAACCCAGGCAACATGAAATGCTTTACAAAAATTAAAATATGGAATATTAACTAATAAACAATACCACATCCCATTTCTCATCATGCATGATGAGGGATATTCAAGCTTTTATTTTTTTCATTATCGTCCTCGCCTTTGGTACTTTGTTCAAGGTTACCTCCTTCTCAATTAGTCGATTCCCAAAGTCAATAATCCACCCAAGCCGCCAAAAGACAACCCTTTTATCGCAACAATTAACTACCAACGATTTGATACATAAGAATTTACAAATAGTTCGGAACCATGTGCATTATTTAGAGCAACAACTCCAAGAAGTTAGAAATCAAATTGTTGAAGATGAAAGTGACAATAGTCTACAACTTATCGTCGGTGTGGAATCCAAGCATGTGCTATCCACTCCAAATAATGGCAAACTTGTTGAGGAGTTACAAAAGGCTCAACATGAAGCAGCAACAGTTGTGACAGGGTTTGAAACATTGTTGAAGATTGATAAAGATATCATGATAGTGGAAGATTGTTTGCAAAACAAAGATATTAAATTACGACAAACAGCAGAGAAATATCATTCGTCCATGAAAGAAGCTCGTGACAGTATTGCCACTGAGTTGATGAATTACATGATCGACCTAAACCAAATTTATGCCAAATGTGCAACATAGATTGATTATGGTGAATGTCAGGATATGGAAAAGGTATTCGATACCACAAATCTCGTCAATTTACATGTTTACAATCTGGTACATTTATTTGTTATTCATATACATTGTTGTTTTGCAATATAATTGTACATCTAAAATAATTTTGTTTAGGCGTACAATAGTTTGATAATATTTAACCAGTTTTATGTCCCAGAGCATACCGTATGAAAGTGCAAACTTCTAGATCTGGAATTTGGAACATATCTCTCTGTGTTGTGAAAATATCAGCCAGATTGGTCATAACTTTCCTATTAAACGGTAAAGATACATTAACTTTCTCCATCTGAATCTTCATGATACCATCAGCGATTATAAAGTTGCTTTCTGTCCAATTCATCACTTCAACTTCAGCATCATAAGGAATGAACCCGTGTCTCAACATTGCCAATATGTGATACACCAATGCACCAAATTGTCTAGCGGAGGTTAAATAATTAGGATGATTTGGCAGAGTAGATCCAGATGTTGTCGTTGATGCCTCCATGGCAGCAAAACTTTCTCGGAGAACTCGCATACCCTTTTCCACACGATAGACATCTCCCCTATACAACACCACTTTGGTTAGAATCGGATCAGTAGATGCGCCAGGGGTGGCGGACGCTGCCGCATTGGGATCCACTTTCGCTCCTTTCGGAGGAGGTGCAACAGGTGCAGGAACCTTCGCATCACCCAATAAGAAAAATATTGCAGCATGGGAATAGAGACCAAAGTTAGAATCCATCATCGCTTTACTTTCTCTCTTAACAGAATTACCGTCACTGCCTTCTCCATTGCTAATCCCATTCGTGTTTGCTTTCTTTGTCTCATTCCAGTTGCTTGGAGTATTTACAAATTTCCATAAAGTTGAAACGGTTGTCGCCGGAATTGAAATATTTCCATCCTTTGCAGGTAAAGAGTT
>JACCEA010334306.1_pt1 | contig 34304 bp, 45 predicted proteins | sample 7449851 | NCBI WGS metagenome assembly JACCEA01 (sample SAMN15323453, study PRJNA562643) | freshwater metagenome | isolation source: river surface water | place: USA:Blue River Watershed | collected 2017-08-18 | reverse complement strand
TTGATGGAGAGGTCGTTGCCTCCGCATGCTGGGCAGATGTATTTCCCTGGATGATCGCTTGTCTCAAGCTTCTCAATGTGGTCCAGGATGGAGAATGCCATGGAGGGGAGTGGGAATGCCTCCGTTGTAGCAAGGAAATCAAGAAGCAACAGACTTATAAGTCAAAACCATGCGAGACGGGAGAAACGATAAGCAGCGGCAATGCTTTAGATGGCTGGCAAGGCTCAAAACTATGGCTAGTCTGGCCATGTTCCCGATGTCTCTCGTCAATGGGACTGTCGCTGATCTTTTTAATCTGCTTTTGCCTCGGCTTCCTGATTGCTTCTTTTGTTTTATGACGAACGGTAACAAAGAATTGAAGAAGGGCAGGCATTTCAGCTTAACTGACACTGCCTACGCCCATCTTGGCGATATCGCTTGGGAAGCTCGATTGAGCCTCAGCGAAACGCTGGAGCGCCTCGTTCGTTCTACGCCCATCTGGGAAGGTAGCGCCACCTTGGCAAACGGCGCCTTCGATCTCATCGAAGACTATTCCACGTCCCTTGACATTGATTTTGATGAAAGTTTCTCAGCTTAAGCTTGCTTGCGAAGAATTTCTTCTTGAGCACGGCGACCAGGAAGTGAAGCTTCTATGGGAGCAAGGAACCATTGATGAAGGCTTCGATCCAAAATACTACGAGCTTCCCACTGACATTCGCGCCGTTGCCGATTGGCCCCTTCCTGGCAAGAGCATCATCACCAAGAACGAAGGTTCTGAAATGAGCATTGATTTCGTCATTATGTATGGCGAATATGAAGGCATTCCTCAAATGGCTCTATGATCTCGCTCCCCGCCCATCACAATTTCCCTTCTTCCATGCAAGACCCTGCTCAGTTAGCAATGATGGATCGTTACAACGGCATCTTCTCTCCTTTGGAGATTAGCGCTGAAGCCTTTAAGGCCGCTTACGACACGCCCGACATTGGTCCTCACATTGAGAAGGACTATAAGGGCCTGTCCTATCTTTCCTGGCCTTTTGCCTATCGCTATCTAAAGGAGCATTTTCCGACGCTCTTTGTGGCCTTTGAAGAGAAGACCATTGGAGAAGTGGTGTTTGGCACACCAGGCGCTTACTATCTTCGCCCCTATCTCACTGATGGTTGCCGCCGTACTGTTGCCTTGATCTTCCCGATCATGGACAGGAAGCACAATTCCATTAAGGAGCTTGATGGTCGTGCCATCTCTGACAACTGTCAGCGTGCTGCAGTCAAGGCTATTGCCACCTTCACTGGTCTTGGCCTGCGTCTCTATGCAGGAGAGGACATCCCTAAAGAAGATGAAAAAGCAACGGCCAAACTCCCGCTCCAACAGGAAGCTCCGAAGCAAACTACGCGGGCAAGCAAGGCGCCAGCGGCAGCTAAATCAGCTCCTGAAGCTTCTGGAGCAGCGTCAGCTCCTACCGCCGATGATGCAGGGGCCTTCGATGCTAAAACTGCCCTGACGACCATCTGCAAAGCCAATCCATTTGGCTATGCGGATGAGAAGAACAGCATGGCTCTCGGCAAGGCCGCGCTAGAAGCCATTGGCCTGTCTCGTGCCACTGAAGTGAAGACGTGGCAGCAATTTGGCAATGTGGCAGCAGCCATGATGACTGTCTGGGCAAAGCAAGAAGAAATGGTCATCACCAAAACCGAGATGACTAAGGAAATCGACTTAGTGCGTGCTTGCTCTTCTGCAGAAGCAATGGCGGAAGCCATGAAGGCTTTTGTAGCAAAAAAGCCATAGATCTAGCAGCGGCCCGCTTTGCGCGGGCCTTTGCTGGAACCATCTGCCTCTCTGAAGATGACTCTCCACTTACTAGCCTTCCTTCCAGACTTTTTAGCGAATGATCCGCTCGGTCTGTTTCTGCTCATTTGTTTTTCTTTCTTGCTAATTGGATGGACAATCATCTTGATCGGGAGCTTGATCCTGCCATGAGCAATTACGTCTTCAAGCTTGATGAAGGCAGCGTGCAAGTGAACTATTCCTTCTCTGGAATATTCTGTCCTTCCATTGTTGTTCATTTCAAGCAATTTCTTCTCTCCGCTGGTTTCACTGAAGCCACCATTGCCGAGTGTTTTCGGCAGGCTGCAGAAGAGTATGACGACTACTTAGAAAATGGTGAAAAATCGTCGTTCACTGCTTAATTCTTGCCATGAAGCATTCTGGAGCTTTCCTGACGATACGCTTAGCAGTGATCGGCGTATTGCTGCAATTCTGCAAGTTATTGCTGAAAATCCTCTGGCTGACCGCACTTTCCTTTATCAAACTGCACGAACTATTCTCATGCCTGATATTGCAATGTGTACGGGCGACGAATGCCCTATCAAGGAAGATTGCTGGCGTTACATGGCGCCCCCTGATCGCTTCCAAAGTTATTTTGCAACGCCGCCTTGTACGGAAGAAGGCTGCGAATACTTTTGGGACATGAACGAGAAATAGTGCCCTGTTACGATCTATGTCTCGACACCCTTTCGATGCCTTCTCTCGCCCGCTACGAACCCAACCGAATCTCCTTGAACGGCAAGCGGAATTACGTTTTGAACGGTTTTCCAAATGCCCCAGAAGGCATTGTTTTGCCCTCTGTGACGACTATTGCGAGCGCGTGTTCGCCGCCTGGCAAGATTGCGGCGCTCATGAATTGGCGCAAGAAAGTAGGCGATGAGGAAGCTAATCGTCGCACACGCTCTGCCGTAGAACGTGGCAATTGGCTTCATGGCGTGCTAGAAGATTTCTGGAACGGCGAGGACATCAACTTTCATCTTGACTCCCATCCATTGTTCGTTCCTTATTTCGACAGCATTGCCAACTTCCTTACGACAGTAGCCAGTCCCTTATTGGTGGAGAGTGCCATCGCTTGGTATTGCCCCTCCACTGAAACTGGCTATTCAGGCACCTTTGATATGCTTGCCACAATGGGCAACGGCAATATTGCCCTGCTCGATTGGAAGACCAGCTTCAAAGAGAAGCCTGATACGCAGCTAGGCGACTATCGCATGCAGCTCGGAGCCTACTCTCAGGCGATTGAGCAGATGTATGGCATTGAAATTAGCGAGGCGCATTGCGCCATTGCTATTTACGATCCTGATACGGGCAAAGGCCAAGAAGCTCAAATTGTGAGCCTTGACGGAGCTGACCTTGCGATGCAGGCAGGCGTGATGGCGCAGAAGACTCAGCAGTATTTCTTTGAGCATTACCCTGGCGGGCGGCCCTTAACCATTTCTATGGACCGTGGAGCTTGACTCCTGGGTTAGTCCCGCTATGCTTCTAGAGCCCCTCCAGGGCCGACCACTCTCCTTTTGAGGAACACTACATGCCCTCTGGCAATCTTCCCGTTTTCAGCGGCACTGTCGATCTCACCCCCGACATTCTGAATGCAGCCAAAAAGGCTGGTCCCAATGCACAAGGAAACTACAGCTTCCGCGTGGCACTGTGGAACAACGACAAGCGTGACAAGGACACTGCCCCCCATTTCAAGGGGCAAGTGACTGTCAATAAGATGGAAAACAGCCCTAAGGCTTATTCTTCTTTCTGGCAGAACGGCGAAAGTGCAGGCAGCAGCTTCGCATCGTCTTCGTCTAACGACGATCTGTTCTGATGGGAAAGCGCTCCGAGCCCATTGACTGGCCTGTCTATCTTGTGGCATTGGCCATTGTCTTGGGCGTTAGTTTTGGAGCGGCTTGTTTAGGGGCATGGGCGGTCCAGGCAATCTGGCCGTCTGTTCCCTTTTGGCCTGCCGCAATTCTTGTTTGGCTCTCTATGGGCTTGTTTTCTCGCTCTTCAAAAAGTGCTTCTTAACGACAAGGAAATTAGCATTCTCGCTGAAAATGACATCATCTTTCCTTTCACGGGAGAGAAGCGTCGCGAGCTTGACAATGGCACAAAAGCCTTGTCTTACGGCTTGTCTCATGCTGGCTATGACCTACGTCTTTCTCCTGAAGGCTTTATGGTCATCGACAACAGCATCAGCAAGGACTTCCCTCTTGACGTGAAAAGCTTCGACACGGAGCTGATGGAAGAGCAAAAGCCTCAGCAAGAAAATGGCAGCACGTTTTTCGTACTTCCTCCTTTTTCCTACGCTCTTGGCGTTAGCCTTGAGCGCATCTCGATGCCCAACAACGTGATGGGCATCACAGACGGGAAGTCAACGTATGCACGTCAAGGGACCATTCTTAACGTCTGCCCAATTGAGCCTGGCTGGTCTGGTCATCTTACTATTTGTATTATCAACCCCCTGGCTTTTCCAGTTCGCATTTATGCCAATGAAGGCATTGTCCAAGTAATGTTTTTGCAGATGGAAAGTGAAGCTGCGAAGGCTTACGGCGAAGGCAAGTATCAGAATCAAGGCAGTCGCCCAGCTTTTGCAACCGTTTAACTCAAAGTCTTGCTAAGCTGTTTTTGCTCGGCGGGTTTCGGCATCGCGGGGTGTGCTACGGCTTGGCATGACATGGCGAGGAGGGCGCAAGCCCTCCTTCTCATTATCTGCACTCATGAAAAAGCCAGCCACTGATTACTACAGCCGATACATGCTCTCCGAAACTTGGGCCGAAAAACGGCTAGAGAGGCTTGACGTTGATGGGTATTGCTGCCAAACTTGTGGTAGTCGCGAAGACCTGGAGGTCCACCACAAATACGGCGGACCGCCAGACTACCACTACCCCAAGCCATTGGGGCGAGAGTCACTTTCCGACTTGATCACACTCTGCAAGCACTGCCACGAAGCCATCACAGACAGCGTTCGCCGTCGTAAGCATGAGCTTCAAGGAGTCCCTGCAATTATTGATCACAAGACCACACGACCCTCATTGTCTTTTAACAATGGCTCAACAGCAGTACACCTTCAAGATCACGGGAATTGCCCCGTTGATCGTCCACAACGGCGAATTGGCCGACCCATTTTACGCTTTTAGCCAAGAAATCAAAAAGATTTCGGGCAAGCGCAAGAAAACTGAAGCCGATCATGAGATGATGGCCAAGCTTGAATGGCGTGGCGGTCTCTATGTGAACGAAGGCAAGTTGATTGTTCCTTCAGACTGCTTTGAAGCATCACTCGTGGGGGCGGCTAAGCTTTCTCGCCTTGGCAAGGATGCGGCTCGCGGCTTGTTTGTGGAAGACCACTTGCTGATTTGTGGAGACGGCATTCCTGATTCCGTGGATGAAGAGGCTCTTGACGCTATGTACGAAAGCGGCAAGTTCACCTTCCGCAAGGGAGTTCGCGTAGGCACTGCGAAGGTCATGCGCACTCGTCCCATCTTTGGGCTTGGATGGTGGTCACAAGCCACTATTGTCTTTAACGACGCCGTTTTCAATAAACAGCAAATTGAAGATTTAGCCGAAGCCGCTGGCTCTCAGATTGGACTTTGTGAATGGCGGCCTCGCTTCGGTCGGTTTGCAGTGAGCGAAGGGCAATTCTCTTGACAGCTAGGCGTTAAGGGTTTATGATTAAGGCTCCCACTCAAGGGAGCCTTTTCTTTTGGTCGGGGGCTGGGTCCGCTGCGGCGGGGCGGGGCTGAGCACGGCGAGGCAAGGTTTGGTGGTGCTTGGGCACGAAGAGTGCAACATTTTTTTTGGCCGGAGGTCCGGCTCGGAACGCTTGGACAAGGCGAGGCGTGGCCTGGCGGGTCGAGGGCACGAGAAGTGCAAATGCCTTGGTCGGGGGCCGGGCAAGGCGGGGTGGGCAATGGTGTAGCAAGGTAGTTTACGGGCACGAGAAGTGCGCATTGAGGTCAGTGGCGAGGCGGGGTTCGGAACGGTTCGCTGGGGCAGTGTTCGCCCAGGAAAGCCAGGGGCATGAGGAATGCAATTACTGGGCCAGAGGTTTGGTGCTGCGTGCTTGGATGAGGCGTGAAAGGCAAGGGTAAGCCACGGGCGCGAGAAGCGCGTTAATATTTGCCTATGAGCGCTCTTGAAGACAACTTCCTTAAAGCATGGCTGCTCATTGCGCCAGACCTTTCTCTTGAGCGCGAATATTCAGCTATTGAATCATGGGAGCAAGACTTCCAACAGCGCTACGCCAAAAGCAAACGCAGCAAACGCTATCGAGCTGACTTTGCTCACATTGAAGCAAAAATCATTGTCGAAGTGCAGGGAGGAACATGGAATCGCGGACGCCATGTTCAAGCATCAGGCTATGCCAGAGATGCCAGAAAGTTCAATCTTGCGCAATTCTCTGATTGGCAAGTGTTTCTCCTCGTTTCAGAAACGGCAACAGACCAAGCAGTGCTACAGCAAATCGCTCAACACATTCGTCATCGCCTACTACAAAAATAGCTTACTTCCCAAACGGCCAAAGAAATCGCCTGGTTTGAGAAGATTGCTGCTGTTCTACGAATGTCTTAATGGCATCGCCCGCTTCTCCAAGAAGCTGATCTGCTGCTTCTAAGTCCATTTGTTGAATTTGCATGGCTTGACGCAGCTCAAGGTTTTCCTTCACCAATGCAGTGACGGCCTCTTGCATGTTGCTCCAGCCTTCCATCATGGTATAGGCGACTTCCCGAACCTTATTAATGTCGTCGCATTCCGCTAGGGCCTTCTTATTGGCTACAAGGGCAAAATCCCTTTCCATGCTGCGTTCAAAAGGCCCCATAGTGGCAATGTATTCACAACCGTTGTAGTTTAATCCTACTGGAACATTGAAAGTCCTTGACATTAGCCCTTCGTCGTTTGCTTTAGCCTAGCGATGCAGCGAAATGGCAGGCAGTTTGTTTATCCAGTGGACGATGGAAGGAAAGCCGAAAAGCTTGGTACGGCTTCCTTCAGAGCCCTCCCGAAAACGCCAGTGTCCCACACTTGGGAAGTTGGACAAACCGTTGTGTACGTACAATGTACGGCGGCTGGGTGGATGCCTACAAGCTTACTAGGCACCATTGCTGCCATCGTGAAAGATGGAAGACAAAACAAAGCTCGCATTGTTTGGCACGCTGAAACGAAGGTGGCGCCTATCATTGGCTTCCAGAGGCTTCGCCCTTTTCTTTTAGTTCATGACTTCCTCTCCCCTTCAAACCATTGATCCCCTCTGTGACGGTATTAGCTTTGTCAGGCTCATCGATTGGATGGGAACTTCGCTTGACATTGTTTGTGATGCGCGGCAGTCTTTCGATCAAGCCTCTACTGAATGGACTGACAAGGATCAAAAGCTTCTTAACTATTTGGTGAAGCATCAGCACACCAGTCCCTTTAGGGGCGTTGTCACAAAATGGCAAGTGAAAGCTCCGCTGTTTATTGCTCGTCAATGGTGGAAGCATGTCATTGGTGGTACGTATGCCAATGATCAACTTGGCTGGAACGAGAAAAGCTTTCGCTATTGCGAAGCTGATGATGACACTTACTACATGCCTCGTGAATTTAGGCAGCAAAGCGCCAGTAACAAACAAGCTTCTGCTGGCCCTCTAGAGCCCTCTATGAACAAAATGGCGATGATCGAATATGCCAAGGCATTGGAGCAGGCTAAGCAGGCTTACAGGGCTCTCCTGACGCTAGGTGTGAGCAAGGAGCAGGCTCGTGGAATCATGCCCATGTCAACGTACACAAGCTTCACGTGGACCTGCAGCTTGCAGGCTCTTCTGCATTTCTTGTCATTGCGCGACAAGCCAGATGCACAAGGTGAAATCCAATGCTACGCTCAAGCACTGGCCACACTGGCCCGCCCTCTCTTTAAAGAAGCCTTTCAAGCATTCGAGGAAAATGGAAATGCCTTCTGAAACTGCTCCTAATGCGTTCCATCCAGTAGAACGTCCTCAACACTATGCATTTGGTGGCATTGAAGCCATTGAAGGCATTGAAGCCAGCATGAGCACCGAAGCTTATCGCGGTTTTTGTAAAGGCAACGTACTCAAATATGTTTGGCGCTATGAAAGTAAAAATGGTCTTGAAGATTTAGAAAAGGCAAAGTGGTATCTCAATCAAATTATTTTCGCTCTTGAAAATGATCAAGAACGTGAAGCTCTGGCGGCCATTGAAAACAACGTGGAATGTACGGACGGTTTCTGTCCAATGCCAGGCATTCGTTACGATCTTCCTGGCAAGCAAGTGCTATTTGATCCCGTAGATAAAGCCTAAGCTGCCTGCCATTCTGTATAACAAAAGCCCCCAGAAATGGGGGCTTCTTCTTTTGACGGTGGAATGTAATAATCACGCTCCTCAGCAAAAGCTTCAATATTCTGCAATGAAGTGTGGGCGCTGACAAAGCTATTGTGATGCACCCATGCAAGAAGAAGTTCTTCTCGCTTTTCAGTCCAGAAGCGCTGTGGACGCCACCATTCAAAAATTGGCTCTGCGCCTTTTAATAGATTACAAGACTGACAACTTGGTACTAAATTATATTTTGCAAAATGAGGCCCACCCTTGCTTTTAGGCACAATATGGTCAATCGTTAGCTTTTGATCCCATCGTCCGCAATATGCACAGGCGCATTGTCCAAGAGGACCACGTAGCGGATAGTCTTCAAAAATGCTCTTGCGAAATCTGCGTCTTGCGTCTCCAGGGCGAAGTTCAATGAGAGAATAAAGCAGCTCATCGGGACCATTCGCTCTTGGCATGGCACTATTTACTTTTTCTGGAAATAATCTAACCAGCTTTTATCAAATAATGCGTTTTAGCTAATATAAAAACTGCAGGGCATTTCCATGGAACCATTCAAAGAGGGCATGGCCAATTTCGTGGCCACTATCACGGCTGGCATGCTTCTTTCCACTGGAGCCATGCTTATCACTGTTGGCAATCAACAAGCCAAGGTGGCAGTACAAATTGAAAGCATTACGGAAAAGCTTAGTGCTTTAACGGATAAGATGAGCGATATTGAAACAAGAGTGCGTAGTCTTGAGATTAAGCGCTAGGCTTTAAGAAGCTCTCTTAGGAGAAAACCATGGGCGGTATCGAATGGTTCGTAGTTGGCGGCATTCTTGTTGCTGCTGCCGATCAAATTATTGAACGCACTCCTTATAAAGAAAATAACGTTTTGCAATTGATTATGACTGGCCTTAAGGCAGTCTTTCGCGTGAAGGACTGAAGCCATGTGGGCTTCTAATAGAGCATTCTGGGACGAATGCTTTGCAATTGCCCGTAAATGTGGTGCTCGCTATCCAGAACTTGTTGCCGCTCAATGCTGCCTAGAAAGTGGCTTTGGAAAGCACACGTCTGGCAAAAATAATTTTTTGGGACTAAAGGGAGCGGGCACTACTACTTCCACTCAAGAATTTTACGATGGCCAATGGGTGACAATTAAAGCAGGCTTTATTGACTTCCCAAGTCTTGCTGCTTGCATTGAATATCTTGTCACACGCTGGTATAAAGACTATCGTCAATTTAAGGGCGTCAATAACGCGCCCAATCGTTATGCGGCGGCGCGTATGCTTAAAGAGCAATCGTATGCCACTGATCCAGATTATCCTGCAAAGCTTTCTAAGCTTATGAAAGAATATGCTCCAGAATCTACAAAAATTACCATGATTGGCCCCAAGAAACGTCCCCATGATTTTGGTTTTAAACCTGGCGATTCGCATTTAGTTGTGAATGATGCGGTGGAAACCATGAAGGCTTTCTCCTATGAAGGAAAACTATTGTGGGAAATCCCTTGCCTTGCTCGTGGGCAATATAGTGACTTTGAATGGCGCATCCAAAACAGTGATTGTCCTCCAGGTCTGTACAAGCTAGGCACGATTTATCGAGATTATGACAGAGTAGGCGACAAACCTGCCTATGATCGTACGCTTATGGCTTATGGCTGGTACAGTTTTGACATGATTGATCTAGAGGGGCAAGAAAGGGATAATGGGCGTGCAGGGATCATGCTTCATGGCGGATCTAGTGCACTTGGGTGGCCAGGCGCGTGGGCTCCAAATCAAAAACTAATGCCAACAATGGGTTGTTGTCGTGCTCGTAATATTGATTTGCGCGATAAAATTTTGCCACTAACAGACAAGGGAGCTGTCTTTATTAGCGTTTTCCAAGAAGGTTAAATATGCTTCCAACGTTCTCGCCTAATAATTTTCCCTATAGTCTGTATGTCAACCCCGTATTCATCTGCCAACTGCCTGCTATTTGATTTAGTTTTTGAGTAGCGAATATATTTAGCTCGTATTTCTAGTACTTGCTTCTCCGTGAGCCGAGCTTGGTGGTTCTTTGAGCCCCACAAAACGGTGCCGTGCCTATATTTGTCTTTTGTATTTTCCTTGGGCGTATCCCAGCGCAAATTATCAATTCGATTATTGAGCGAATTACCGTCACAATGACAACACTCCATTCCGCTGGGGCGGAGACAGCCAAAAGCTTCGAGCACTAAATGCGCTACATATCGCGTATTATTTTTACTACCATCCTTTAATGGTAATCCAACCATCGCGTATTGTCCATACTTGTTCTTTCTGATACAAATAGACAGGATTTTGCCTTTAAACCTTTTGAGTAGACCATTCTTGTCTCGCGAAGCTCGGTCAAGGCTCCTGACCCGACCGAAGCTGCTCACCTCGTAAAGCCCCTCGTAACCAACGATGGGACGCCATTCTTCTATCATGGACATGATGCCTACCTCCTTTAGGTATCCGTGGGCAGGGAATTGCAGTTCCGCTGCCCTTTTATCTTAGACGATGCTCAAAGAGAAAATGAAGACCTTTAAAGAAAACCGCTCTCTTTCCAGTTTAGAAGCGCCCTAAGGCGCTTCCATTTAGCTAGCTCCTTCTCGTGATAATCTTCCCAGCTAGCAATGGCATCGCTTAGCCCCTTGGCGGCAATAGAAGGATCATCATCAGTGAGAAGCTCTTGAAGAGCGTCAGAGATGTGATCTACTTGCTGTTTATACCACTGGTCCTTAAAAGCATCCATTGAAGGAAAGGCAAGACTCCTTAGTTTAACTGGTCAAACTACTTCCACCCAGCCAATCATGCCTAAAGCCTTGGCGCTTAAGCTGCTGTCCACAGTAAGAATCAAAGTGTCGCTAACGCCAGAGGCGTTTTGCCCTAGCGCTAAGCGAATAGCTTCTGCCACTGCATAGTTATTAGCACTGCCTTGGCTGACAAAGCCTGAGTCAATCACGGTGCCTCCAGAAGCAGTGCCACTGGTCGTCACTTCCACATTTCCCCTGCCATTGTTGGCAGCGCTCCAAGTTACGCCAGAAAGCGTAGGATTCAGCCGTAATCTCCATAACACCACATCGCTAGACGCAGTAGTAGTAGAAATTCTCACGGGAAGGATGACATTGCCAGTGCGACCACTAGCCATGCGAATACCAGCAGTAATGCGCTCTCCAGAAGCATTAGATACAGTTGAAAGATCGTGCCCAACTGAATAAATGGCGCCATCTGGCTCGTAGCCGCCTTCGCTTAAAAGGCTGCAACACACGTGCTTCATCGTTGCAGAAGAAGCTTGAGCCGTTGCATTATGAATGCGATATGACAATGGCAAAATAGCTGTTGTCATATAAACGCTGTCCAATGCATTGAAATGTTCAAACTCATGGCAATACACTATTTCTCCATCAATAACAAAACCACACCGAACACGCCCCACGCCAAGCCATTCCAGATCAGCAGTAAAGATTTGTGCTTTTGAAAAATCAAGAGAAGAGAGCGTATTAATATTCCAATCGCTTTGATTTACTGCATTTTCATTGATAGTGCCAGAAGCGTAGCTTCTAATGACAAACTGCACCGTGGTACCACTGGCGCGTAGCATCACGCCATTCTGGTCGTTGAAAATTCCCACTTCCTGAATGAGGCCAGAAGCAAGCGGAGCTCCTACAAAGCTTTGCAAAAGCATCATGCTTTTGCCTGCTTGGTAAGGAAAGTTCTGCTTAGTGCGACGAAGAACAGTATCTCCCGATGCAGTGGTGGCACTCATCGCAACACTGCTTTGATGCGTCAAAAATGTAGAAGTGCCGCTACCAACAATACTGTCAAACCATTGATCAGGACGCTTGTCATAGCGCATTGTGCTATCAAAAAGCGTATAAGGAGCACTGGTACGCTGTCTTCCAAAAGCATCTACAGCCCCACTATCTGGTCCTTTTTGTAAAATCTTTCCACGATAGTCGGCTTCAATATGAGTTTCAAACTGTTCGCCACCTGCAATAATTTGTCCCATGACAATTCTGCCTTTCTTTTATTGTAGGAGCAAAAAGAAAGGGCCTTTCGGCCCCTTCGCTTATTTACCTTGTCCGCGCATTTTCTTGCGTCCATGACTCGGTTTGCTGTTTTTACCTTGTCCCTGGGCAGATTTTTTAGGTTTGCCAGGCGTAAACAGCTTTTGTCCACTGATGCCAATCTTTGATTTTGCCGCCATGGAAGGACGATGAAAATAAAAGCTTAGCTAGCCCAAGGCAGACCAGTGCCAGTGGTGGGAGTTTTCTGCTGATCAATTTGAGCCTGGAGAGCGTCGCAAATTTCTTGCACCTTCTCCTCGCCAAATTTTTCCTTCAGCCAATCAATGACAATTTCAGGCGTAAGATCCGCGTAGGGAATCATTTCATCTTCATCGGGAGCTTCAAGCCCGAGACTGCCATATGCAGACGAACGATAAGCGCCATCAAAAGCTTCAATGGTGTAGTGAACAGTCATGACGATTCCGTCAGAAAGGGCTCGCTCCATCTGAGCGATGTTCCAAGTGAATTCAGTGGCCATGATCAATCAATTAGTCTTAGTTAGTTTAAGCGATGAAAAAGAAAAGGGACGGTGGAATGCCGCCCCTTGTTTTTTTAGTGAGTAAAACTACTAACTCAAGCGATAGGTCACGAACGTATTCGCTGCTGTACGCCGTGAGGCAAAGCGACCAGATGCGCCAGCCGCAACAGTGGTGCTGCCAACAATGGTGTGACCAGTGCCCGCACCGATGGTGCAGGTGCCGGAGCCCGTATTGATCACAGACCATTCAAAGGTCATGTTGGTGTAGATGCCGTTGAAGCCACCCTCGGTAAGGGTTCCGGTGGGGAGGGTGAGTGTGGCAGCAGCACCGGTGTATTGGATGATGCCAGTCTTTAGCTCAGCAATAGTGAGGGTTGCAGCAGCGCTCTTACTGGTGACATCGGGCTGGTTGTAGGCAATTACCCGGTCGTTGGTGATGCGGAGGGCTTCGGTGGGCGAGGAGGCGCCGTCCAAGGTAGTGCTCAGTACGATCCTGCCCGGCATGTCGTTAGCGCCACCACCGGTAACAGCTCCATCTACTTCGGCTTTAATTCGTGCTGCAACATTGTCGTAATTAGAACCGTTGTAGCCAGCAAACTTAATATCACCTAAAACGTCGCCTGCAATAACAACTGTTGGTGAAGCCGTAGTCCCTCTTGACTTTGCAAAGTTAAAAGAAGGAGTCCCGCCATCATCTGTAGATCTTGTTAGCGAAATGTGTGCATTTGTTGTGCCAACGGCTTGAATGATTCCGGTTGCTGTTCCGTAGGCAGTGCTAGTAGACGTGCCAACTAACAACCTGCCGGAGCTGTCAATGCGGGCGCGTTCGTCAGTGCTGCCTTGCTTAAAAATAATTGCGTTTGTTGACGCGCCAGACTGAATAGTTATTGGATAGCCAGAGAAGAAGCGCGTGCCAACGGTAGCCCTTGTGTCATAGGCAAGATCTACACCACCGTAAACAGTTGAGCCTGTGTTAAGGGTAAAGTTAAGAGCGCCAGTGGTTCCAGTGGTACCTGCTTTAATTTTTAGTGTTGCATCGGTAGTGTCCAGAATCGCATTGCCCGCCACTTCAAGGGCTTCGCTAGGACTCGTAGTGCCAATACCAACTTTTCCAGCGTTGGGGCACAAAGCCAAGTTGTAAGAAGTACCTGTGCCATGTCCTTGAATTGTTGGTATTCCATTGGACTGACCAATAGCTAAAGCTGCAGTTCCTGATTGAAAATTGACGTCGTACGAACTCAAGCTAGGGGTTGAGCCTGTGTAGTCTCTGGATCCAGTGGTATGTAGCAAAGAGTCAGGACTCGTGGTGCCGATTCCTAGGCGGTTATTAGTAGCGTCATAAAACACACCGCCGCTATCAATACTCATGTCGCCATCAGCTTCGATAAGCAGGCGCTGAGTACTATTGGTGGCGAGAGCTACGTTATTTGCTGACGGCAAATAAACGCCATTTGTCGGAACAGTGCTGCTAGAAGGAATTAGCGCTGCTCCAGTGACATTGCCCGTAGTAACGACATTCTGCCCGCCAAAATCAGGGCTAATCTTTGTACCAGCAATCGCGGCACTAGCATTTACATCCGCATTAACAATGGTGCCATCAACAATGTTGGCACTGGCTACTGTCACCCCACTAGGCAATGCTCCAGAACCAAGCTTGCTCGGAGCAATCGCAGCACTTGCGTTGATGTCAGCATTAACAATGGTGCCATCAGCAATCATCGTGCTAGTAACACTGCCAGTGTCGCCAGTAGTGACGACAGTGCCAGTGACATTGGGGAAAGTGATGGTGCGATCAGCAGTGGGATTGGTCACTGCTAATGTTGTTTCAAAACTATCGTCCGAACTCCCTTCAAAAACAAGGCTGCCACTGGGGCTAATTAAAAGCTCTCCAGTGAGAGTGCCGCCAGATTTGGGCAACGCAGCATTGGCAAGGTCATAAGCGCTCTTTACTGCAGTAGAAGAAGCGATGGTGGTAGAGCTTGTAGTGCTAGTTGAATCGCTAAGCTTGCTCTGTAAACCAGCAGAAGTGATGGCCCTCACTGCGTCACTACCAGCTTGTGTTTCAGCATTAGTAGCAAGTTCAACTAGGCCAACAGTGCTAGTTGTGCCAGAAGGCGTAAGATTGACAAAAGCGCTGCCAGTGTAATAATTAAGACCAGGCGTTGTCAGGCTATTATCCACCCACAGTTCGCCCGTTGAATTGCCAGCGCTACCAGCGGGACTTGCATTGGGAGCGCTAGTTCCCACATGGGCAGGGCCAACTTTCACTACATTTCCTGCACTGTCCTTAAAGAACATTGCAGGAGTGCCAGAAGCAGTATTGATGGCGATTTGTCCATCTGCGAGCCCCGAGGCAGTGGGGCGCTTATTAGCAGTGGACGAACGAAGATGCTTAAGAATGGAAGCCATAGCAATGGAAGCCGAGCCAAAATGGCGGCATTAACATTGCCTCATTCTAAAGCTAAGTATATTCGCCTTCGTCTATTTCAGCATTTGTCTCGTTAATAATATGATCAATGTCGGACCATGCAGTGTAATAAAAAGCTTTGCTTGTTTTTACCAACACTTGACCGTAGTCACCATAAGGAGGAATTTCTTTTCCTGCATAGACAAATTTGTCGTGCATTTACTTTCTCCTTGCATGATGATCAGTACGAACCATCATCGACAGTGCCAATGTTCATGATGCCAGTGCCAGATGCAACGACCACTTCTGAAGATCCCCTCACAATGCCAGTAGTGCTAGCCGTGGCAAGTTGCACTCTTGCCCATACAAGCTCATTAAGATCTTCCTGACTGGCCACGCCAGATGCCACTGGAGACAACGCATTACCATCAACTAGCACGTCTTGGTCACCAACACCAGCCACTGCGCTGCTCAAATTGACCTTAGTCCAAGATGCACCCACGCCCTGCGATAACACCCAGTTGCCAATGGAAAGGCTCTCAGTTGGCGCAGGAGCAGTGCCCACGCCAGAAGCAGTGACAATTAAATAGACGCCATTATTGCTAGTGTTTGGGGCGGAAAGCGCTTGCCCAACAGTAAGCCCAGCTTCAATGCCGTAGCTATTAATGCTTTCAACTATATTGCCAGAGGCGTTATAAGTGCCACCAAAACGAAGGTTAATTTGAGTGGGGCTACCATAACCAAGGTTCAGCCAATAACCATTGGGAACAGGCGCCACTTCGCCCACCCAGATATAAGCAGAACGGTCATTAGGATTGATCCACCATTGACCAGCAAATTCAGGAGTGGGAGCACTTTCACTAACTTGAGCAATACCATAATCAGCAAGTTGAGAAGCAGTGACGCTATTGTCAGCTAAAAATGCACTTCCAAATGTGCCAGTGGTAATTTTGCTTGCATCAAGATTTGGAATGTCTGAAGCCGCTAATGCGGCATTAGCAGAAACAATGTGCCCTTGAGCGTCAATAGTAATTGAGCCCGTATACGTTCCTGCAACGGCTGCATTGGTATGACTAATTTCGCCAGTGCCATCCACTGATAAACCAGCGCCTGGATAAACAGCACCTTTGTCTACGCTGGTAGCAACAGGCAGGTCTGAAGAAGCAAGCGCCCTAAATGATGGGGTGCCAGTGGCTCCACTAGAAGGACCAGCAAAAACACTATTAACAGCTTGGTCATCAAGAGAGCTGGTAATTGTGGCGGAGAAATTATCTGGATAGCTAACAGTGAAGGCAATGGGAGAAGAATCAACAAAGCTAATTTCACTAATTGCAGCTTGCCGCTCCCAAGAATCGCCGTCCCACGTATATTCAAAATACGTGGCAGTATCAATGTATTGCTGGCCAATGAAATCACCAGAAGCAGTTGGGGAGCCGTTTGCAACAATGGTGGACGAATTATCTCCTATTTTTGCTGCAGTGATGGCATTATCAGCTATCTTTGCTGTAGTAACGGCGCTTCCAGAAATGGCTGCCGTAACAACACTTTCGCTTCCATAGCTATCAAAAGTAAGAGAACCAGCGGCGATATTAACGCTAGTAATAACACCATTATCAATATATCCCGAGCCAACAAGGTTTAAAACGGCAAGTGAACCAAGCCCAAGATTAGTGCGAGTATCTGCTGCGCTATTACCACTTGCAATAAGACCACGCGAATAAGCAGGGAATGACGACACTGCATAAGTGTCAGCTCCCGTTAAATAAATAAGCTCATCTGCACTAGTAGAAAGCCCAGCAATGGAAGCAAGTCCAGCATCATACGCTTGCACATCCGTGCCAATGGCAAGACCAAGATTTGTACGGGCATCAGAAGCAGTAGAAGCGCCAGTGCCCCCATCGGCAATAGCAAGATCAGTGATACCAGAAATGGTGCCTCCAGAAACTACGATGCTTCCCGCGTCTTGACTGCTGAGTGTCCCAAGTGTGGGAAGTCCAGTCAGGCTTGCATAGGTGCCGCTAGTCGCCACTGGAGCAAGCCCAGTAATGCTGCTTGCTGTAATGGCAATGGTGATGCCAGTGGCGGCTGTGATGACACCCTTGCTATTAACTACAAATTGAGCAACAGTAGTCGCATCGCCATAAGTGCCAGATGCTACACCAGTGTCACTCAGTACATTATTAGAGAGTTTTGTAGTGGAAGCTTGATCAAGCTTGCTTAAATCAATGAAACTTGATGGAGATCCACTAATTCCATAATTAAAAATGTCGGCTACTGTAATCTTTTTAGTTTCAGCAGCGCTAATATCAACAATGGGCAGTTCATCTGCCTGAGAAAGATCAACAGACAGAGCATTGAGTTCAGAAATGCGAACAGCCATTGTTAATCGTCCTCTTGCAGTACGCCTAGTTCTTCAAGCGTAGATTCATTGCCAATGCTAACATCACCTTCAGTGGTTAAGTCGATAGGACTATCACCAGACCGCAATTTAAATTCTCCAGCAGTAATAAAATCAAAGCTGCATTCTGCAATTTGATCAGCCCTCATTGTGAACGCCGATCTAGACAAAATGCCTTGCAGCTTATAATATACGCCTTCAAAAGTAGAATAACCAGGGGGTTGAGGAAGGCCTGGTTCTAAAATATAAAACTTCCCCTCAAATCGACTTCCCACTTCTACTTTTTGAATGAGTTCAGCAAGGGCAAGAGGAATTTCCTCATTGTTCATATTTTTAAAACTGAACAAACAATCAACGCTACCATTGCCTGTAATAGCACTAGCAGAAAATCCTCTAAACTTTTCTCCCAATGCAGTAGTATCAATTGATTCACGATCAGTTGAAATCGTAAACCCTTGCACTTCACCAAGAGTGTTATAAGCGCCAGGAAGAAGATCAATAGTAACGGGCCAGGGAGCTTCGCCTTCGCTCTTGTTTAATGGCACTGCCAAATATCTTGCATCGGGATTGGCAATAGCATCGCCAAAATTCCTGTACATGCGGATGGCGCCCATTGCATCCACATTGGCGAAAAACTCTAACGGGCCAACACTTGCACCAGGATCATCAATGTAAGTGGTATTAGCGGCATTTGTATAAAAACGAAAAGGAAGTCCCCTTGAGCTGGTGCCATTAATCCTAATGCGATCACCAGTGGTTATTGTGCCAAAATCAAGATCAAGCCCTTGTGGCGTGCTAAGAGTGAATCTTTTTCGCCCATAAACAATGTCTGCTGGGTTGATTTGCAGATTGAATTGATGGGCGCCACCTACACGCTTGAATTCAATGCTGCCATAATGACCAGCAAAAACCGTCATTTCATTGCCTCAAAATTAAAGCGTACTGACATTAGGCTTCCAAGGTACATCAAGGAATGCTCCGTCAATGGTAAAGCTGGTGTCAATAGTCACAACTTCTCCATAGCTCACGCCCATGCTTGCGCTAGTAATAAACGCATTAAACAGGAAGTTTGTTTTCCATAGCGCATCTCCGCCAACGTCTTGAGCCGTTCCGCTAACACTTCCATCCACCGCAAGATTCAAGACCACGCGAGGCGCCGTGCCGCGAGGAAATAAAATATCTACCAATTCAAAGGTGTCTTTTTGACGGTTGGCTTGATTATTATTAATTTCGTCCTCGTAGAACAATAAAGTAGCGCTTCCCTCTCCTGATGTCATACCTGGCGAAACAGTGCGAACAGTATCTCCAAGCGCAGTGGTTTCAATGATTTCGCTATTACTAGTCAAAGACCAAGAGCGAATTTTCGCGATGCGGTATTGATCATCAAGAATTTCTCGCTCGTTGTCTACTCCGCGAGTTGCAGTAGTATCAATCCCAACACTAGGGCTCACGTCGATAATATTCTTTTTGTTGTCAACATAATAAAATCTCACTACATCACCAGCTTCGTAATTTGCACCAGCACTAACAACGGTAAAAACACACTGCCTGGATGCCTGAGTGGTGTTAACAGTGCGATCAGCACGAACAGCCGCCGAACGCCCATCGCCCACGATATTTCTTACTTGGTAAACTCCATTTATTGCCACCGAAGAACCAGTGGGCACATTAACAGTAAAAGTACCAGTCAGTCCCGACGATCGACTGCGGGCAATATAAATACGCCCATTATTGCCCGTGTAAATCATGGCGAAGATAGAAGCTTATAAGCTCATTCTAATCATAACAATCACTCTTCAACGAATTGACTTGCGTCTCCAATGCGTTTTGCAATGAGAGAAATGCCATTATTGTCAGTAGGATGCTCTACTGCTTTTACAGTGACAATTCCCTCTTCGTTCATTTCCACATCAATCACTCTCGCTGAACGCTTTGAAAGCTTAGAAGATTTTCTCCCCACTGCAAACAAATAGCCTTCATATTTGGCCAATGAATCAGCAATGCCATTGCGAACAAGCACATTCTGCTTGTTGAATGTATTCTGCTTGCCGTTATAAAGGAAGAAATCGTAAAGACTGCCGCCAGCTTTTTCAGGAAGCTCTCCGCCAATGGGAAGATTAAGCTCTCCTCCAGTCAAAATGCTGCCAGTGTGCAAGTCGTCCCATGTTTCCTGCCCAATGTCAATATACACATAAGAGCCAGGAGCAATGGAAGCCTCTGAAGGTAGTGTTTGTAGCTCATACGCTTTTCTTGATAAATTGCGCATGAGACACATAAGCCTTGCCACGTATACTGCCTGATTTCGCGTAGTAACAAATTGAGACAAATCGAGAGTTTCACGAATGCACAATGCTTCGTTCGCGCCCTTTAGCCTCAACGTAACGCTTTCATTGCGAGGAAAATATTCATCACTTTCCGAGTCCCTGTAAATAGCCGTGACAATCACATCTTGCGTTGATGCTCCATAATCCACAAATTCTTCCTTATAAGATCCTTCAAGAATATTGCCTTGGTTGAACAATGTAGAAATAGGGAGCGGCCTGTCTGATAAAATTCTTCCATTTCCGTCGGCTGGTACAGAAGGCACAAGAGTGGTTTGCCCTCCAATCGTCGCAAGTTCTAACAAGCTAAACGCAGAAGCTTGCGCCCAGAATTCACGCCATGATTGAGGGTCAATAATTGCTCCGTCCATGAAGAGCTTATTGCGCTGACAAAAAGCTTGGGCTTCTGCAAGACGTGGCATGTTGATGGATTCAATGCGAGCATATTGACCAATGCCATTGTCTTTGTCTAAAACAGTATCAATGAAGATTTCTGGTGCATAGCTAGACGATCTAGCTTTTGGCGATGCCACAAAAGCATCCACTTGAGCAGCAGAAGCATAACTATTGGCATTGTTGGAAAGCGCTCTTACTTTCTTGCCTTTTTCCACCCATACTGTCACATCCCGCAAATCCTGGAATCCACGTCCCGCAAAAGCATGCACTGCCAGCGTAGACAAGCCTCGATACAGTGAGGCGTTGTAATCGCTCCAATTGTCCTTCAATTGCTCATTAACTGCAGCAATCGTAAGTTCTGGCGCTTGCTCATAAGAATATCTTGTCTGCGTGCGCACGTCGTAATTAAATAATTCCCATTCCATCGACTCCTTAGGCCCTTTATTCAATGGAGGCCATGCACTAAATGGAGTGGTGATAAAGCCATTAAATTCAACGACAATATCATTTACACCAGGAGCATTGCTGCTGTTTAGTTGACGCTTTCTGCTGTTGGCATTGACATAGGCATAACCAACAAAATTAATTCCCCTTCGACCAGCTTCCGCTTCTGGATCAGTTACGGGAGTCAAGCGAATTTTCCATTCAGCCGTACCTCCTCCTAGCTTGACAAAACGGAAGTAAGTGAAAATATCTTGCTGAACAGACCCTCTAATGCAAAACACATAGGGAATAGTCTTGTACTGGTCATTATCTAATGCATATTCACAAGTGAACATTGCAGTGCGAGGCTGTTGACCATTCTCTCCATTCTTGTAACCATAGTCGTCTTCGTCAGTGCCATATTTCCTTTGACGACCATTGACCTGCCTGAAGAGCTGAAGCTTGAGCGAAAGCTCAATTGCTTCGCATTTTGTCACTGAAGAATAAGCGGCCTGATCAATTCGGGCCAAGCATTTTGTGCCATTGCGTTCTAGGACACTGCTGTACAAGATGGGACTATTCTCTATTAATTGCTCCAATGCGTCTATCTCCTTCTGGAGAGTCACCGTCTTCTTGCGCAGCGAATTACGCTTTTCTCTTAATTGCTTCTTTTGCTTTTGATCGTAAAAAAAGCTTGCTTCTAGATCTTCCTCAATGTCTGCTATTTGCTGATTTAAAAGGACAATGGTTTGCTCTTTCTCTGAAATCTGCTCCTGATACTTCACCCTGTCTTGCCCTTCATCCTTACCATTCCACGCTTCGTTGTAACCAATGCTTGGCATCGGCCCTGACGTTTCACAAACCAACGTGGCCTTAAGAGAACTAAATTCAATTTCCCCGCGCCTATCGTCTGTGTAAGCTACTTTCTTTGCCCTAAAAATAGCCCCACCAAGTTTATACAAAGACCCATCATCAAATACTGCCGCTGCATTCCTCAAGATGCTTTCAATGGCTTCGCGACCATCTGCTCCTTTCAGGCTGTTACTAGTGGTACTAGCAATAGTGACAACAATTTCTCCATCCTTTGGAAAGTTTGGTCGATTATTTGTCCCCTCCCAATATCCTTGAGTGCCACTAATTGAAATGGGAACAAAATCACTGGGATCTCGTCCTCCATTGCCTTTTAGTTCAATTGCTTTTGGGCGAATGGGAACAATGCCAGTGATGCTGCAAGTGTTGCTAGTAGTGGGAGCATAAGACTGGCTAAAGCCTTTCTTGTTAGCCTTGGCATGAGACAATGCAGCAGTTGTAACATTTGCAGAGTTGCCATACCACGTGGGATCTTCCTTGAAGGCATTGACAGAAATATCTCCAATGGGAGTGAAATCCTGGTAAGTGGTGGGGCCGTTATCACTAAAGTACAGCCATGCCTTACTCCTTACCACTTGATCGAAAGGAAGCTGGCCCACTGCAGTGCGCTCAGGCTTGATCTCTTCAACAGTGGACGCCCCAATGGAAAGCATGAGCTGCATGAATTGTGAGCCGCCATAGCTCAATACGGCGCTCCACAGAAGCAACGTGGAAAGCCTTACGCCACCATTGCGGTTTTGATCCGTATTGGTATAGACAAGCCCCACTGGCTCTCCATAGCGAGATACTTCCTGAACACCATTGAAGCCAAAGCGCGGCACTGCACGCTGTTCTCTAGTGTTCCGTCCCTGTCCTCTCGGCTGTTCTGGCTGTGGAGCAAGCAATGCTGCTGCCACTTGCAAGATAGTGCCGATAATTGTAAGGACTAAAGCAGCAGTTCCAGGATCGTTCCTAATGTCAAAAACAGTGCCTTTTTTGGCGTCAATATATTCTTGCTTTGCGCAAACAAAATCCAGATATTCTTGCTTCGTTACACCGAGCGCCTCAATTAAACCATGTTCATAAGGAAGCAGCGGGCGATCATTAGAACTATTCCCCACCATCCTTCTTGCCCCAATAAAGACGTATTCTAGGCAAATTATACAACTTTGCCCTTACAACTTTCTCCCCTGCTGAGATGAAAAGAAAACTATCATCATCAACAACTGTGCCCAAGGCCAGTCCTCCAGTGTTGCCGCATAAATAGCCCATTGCCCCAATGCGAGCATCGCACTGATCTGCATTTTCTTTCATCCATCTTGCAATCATTGCGCCAGGAAATTGCTCTTCTTCCCATCTCTCATATATCCATTCAAAATCTTGCGAATAATCATAAAGGCCAAGCCTCCTTCTTGCTTCGCTCATTAGCTGCAAACAATCTGTGGCCCCTTCATCAGGCTTCTTCCGCCATTGATACGGAAGACCAATCAAATCATTGAAACAAACAAAGCTCATCGCAGTGAAATTTCCGCACTTGTCGGCAATGGTCCAACCAAGTTGCGGGAAAATGTGGCACGAGGAAATTGCCCTCCCACGCTATCCATTGAGCTTCTAAAACGTAGTTCAATGGTGGTGTCGGAAAAAGCAGAGCCAATGCCAATATACTGCTCTCTGTACGATGCGCCTGTGAACGCATTAATAGCGTTGAGCCAGTAAGTGGTCAAGGTGAGACGACTTAGCCTGTTTCCATTGCCTTGCTCCACAATACGCATAGCAAATGCATCATTTGGCAGCAAAAGCTGCATCATTGCATTATCTCCGCCAAGATTGGCTACAGTTCCTTCAATGCGAAACGGAGCGAAAGTATATTTGACACTGCTTCCTGGCACTTGTTTTGTTTCGCCAATGAAATAATTCTGGTAGTGGTTTGTGCTGGTCTTATTGCCATCGCTGTCGTACATAATTAGCTCAAAAAATTGAGCCGCACGAATGGTCGTCATACCAAATCTCCAATGAAAGTAATGGAAATAGTGCTTAGTGCTAACACGGTGCTTTCTACTTGCGGGGAATCAGCATAAAACCATTGCACATTGGGAATAGTGCGAAAGTTATCGAACGTTGCATCTTTTTTGTAGCCAGAAAACAATTCCCTTGGTATGCGAAATCCTTCAGTGGAGCCATATTGACCATGGTAGTGGTCAAAAATAGTATTAAGCACTCCTTCATCTACGTTCTCAAACGTTAGTTCAAGCGTATAGCCCGAAGCTTTATTGCCAAAACTTCTGCGAACAGTTTTGCCAGACAGGCTTGTATAAGCTTTCACTGGATAGACGCCCATCGTAAAACGACGAGACGTGGGGCGAATGGCATCATTCGCCTTGATGTCATCCACTTTACGAGCGGGAGAAACGTTAGAAGGAAAGTCTGCCATGATTAACGCATGCCCACTTTACGACGAGCAGAAGGAGAATTCTGAAGCTTGTCTAAGGCTAGCGAAGCTCCACGATTGGCACCGTCACGAGCAGCCATTTTACGAGTTTCTGCCATTGCTGCTTGAAGCTGTGCCACGTCCACGTATTCCCTGTCGCCAAATTTAGTGGTTTGGAAGCTCATGGAAAGCACGGGGGAAGATTGTTGACTTGTGGCCCCATTAGAAAGAAGATCACGAGAAGATTGTTGACCACGCATTTGCACGGGAATGCTCTTGCCATCGGGAAGGGGGACAATAGCCTCGTTGTAACGTCCTTCGCCTACAAGGCCAAGAGTGGGGCCAGAGACAGCTCCTCCATTGGCGAATGCACGGAAAGGAATAAAACCACCACGGGCAACGCCACCATTGGCAAATGCCATACCGGGAGGCAATGCTGATGCTGGAATGTCTACGCCTTGAACAATAGAGGAAGACGAACTGCCTCCTCCTTTGAACATGCCACCAATACTACTAATGCCACCGAGCAAGCCGCCAACACTAAGAAGAATGCTGCCGATGCCTCCAAGCGTATTGGAAGTGCCACCTTCTTTGATTTGGTTAATACCAGCGGCAATGCCCATGATGGAGCCAGCAGCGATGCCGATGCCTTGAACTGTTGCGCCCAATGCTTTTTGCCAATTGATATTGGCCTCTACAGTTTTTTCTGCTGTTTGATTCACCGTCTCCGCGACGCCTTGTGTGGCAGTGTTTAAATTCTCCGTAGCGGCGCCGACAGATTCCTCAAATTGGATTCCTGCGGGCATCTGGTCAATTGGCACGTCAATACCTTGAACAATGGCGGAAGCGCCTGGCAATGCATTGGCGGCGGATTGGGCTGCCCCTCCTGGACCACCAGCCGCGCTTCTGATTGCAGCCGTGTCACTTTGAATTTTCTGTTGTGTTTCACGGGCTGCCTTTAATTCCGCAAGCTGTTTTTCCATGGCAGAAAGTTGCTCTTTGCGTTTCGCTTCTTCACTGGGCAGACCAAATATTGCACCAAGTTGATCCTTGAAGAATTTCTCAACTGGCTGCATTGCAAAGTCAAAGAACATTGTCAAGGCTTGATCAGCTAAAGCTTCTTGCGCTTTTTTGAGTGCATCCACTGAATCGCCGCCCTTGGCAATTTCCTTGAACATATCTTTGTATGTTCCAGTTACACCTTCCACCGCTTGATTAATGCGCCCAGAAGTCTCCTCCAATGCTTTAAGCGCATCGGCTTGTTTCATTGTTGCAATTGCATTTTCAAGAGAAGCAATGTTTGATTGTCGCTGGGCATCCGTTAATTTTTTAAGCCCTTCTTCATTCGCTGCAATTTGATCTTCAAGGATCTTCATGCGAGCTTTTTGTTCTGGCGCCAAATCTATTCCTTTGGCCACCTCGGCGTTGTATTTATCTAGCTCTACTTTCGCTTCGTTAATTGCGTCCTTCATCTTCGACGAAGCTGCAGCCGCTTCTTCCGTCTTTAAGGCACGCTGTTCTTCGTAGTCAATATATTCTTGTGGCATACCTTGCAAAATCAAATTATTCCGCATTTGCTGCAATTGAAGATCAAGCTTTTGTTTCTCAACAGGGAAAATGTTGTCAATATTTGCTTTAATTGCTGCCGCTGTTTGTTCTTTTGCTAGTTGAATGGCCCTTTCAATTTCTAGGCTTTGCAAAGCAATCTGATTCGTGGATTGAGCAAGTTGTTTTTGCAAATCAAAGCTTTCTTTTTGCGCCCTTGTATCCATGGAGAAAGAAGCAGATGATTGCTTCGTTCCGCCATTGGGACGAACAAAATATCCACCCTGCTTGAAGTAATCAAGGTCTGGATAGTTACCAGCCTTCAATCCCCTGCTCCTGCTTTGGTGGAATACGTTTTGTCCGCCAGTATAAACACCAACGTGAGGGGTGTCCCCAGGCTTACCAGTAGCAACAATGTCGCCGGGCGCCAATTTGGACCAATCCCTCATTGTTGTGCCGGCATTGCGCACCGTATCTGCCCATGCAGTCACGCCGGGCAGCGAAATTCCTAAGCTCTTGTAAAAGGCTTTCACCGATTCCGAGCACATATTGGCGATGCCTGTAAACTTGCTTGCCGCGGCTGTCGCAGTGGATAGTTCTGCTGGAGTAAATCCGGCCACAGATGGACCCCCACCTCCTCCGGTAGCTTGCGCAGTACGTTGAGCAGCGACTACGTTCAATTGCGCTTCTTGAGATTTTTGCAATGCCTTCCTGACAGCATCAACTGCATTCAATTGAATCTTTTTAAGGTCTTGGGCAAATTTAACTTGGCGAGCCTGTATATCATTGAGGCCAGAAAGCTCATATTCATTGAGTGTATCAATAAGGCTTTTCTTGTGCTCAAAAGCTGCGTCACTCAACTGTACGTCGCGGTCAAATTCAATCTTTTGCATATCATTTGCAAAATTTGCAAGCTCAATGCGGCGCTGCTGTTCTTGCTTTGCTAATTGTTCTGCATCATTGAGAGCTTTCTTGGCTGCTTGTTCATCAGGAGGTTCGGCTTCTACTATGGTGGAAGGCGTTGGCTGATTCAGCCCGATTTGCTTTTGCCTTCTCAATGCATCTTGTTCTTGCTGCTTAAGAATTGTAGTAGATTTGCGGACTTCGGCGGAAACTTGTCCAGCCTCTTGCCTGGCTCGACCAAGCTCCTGCCCCCTAAACGCTTGTATTTCAAATCTGTCTCGCTTCATTTGATTTCCTGAAATAATTCCAGCAATCTCTCTTGAATATTTTTCTGCCTCTTTTAGCGTTGCCATATCTTTCACAGAAATAAGGGGCCGACCGCCTTGCTTCATTATTTCTTTGTTCATTAGATAAATTTTCTCAAGAGTCTTATACCCTTCTGACACTACTCTGTTTTTTGCTAATTCTTGATTTAATTGAGTTGTAACTGTCATTACTTCTCCCATGGTTGCCGCGCGAGCACCTTCTGCTACTGCATTCCGAGATTCGTCCGCAGCCTCCTTAGCTCTGTCTCTCATGGTTGCGAAAGCATTCGCGATAAACGTAATTCCACCCACTACAGCACCAATAACAGTGGTAGCAACTAATGCAGTGAGAGCAACTCTCAGTCCGACCACCTTTACTTGTGCACCGGTAGTAGCCACTCCCAAAACATTCAATGCACCGGCCAAGGCTGTTGCTTGTGCAGCGGCGGTCCCAAATCCCAGCAAGGCCGTAAGCCCTTTGTAAAGTGACAAAGCCCCCATGAGCGCCATCGCCGCGAGTCTTGCGGTTTGGAATCCCACATAGAAAGAAGTGAGCAAGCTAATAACAGTAGTGAGATTGCCGCCAAGCAAATTGAGCACAGGAGACAGAACGCTTCCTATAGCTTTTGCCATGTTCATAACAAAAGTGCCTGCTTTAGTTAGTTCTTCCGTGAATTTTTGAATATCTTGGGCCTGCTTGGCGATAGCCGGATCTTGAGCCGCCCGCATTAGCGCCGTATAACGGGCTGCCAATGCAGCAACATTTTGCTCCGCCGCCTTAATCTCTTTTGCGTCTGCTCCGCCTGCCCGTAAATCACTTACGTCTTGCTGAGCTGCTTTGAGTTGAGAATATGTGCGCTCAATTTCTCCTGTGGCAATTTTTGCCGACTGGGAAAGTTGTTTTAGTGATCCGCCTAGAGGACCAAGAATAGCTTGAGCTGCTGCATCTGCCAGCGGCGCAAAACTTTCAAGAGTACGAGCAAAATCCCCTTGAACAGTATTCAGTAAGCCCTGCAAGGATTTACCTGCTGCCTGCGCTCCAGTGCCAAAACGAGTCATCAATTCATCGCTTACTTTGGCAAAAGTATCTCTAAATTTCTGCCCGACAAATTCTCCGTCTTCCATCGCCTTGCTGAATTCTTTCACCGACATACCAGCGGCCTTAGCAAAAATTGCTAATGCGCCAGGAAGGACATCGCCCAACTGCCCCTTAAGCTCTTCACTCATGATTTGACCTTTACTGGCCATCTGTCCAAATGCGTAAATAACACGCTCCGCTTTGTCGGGGGTTAGTTGCAATGCGGCGGTAGCGGCACTGATGCCAGTGAAGAGTTTTTCAATGGAACCGGAGTCAAAGCCGGTGGGGGCCATGGAAGCATAAAGTTTTGTAAAGCCATCGCGAGTGGTTTGCAAATTCAAACCAAACGCCCGCTGTACATTGTCTACGTACACAAGTTCTTTTGCAAACGTGCCAGTATCTTGCGTTGCAGTTTGAAGAGCATTGTTATACTGTTGTTGACTTTTTGCGGCGTTTAAAATTTGCCCTGGCAATGATTGAATAAATGCAAGTCCTTTATAAGCAGTACCAAATAACAGCACTTGCTTGATTGCAAAACCAAATTCAGAGGTAAGTTCTTTTAACCCACCCACTAAAGGCAATTGACTTGCTCTGAAATTCTTCATGGATGCACTGGCCACGTCTAGACCAGTCTTGAATTTCTCCATGAAACTGCCCGCTCCGATGAAGGTAGCCGGTCCCTGTTTGCCACCCGCTGGGCCGTCCGATGGGAATCCTCCAGGGGGAACATATCCACCACCACGCCCTCCACCACTGCCACCTGCACTGGTAACGGCATTAAATCGCATTTGTCCTACTGGAGTGGTGCCGCCAGCAGGCGGAAGCATCAATTGTGCAGGGGGAATCACTTCACCAGTGCGAACTGCGTTGAAACGCATCTGTCCTCGCGGTGTTGTTCCGCCTGCAGAAGGCAGCATTAGAGGCGCTTGTCCTGTAGCAGCGCTAGGAAGCATTGGTCGTCCCTGCACGCCAAGATCCACTACAGAAAACGCGCTTCTCATTCTCTGCGAAATCTGCCCTTGAATCTTTGCGATGTGCAAATCAACTGCAGATTCCACTTGTCTTAACGCAGCGTCAAACAAATCCATTACTTGCGTTTCAACGCCAAACAAATAGCGTTCTGCAGCTTTTGCAAAGCGTTCGCGCATCGCAGGAATAAATCCTGTTTCCATGGAAACAATGGCGCTAGGACCTTCTGGCCCCCTTGCGCGGCTCTGGGAAGCGAGTGATTGAATTAAGGCTTCAAGACCAGCAGTAAGTCCACTCTGTTTTGTTGCGCTTGGCAGTAAGCCTGCGGGAGCCTGTGCAGCTCTAATCAATCCAGCAGCAGATGCACCGGCTGGCAATGCTCGACCAGTAGTGGATGGCCCGATTGGAATATTTTGAGTTGGAACAGTGCCGGGAAAATCGACGCTTGGTAATGCACGCCTTTGCGCAGCTTGCTGTTTTAAATATGCGGGATCTACCCCAGCCATCCAAAATACAGCTCTTGCCACTTGATCCAAAAAGCTTTTTTTAATCGGCAACGGATCACGCATTTGCATTTTCATGTTGCCAAGAATATTCTCCATGGCAACATCATTGATCTTGAGCAAAGCTTCTTGCATTTGTGCTTTTGTAGTCAAAGCACTTCTGCCAGCAATTTCAGCGGTTTTCATATAGCGCTTTAATTCTGCGCTACTAGCACTTCCAATGAGGCTTTCAAATTGCGCCCTACGTCCTGTTTCGACAGCGCCGCGTGGACCACCAGACAGCCCTTGTGTGCGCATATATTCTTCTAGGCCAGCCAAGCCAGTTTGTCCCGCTGCGAATCCCTTGCCCAAGGTCGCATCCACGGTCACCTTGATTCCCGAAAGTTTGCTTTCTACAGTTTTTCTAAACTCAGTAATTTCATCCGCCCCCAAAGGAGCTAATTCTGTTCCCAGAACAGCCTTGTTTTTCTCGGCATTGCGAATAATTTTTGCTAACGCAGCTTCGCCTTTGCCGCTTTCTTTGAAGCTAGTGGCGATGCTAATTGGATTGCGGTTTAAATTCTTTTGTAGCGCCTTAAGAAGATCAGTGATTCCCGGTACTTTAAGCTTAGTTGCAATGGGAATGCCGCCCTCTGCATATGATGCGCTGGTTTGCTCTTTTACTTTTTTGGCTACGTCCTTAATAAATGCGGACGTGTTTGGCGCAGCAAGTTTCGTCGGAAGCTGAATTTCTCCAGCTCCCCCCGACATAATATCACTACGAATTTGCGCCCGTATCTTGCGGATTTTTTCTTTACTAAATTTTTCAATATTGGCCGAGGCATTGATGCTTAGCTCAACTTTTTCGTCCTTGAGGGCTTTAAGAGTCTTTTGAAAGTTGGCTACTTTATCCGTCAGTGCATCAAGAGTGTTGCTCTCAATCTTCACATCAAACGACTTCTTGCTGCCTAAGTAGCGAGTCAATAGTCGATATTGATCTGCAATGCCTTTCTTATTGAAACGAATGTTGATGTCAATCGGCTGCCCAGCAAGAGACGAAGACGCCTTTTGCAATTCCTGCTTGAAGAAATTAAGGTCAAGACCCACCTTAAGGGTCATGTCAGCATTTTGACCTGCCATCTTCAGCTACTCATTATTGTCTTCATTCTATAATCATTGTTCCTGATTACGTCCGGAAAAAGCCTTTAAATCATCGGCCAGCAATGCAATAACTCTTCCGTCCATCTTTCTGCTCTTCATCAAACGCTGAAGAACAACCAGACTCGCATCAGTGATGCCACTATCTTTTTGAAGAGCTTTTGTGTTAAATGGCAAGAAATCTTCTGGCTTCACCTTAGACTTGCGTCCTGCCATCATGCCAGCCGCCATTGTGCCAAGCTTTGCGATGGCAACGCTTTGCACGTTGTATTTTGCTACGTCATGCTTATCAAGATATTTCAATGCACGCTTAATATCAGACAATGGCTGCCGACCAAATTGATCAGCATGCCATCGCCTATCATTAAAATCCGATGCAGAAAGTCGGAAATAAATTTCGTTCCAATTGGTCAGATTTTTAAGCTGGTTACGCGCTCGCGCCTCCAGCATTTCTGCTACTGAGGAGAATTCCTCTTCGTCGCTTTTTTTGCTGCCATTGCCTCCTGTGTCTCAGCGTTTTGCTCTTCAGCAATAAACTCCACCACTTTTGCAATGGCTTTACGAGGAAGATTTTTAGTGTCTTCTAGTTCCCAATCAGCAAGATCTTGCCATTCGCCATCAATCATGCCCTGTCCACGAGAACGGATGAAGGCAGTTACCATGCGAGCATTAGTGCTTTCCACCGAAGATCCGCTAGTAATCATACTGAGAGTTTCTTCTGTGTATTCAGAAAGAAGCTCGGCTTCAGTGATGGAACCGCCACCGCCCTGAAGCAAACCAAATGCCTCATCAAGAGGAATGTCCTTTGCAATGGCAATTTTCTTTGCGAGTTGCACGGCACGAATAGTTGCCTGACTTTGCAGCTTGCTGATTTCTTCTTGCTCAATGGCTTCTGCAACAAGCCAGCCGCCATATTTCTTCATGCGGATTTCGGGAAGAAGCTCAAAGTAATCTTCGGCTTTAGTCTGCAGAAGGAAGCTGTATTTGCTCATGATCAAGAACAGTTAACAATGCATTGAAGACCTTCACTCTTTCGCTGCTAGAGCGAAATTCTTTGGGCACTTCAATAAGCAATGAATGATTTTCGTTGCTTATTCTAATGGTCTCTTCGCGACAAGAAATAAGACACAAGATGCCTGCTTCCAAGGACGCGCCATCAAGCGTATTATTGATGGCATGAACGCTATTGTCTGCGCTCCATAGATAATCAATGTTCATGCGCTAAACGCAAATTTAATTCGGCGTTTCAATGCTAAGCGCACATCACTTGCCTCAAACAATGCTGGCGAAGCAAGCTCATCCGTCCACTGCCTAGGATAACCGGCGCTTGTTCCCAGCCCTTCATGCACATCTACTGCATAGTGATAGCCATTCTTGGGATTAGTTGCATCCCAAGTCCAAGATGCAACAACATTAGAAGTCCCAAGATTGACATTAAAACTATCTAGTCCGCTCTCGTAAAGAGCCCCAAGATCATAAATATCGCGACGGCCTTCGCCAATTAAGTCGCCATTCTTTCTGCGTGTTTCCCTCCCGTACTCCCATCGGTCCATGTCCCTAAACTGCTCTTGCCAATATTCTTTTTGAATGTCTTCTGTAGCCCAGTCTTCAAATGCTTTAGTAAGTCTTGCGACTAAATCGTTTGGATTCTTAAATGAGCCGCCAGCTATAACTCCACTCATTGTACTATTAAATTGCGCAGAATTAAATCAGGAATCAAAAAGCGACAGCGCTCATAGGCAATATCATCGCCCTGAAAATATCTTGGCGTGGCATCAGGAAATCTCCTCACCATTCTGTCCATTGCCGTCGCAAGCGTGTTGCTACTAGGCGTGAACTGCGTCAAAACAACCTCCCACACTTGACTAACTTTCACAGTGCCTCCCAATGGAGAGCGAGGGTTCAGAATTGGAAACTCGCGAATAGCCACTTCAAGCCCTTTCGCCTTCCATTCGTTTGGCACACTTTGCCTGCCCACTACATACACTGCAGGAAGCGTAGAGCCATTTGGCAATGTATAGGTGCCAATTAAATTAGGCGATGCAGAAAGTAGTTCAGTAACTACTTCCCGAAGTTGTGCAATGTTCACAATAAAATAGCCTCCCCGTAAGGAGAGGCTAGCAAAGATCTATAGAAAGATGAATCAGCTATTAGGAGCCGAAGGAATAATTGAACCAGTCTCTTGAGCATTCTGGTGGATGCCAATGCGACCACGGCTAATCAAATCGAAGGTGCATTCCACGAGGTTATCAGCAGGATAGCTCTCGTTGTAGTTCATCACGCAAGCCGTAAATGCCACGCGATCATAATAATAAGTGGTGCCAGAAGCGCCAAGCTGCTTGTTGATTTCCACGTACACTTCGTGATTCTTGTCATAGCGCGAAGCGCTAATCACTTGGAAAGCTTCGTCGAAGCTATTGGGCAGGAACGTAGTGCCATCAACGTCCTTCTGGAAGTAGGAAGTGATAGAAGCAGTGGCTTGGCTGGTAACGATCACGCTATCAGCGAAACCGCCGCCACCAAGCAGATAGAATTCTTGGTTGCCATCGTTAAAGGCAACAGAAGCCGTGGTAGCAGCTTGCAGGGTGTAAAGGGTGGGAGCGCCACTCACAGTGAAAGTAGCGCCACTCTGGGTGATCACGGGACGTGCGGTTCCGTTAATCGAGCCAACACGCACAATCACGTCTTGGCTCTTCACCAGTTCTGTGGGATGGTAAAGCATGAGAAGATCCTCAGCAATGGAAAGAAAAGTGATTAAGCGTTGTCAACGCTTCCTTTGCCAATCAGTCTAAAAATTCCCCTAATTGGCGTGCCGAGGAACTGCCAATAATGAATAGCAATCTCCTCGTTTGGCAATAGTTCAAAGCGCCCCTCTCTTCCATTGATTGTTGCTTGAGCAGAATCTCCAGGCGTCACGCCAGATAGCGTAAGCGGAGAAGTAAGACGACCTTCCATATAGACGGCAGTCTGGTCTGCACCAAGCAAATAATCGTACTGAGGATTACGTTTCTGTCTTAACGATGCGTAATAAGTGACGCCCGTTGCGACTGGTACGTAATTTCCAGTGTCGCTATCAAGCGCATAGCCTGAAGCCACTGACCAAACCAATGTGGAATTAGCAAGTGGCTCCAGGAAATTGCTCATACAACGAAACCGATGTTACCAGGAAGAGAATTGAGCATTCGTTTAAACTCTTGCCCATATTGAGTGGCATCTAGCCCCTCACCATATACCTTGCCATCAGTGGCACCAATTTGAATGCCCATCTGCGCAAGTTGAATGGCAATGATATGAGCAGAAAGAAACTTGACTGCCCTATCAGTTTGATCCCCGAATACGTCTTCAGAAGCATCAAAAGTGGCTTCAGTGATGGCGCCATTCACAATCCCCGATGGATGAGGAGTGAATTCAGGGAAGCGTTCAAGAAAACTTGCGTAAGTGACTGCCATAATCAGGCTTTCCCAATACGAATGTTTTCAATGCGCTTATTAATGGCATTACGCACACGCACACGCCCTTCAATCTTTTTCCAGCCATTCAACTGATCGGGGTCATGGATGAGTTCGATCATGCGGATGGCTTCCACCATTGGCATCTGAGAAAGCGTTTGCACATCTTGCGGAATGTCTTCCACCATGATTTGTTCGCGCACTTCTTCAATGGCTCCAATGTTCATAAGACGTTTTACTGCCTTATTTTCACGAGCCACCTTCCATTGATGCTCTGGAATATCTTGATTGAGGCCAGGCGTGAGTTGAATCATGCCTGTTTGCGTAATAATGCCAAACCCGCCTTCACGGGGCGGGTTTTCAAGTTCGGGACGATAAGCAATGAGCATTGTTCAAAAGAAACAATTGTCCATAGCTTAACGTCCCTCGCTTGACTAACTATCCTCAGGCGGAAGCCTGAACGTAGATAACGCTCTTGGGATAGTACAGAGCCACGCCACCCACGCGAGCATGAGCGGGAACAATGAACTCAAGACCACGCTGTTGGGGCGGGAAGAGTTCCA
>JACCEA010475082.1_pt1 | contig 34308 bp, 24 predicted proteins | sample 7449851 | NCBI WGS metagenome assembly JACCEA01 (sample SAMN15323453, study PRJNA562643) | freshwater metagenome | isolation source: river surface water | place: USA:Blue River Watershed | collected 2017-08-18 | reverse complement strand
CAATGATGAGAAATTTGGAATAAATTTACCGCTAAGGCTCATGAACGGGCAAAAATAACTATTTGACTGCGAGGTTGAATGAAATTGTATATTTAATCTTTTGTGAAACATTCTTATGCGCGCTATCGTTGTTCTGGCAATGTTGCTGGCGTTCTCGCCGGTATCAATGTTTGCCAAAGGCAAGAAGGTAAGTAAAATTGTTATTGATGCCGGTCATGGTGGTAAAGACTTCGGAGCACAGGGAGCGATCTCATACGAGAAAGACATCACTCTGGCCGTCGCCCTGAAGCTGGGCAAGCTCCTCACCGACTCCATGCGCAATATGCAAGTGGTGTATACCCGTACCGAGGACGCCTATCCTTCGCTTGTAGAACGCCACGAGATCGCGAACAAATCGAACGGCGACCTTTTCATTTCCATACACGTCAACTCTACTCCGTATACCTATACGCGTACCCTAAAGGGTTACAAGACGGTGAAGCGCAAAGGAAAGACAGTGAAACAACCCATCTATACCTCTGTGCGTCATCACGTTACGAAGCGCAGCGGTGTTGAGACATACGTGATGGGAATACACAGGGCGGGTCAGCAGAAAGATGCTATCGGTGAATATGGCGAAAATGTGAGCGACGAACCGGGTCTCCTCAACGAAAATGACCCACAAACCGCGATCATAGTGGCTCAATACGCTCAGGCTTTTCTGGGCAAGAGTGTCGTATTGGCTTCAAAAGTGCAGGAACAATTCGCCCTCAGCGGTCGTGAGGATCTTGGAGTAAAACAGAAAGGACTTGAAGTACTGGCAGGCAGCGCCATGCCGGGAGTACTCGTTGAAATAGGATTTATCACCAATGTCGAAGAAGAGGCGTATCTGAATTCAGAGAAAGGGCAGTTTGAAGTGGCAGTGGCCATTTACCGCGCTATAAAAGGGTACAAAGACGACCTCGAAAAATAGTACAAAAAAATATTTCTAAGTTTCCATAGATAGATGGCTTTATTGAAATATATTTATGACCGTATAACGTGTCGGCAAATGGCTGAAAGGTCTTCTGCTGTCGTGTTGTAAACGGTTTTTTCTTATTTTTGAGAACGATAAAACACAATCAAAGTGATGAATTTTCCTTTCAAGACCATATTAGTTTCTGCCATAGCCACTATCGGTGTTTTTGCTACCGTTGTGTATACATCCTCTTGCAACAGAGACAAGTGCAAAACGATCACCTGCGCCAACGGAGGCGTTTGTAACGATGGGGCCTGCACCTGCCCTTCAGGCTATGAAGGAACCAACTGCGAAAAAGAAAGTCGCCTGAAATTCATTGGCAACTGGACTGTGTTTGAAAAAGGTAGTATCACTTTGGCAGCTCAGTACCCTATCAGCATCGAGCCGGGAGCAGAACCATCCGACGTAGTTATCAAGAATTTCTATAACTATTTCAAAACTCCTGTACGCGCTACAGTTGTGGGTGACTCATTGTTCATTCCAAACCAACAGTACGAAGGAAAAGTATTGCACGGTATCGCGCATATCTATTCAAATGTTACTTACGGTCAGTATGGTGGCATTACTGCATACTACCAGATCATAGACACTGCTACGCAAAAGGTAAACGACTTCGGCTACAACGCAGCCATCACCAACAGCGATCCATCGCAGTGGAATAAATAACATCTTCTGATCCAAACATATTGCAACGCCCTCAGCGAAAACTGAGGGCGTTTTTATACCCCCTGTTATTTTGACAATCTTGCTATTCCTTTCTACTTTTGATATAAGGAATGGCAACGAAAAAGATCATCATAGCAATAGACGGGTATTCATCGTGCGGAAAGAGTACACTGGCGCGCGAACTTGCCGTGCAGCTCGGATACAATTATATCGACAGCGGTGCAATGTACCGTGCCATTACCCTCTATTTCCTGCGAAACAGTGTGGATCTTACTGACCATAACGCCGTGCAGGCAGCCATCGCCGATATCAATCTGTCCTTCGTGTTCAACGAACATCGCCAGGCATCAGATATTTATCTGAACGACGAGAATGCCGAACCCTACATACGAGACATGATAGTGTCTGAAAAGGTAAGCGAAGTGGCCGCCATCAAAGAGGTGCGCACGTTCGCAGTGGCCCAGCAGCAGCGCATGGGGCACGAGAAAGGCATTGTAATGGATGGCCGCGACATAGGTACTGCAGTTTTCCCCGACGCAGAACTGAAGCTATTTATGACCGCCGACCCCGAAGTGCGGGTCATGCGCCGCTTTAAAGAACTGTACGCTACCAATCCCGCCATAACTATTGACGAGGTTCGCCACAACCTGGAACTGCGCGATTACATTGATTCAACCCGCGACGAGAGCCCCCTGCGGCGTGCCGATGACGCAGTTATGGTTGACAACAGCAACCTCACCCGTGCCGAGCAGCTCACCATTGTGCTTGAAATGGTGAAAGACCATACAAAGTAATTATCACTCTTCCTTATTGGATATGCTTCCCCATTTTCCGGGTTGGTCTGCACTTGCCTGCAACTTAAGGCTCCGGACACAAAATAAAAACGCGGTCACTTTTCAGCGACCGCGTTTTACTATTTTATTGATGCAGCTTATTCAACATTCAGCCTCATCACAGCACGCCTGTTCTCAGCCATGCCTTCTGCTGTTTTATTGCTTGCCACAGGGTCTTTTTCACCGTGAGCCATCACTTTGATACGCTTGCCGTCAGCACCCATGCCAATCAGCTGTTTCTTAACTGAAAGCGCACGACGCAGAGACAACTTCATGTTGTACTGGTTAGTACCCCTCGCATCAGCGTGACCATGGATGATGATGATCGCGTTAGGATCGTCCTTCAGCGTCTTGATAGCTGTTTCCAGTACCGGCTTAGATGTTTCCTGAACTACAGTCTTGTTTGTTTCAAACAGGATCGGTGTAGAAAGCGGGATCTCAACTACCGGAGGAGGAGGCAGCGGGCAACCGTTGTTGCTTGCAGGACCTGCAACCTCAGGGCACTGATCTTCGTTATCAGGTATACCATCGCTGTCAGTATCAGGACATCCTTTGTACTGAGCCAGACCCGGTTTATCAGGGCAGAGGTCGTTCTTATCCGCTATACCGTCACCATCCCTGTCAGGACAGCCTTTCAGACTTGCAGGACCTGCCTGGTAAGGACACTCATCATCTTTGTCAGGAATTCCGTCGCCATCGCTGTCAGGACAACCGTTGAACTTAGCGATACCCGGAATGGTACGACAAGAGTCTTCAGAATCCTGGATACCATCTTTATCGGTATCAGGACATCCCTGAAACTGCTCCAGACCCCAAACTTCAGGACACTTGTCCTTTTTATCCGGAATTCCGTCCTCATCCGTATCCCTGAGTTTGCCGAACAGGAAGCGAACACCTACATTACCACCAAAAGATGATACGTTGCTTGATGATACATTGTTCAGGCTTGAGCTATACTCCATCTTCGTATTCATGAAGGTATAGTTAGCTACATTGTTGTTCTTGAAAGATTGGTACATGTAGTATGCACCAAAGTTCAGCGCAACGTGGTCTGAGAGGTACCAGCTGAGCTGTGGCCTCAAAAGGAAACCTACAGATCCTGTGGTATAAGATACAGTGCTCTTATCAACAGCTGGTGTCTGACCAAGTCCAACGTTGTAGCCTGCTGCTTTCTGCTTCTGGAACTCTGCATTCAGATCTACGTTCGGATTATAATTCAGCATTGCTGCCCTGGTGATCAACTCAGAATTAGATCCGGGAACAGGAGACGCATCATAGGTATAAGGCGATCCGTCACCACCCGATGTAAGGCTATACTTATAAATAGCCTCGTAATCAAAGTTGCCGTTGTTCTGAGACACGTTCTTCATCTGCATGTTGAACATTGGCCCCGCATCAGCCGTGAAACCGAACGCCTTTGAGAACCTGTATTTATACTTCAGCATCAACGGAATGTTGATATTGGTTGATTTTGTCCACTCGGCCATATTGTTACCGGTGATGTGCTGGCGGAAGATAGCACCGGCAGCATCAGTGGCCTGATATTCAACATGGTACTTGTCCAGATTCAGGTTGCCTGTCTGAGACAGGTACATAAAACCTGCACCAACACCCCAATGGCAACCGGGACCAAAGAAGTAACCAAGCTGTGCATCGAAACCAAGAGAGCTTCCCTTGTCGAATGACAACTTGCCAATGTTGGTGTTCTGGCTGATAGCGTTCAGGTAGCCTGAAGTTGAAGTTCCTGTTGTCAGGTCTTGCTTCATGCCGCCGCCCAGCAAATTGAGGTCTATCACCCACCTCGAAAGATCGGGGTCACGGGTGTAGTTGTATTTTTTAGTAGCAGGAGCCGGAGCTGTCTTAGCTTCCTGCGCCAGAGCCGGCATCATCGCCGATGCGGCCAGTATAGAAAAGATTACTTTTTTCATCTAATGTAGTTTAATAAGTTGAGCGGTTAGTTTTTCACAAATTTTGCGGTTCCTATCCTTACGCCATCCTGATAACACTCTACCATGTAGAAGCCTGCAGGCAGTTCAGCCACGTTGAATGTAGCTTTGTTATTATCAGTGTTTACCTTATTCAATACTTGTCCCAGCATGTTCACCAGTTCCACGCGCACCTCACCTTTAGTTACTGTAGTCAATTCTACATTCACCTGGTCAGCGGCAGGGTTAGGGAACAGCCTCATACCTGCAAACTCTTCTTCAATATACGCTTCTACCTTAGGCGTATTGTCGTTAGGCTTGTTGAAGTATGCCTTGATAGTGCAGTCACCGTTGTTGGTCATTACCCAGTAGTTACGCTGTGTCCATTTTGGAGCCGCATCAAAATAGCTTTGGTTAACTTCTCCTTTCAGTGCTACCGAATCCAGCGTCGCCGCATCATCGTAACCCCACTGGTATGTCTTAACGTTGTTCTGCAGGCAGATGAACTTCCCACGTGTATAGATCACAACTGGCATAGTATTAACTGTTGAGCCGACAGCTACAGAGTAAGTTGCGACACCCACACAACCGGTTGAAGCGTATGCTGCTGACAGTGTAACCACTGCGTTACCCGGTGTGTTGAAGTTTACAAGACTGTATTGGTTGCCAGTACCAGTTGCGTATACCTCAGCGTTTGTTGCGCTCCATGAGTATGTAACGCCTGTTGGCGCAGGAACTGATGCACCGAAGTTCTGGTACATAGCACCGTTACAAAGTGAAGAACCAGGCATTGTAGAGATCACAGGTGCTTCAGCAGAAGGGCGAACCTTAACTGTAACGGTCTGTGACTTAGAGCAGCTTGCACCTACAGTGATCGTGTACACATATGCTACGTTGATGGTAGCAGCAGTACCGTTCACAAGTGTTTCGTTTACATTACCAGTACCGTTACCAACATTTGGTGTGATGTTGCCAACCGCTGCACGAGCCCACGCATATGTTACAGGAACTGTAAGATCTGTTGTTGGCTCATATACAAACGGAGCACCTGAACATGCACTGTCAGTAAGTGATGAAGACATTTTCGGAGTCGGATGTACTACTACCGGTACATTGTACTGATTAGTACAGCCGTTAGCATTCAGAGTGAACTCATACACAACCGCCAGATTGCCGTTGGTGTTGTTCTTCAGCAGCTCGCTTATGTTGCCTGTAGCATTCGTGACAGGAACTGAACCGATACCTGCAACAAACGGACGAGACCATGTATAAGTATAGCCCGGTGTGAAGCTGGCTGGTGTGAAGTTGAACACAGTGCTGTCGCAAATAGGAGCAGGCATTGTGTTGCTCAGCCTTGGCCTTGGGTTCACGGTAACAAGCACGTTCTCAGCGTTGCCGCAGCCATTCACACTGGTTGTGTACACATAAGTTACCACCACAGGAAGCGGAGTAGCATTCCTCAGGCGCTCAGCCGGGTTGCCTGTTCCGGTAGCTGCAGGATTAGTGATACCTGTAACGGTAGCACGAGACCATGCGAAAGTTGCACCGGGCGTAAGGCTGTTAGGCGTATAGTTAAACGTAGTACTGTCGCAAATAGCGGCAGGAGTGAGTGTAGTGCTCAGTGAAGGAGTCGGATTCACTGTCAGCAGTACGTTCTCGAAATTTGTACATCCGTTTGCAGAAAGCGAGAAGATGTATGGAACCACTATTGGTGCCAAAGTGATGTTGTCGTGAGTTTCAGCGATCGTATCTGTACCTGTCGCATACGCGCTGGTGATACCTGATACCGGATTGCGCTCCCATGTGATCGTAGTACCCGCTGTTCCTGTTTTCGCTTTGTAATTGAACGAAGCATTGTCACAAATATTTCCCGTGAGGCTGCTGGTAAGTACCGGCATCGGGTTAACTACTACAGAAAGGTTCTCAGTGTATTTACAGCCGTTGATGTTCATTGTGTCAACATAAACAACTGTGATAGGAGCAACTGTTGTGTTCATCAGCACTTCGTTGATAAGACCGGCACCGCTTGCAGCACCGGGAGTGATACCGGTAACCGCTGCCCTGCTCCATGAATGAACCAGACCCGGAGTGAGGCTGGTCTGAGTGAATGTAACCGCGTTACCGGAACATGAAGAACCTACAAGTGGTGTAGGGAACAATGACGGTGTCGGGTTAACAGAAACGGTAAGGAACTGATTGTTCACACAACCATTGGCAGTAATGGTATATGTGTATGTAACAGGAACAACAAAAGTACCTGTGTTGTCAAATGTCTCGCTGATGCTTGCAACACCGGTAGCAGGCGCTGCAGTGATGTCGCCTGTAAGTGCAGGACGGCTCCAAGCAAATGTTGTACCTGATACAGGGCTGGTTGCCGTGTAAGCAAACAGAGAATTATCACACACAAAACCTGCAGAAGAACCGCCTGTAAGTGTTGGAGTTGGCTTCACCGTGTATGTAAAAGTATCAGGCGTACCAAAACATCCGTTAAGTTCCGGAGTTACGATGATCTCTGCTACTTGGTTTACAGCCGAAGCGTTGAATGCCGTGAATGCAGGAATATCTCCTGTGCCGCTCGAAGGAATACCAACTGATGTCAAACTGTTTATCCAGTTGTAGTTGATTCCTGAATGTGAACCTGTGAAAGCAACAGTATTTGTGTTTGTACCATTACAAACAGGAGATTGATCAGCTGTAGGATCAACTGTAGGAATAGCTTTTACTTCCACACTTACCGGCTGAACATAGCTACATGTACCATCGTTGATAGTAAGGAAGCCATTGTATACAGCAGGTGCCGCACCCGCAGGAACTGTTACAGGGAATGCAGATGAAGTAGGGAATGCAGTTGTTGTTACATCTGTAAATCCTGCACCTTCAGCTGTTGGATCCCAGTCAATTGAATAAGTATATGCAGTAGGGACATCAAAAGAAATCTTAGCGAAACCTGCTGATACGTTGTATGCCGGGGTATGTACCACAGAAGTTGCGAGTACACCGTCTGCATAAGACGATCCGCCGCCGCCGCCTGACCAAACTCCGCCGCCGCCGCCGAAGTAGCCGCCACCGCCGCCACCGGAAACGCCATTTATACTACCTGCTCCACCTTGACCAAGCTGACCATCTTCACCATTTGCAAAACCTGTGAAAGCTGCACCTGTTCCCCCGGCTGCAGCGCTTCCGCCTGTTGCTTTAGAACCTTCAGCATTGAATTCACCATCACCGGCTGTAGTGCCGCCGCCAAAGCCACCCAATACAGACATGTTGATACCATCGTGACCGCTACCTGCGCCACCGCCTGCAACTGCAACGCGCTGCACAAGAAGACTGCCGTTCAAACGGATATCAGTAGCACCACCACCCGAGCCACCAAAGCCCCAGCTGTTACCACCACCATTGAAACCACCGATAGCTCCGAACAAAGAACCTGCATTACCTGCACCACCTACGTTCACTGTAAGAATATCACCTGCAGTCACCGCAAGCGTACCCTGCAACCTGCCGCCGCGACCCGGATTAGGTGCGATGCCAGAATCCACGCCACCTACACCACCGGCAAGGTCAAAATGAACACTGGTAACACCCTGTGGCACCATGTATGTTGTTGGCGCTCCGGTATAGTTATGCGTAGTGAGCGTAGAGAAATTGAAACCCGTAGAGGTAACGCCCTGACAAACCGCAGGATGCGCCGCAACCGATATAGACGGCATTGCATACATATTAACAGTGATGCCGGTGGCCGGACTATCAATGATACCGTTCACATCTGCGTATATACAGTTGTAAACACCCGCTGCATCTGCCGCATAAGTTGCACTGTTTGCCCCTATGATGGGTGCACCATTATAATACCACTGGTATCCGCCTGTTCCACCTGTAACTTCCAGCGTTACCGTAGCACCCGGACAAATTGTGGTAGGCCCCCATGGGTCGATCAGGCTTGAGTGTGTTTCCTTAACAAGACCACGCAGATCATCGGGCGTAGACATCAGTGTCGATCCGATAGAACCCGTAGCACCACTAATAGTCCAGTTACGCAGACTGCTGGATATGTTACTTACCAACATTATACCATCTCCTTCATAAAGAGCGCCGAACGTTTCGCCACCCGGAGCACCGGTGTAGGTCAATGGCTCTATGGCATCGAGTCCCGTTGTATCGAAACGCTCCCATATAACCGTTCCGTTTCCGGACCAGTGGTAGAACTTATGATCGTCATAATTGTAAGCGATAACCTCACCATCGGCACCATTACCCAAAGTGCGGAATAGCGTCTTTGTCGCATCCGACTTGTTAATACGGTACATGGTCTCCGGAACAGTCGCTCCGTCACCTGTAACACCAAACAAAGATCCGTTTGCATTAAATGCCAACGTAGAGAAGTTGTCACCAAGGTTGCCTACCTGTGTGCAGATTCCCGTTTGTATGTTGATCGTTGCCAGTACCCTGCCTGAAACTCCCGACAACTTGAGTATCGCATATTCCTGATTAGTAGTTGGATCGGTAGCAATTCCATTGATACCGGTAATGGTGAACCCTGACAACGATGGTGCCAGTCGCTTCACGATCTGCCCGCCTGGCAATGTGAATGTCCACAGGGAGTCCTGAAAAGGAGACGTGCCGGCATACACCGTAGAGCTACGGGTAGCCGCCTGAGCGTGTGCACTATTTGCAGAAAACATAGTGAGCAGCATGCAAAACAGACCTGAGACAAGCATAGTGCGCTTGATCGCACCTAACCTGCCAGCCGCTGTCTTTTTGCTGTAACCTAGCGTCGGGTAAAGATTCATTTGTTCCATAAGCAGAATGATATAACTGTGATTTTGTGATTTTACTCTATAAATCAGGGGCAAAGATAGTATCAAATCTTCATAAACACGGCTTTTCTCGCTGCGGATTTGCCTTTTTGCGCTATAACCGACAGACTTTACACGAAAATTACACGACCCACCACCTTTACCGAACGCCACACCTGCTTATCAACAAACACTTAAACAAATCATGTTATTTTATTTGACATTGCCCCTGTATTTATCATTAAAATTACCCTAATACATGCAATTCCATGCAAATATTTATTGATTTTAGTATTTATGTTATGACCAACGTCACCGATACTACTAATATTAGTCAGCGACTACTGCATGTTCATCTTTGTTATGCACTTTTGTTAAATATAGTTTCCCCACATCGGTCATACAATAAAATGTATCGGAAGTTGTTACTTTTGGCAGATACAGCAATTGATATTACTAAATGGCATTCTGGAAAAAGAAAGAAGCGACTCCCGGCGATCCTAACGTCCCTAAAAAGAAAAAATCTGTTGCCAGAGAATGGCTCGACGCAGGTTTATTTGCCGTTGTCGCGGCAACTATCATCCGTACCTTCTTCTTTGAAGCCTACACGATACCCACAGGTTCAATGGAAGGAACTATGCTTGTAAACGACTACCTTTTTGTCAGCAAGCTGGCTTATGGCCCACGTGTGCCTATGACGCCTGTAGCACTACCGCTGGTGCACAATACCATGCCTTTCATAGGCGGGAAGTCTTACACCGAGGCTGTTTCTTGGAGATACCGCCGCATTCCGGGATTCGGAAGTGTGAAGCGCAACGATGTGGTGGTCTTTAACTTCCCGTCCGGCGACACAGTGATCACAGAATATCCTGATCAGGACTACTATACTTATGTCCGAGCAATGGGCCACGATGAGGTGCATAGCCGCTTTCACGTCATCACGCGTCCGGTAGATAAAAAAGAAAATTACATCAAGCGTTGCGTTGCTGTTCCCGGAGACATTCTGGAGATAAGGAACGGCATAACCTATATCAACGGGTCACAGGGGCAGATATTCCCGCACTCTAAGATCACTCATCTGGTAACTACCAATGGTGCTGCTCCCGTTGTTGACGACAATATTGAATACGCCGACCGCATAGATGGTGCGCACTACAAGTACAACCTGGAGAATTGCCAGGTAGCTCAGGTTCAGAAAGCCACAAACGTCGTGTCCGTTGTTCCGTACATAGAGCTGGCGCCCGGTGTAGCTCCGGAACAACCTTTTGAGTGGGTTTTCCCTCACGATACAGCCAACTTCAAGTGGAATCGTGACAACTACGGACCGCTCACAATTCCCAGAGCCGGTGCCACAGTATCCGTTACCCCGCAGAACATAGCAATTTACCGCCGAATCATCCGCAATTTCGAAGGCAATACCCTTGACGAAAAAGACGGAAAGATATTTATTAACGGAAAAGAAGCGAATTCGTACACATTCAAAATGAACTATTACTGGATGATGGGCGACAATCGCCACAACTCACTCGATTCGCGCTACTGGGGATTTGTCCCCGAAGACCATGTGGTGGGTAAGGCATGGTTTGTATGGCTCAGTTATGGCGAACACGGCATTCGCTGGAAACGCCTGTTGCATGGTATCCATTCACTGGAGCAATAGTGTTCAGAATAGAAATTCATACAATCAAAGGGCATCGCAGATCACAGCAATGCCTTTTTACATCTATCAAACGATACCAGGCCGAACCAACGGGGCGTCTGACGTCACGGAAACAGAAGTTGATGTGGCACTCGGAACCCTTGCCGAATGCAACGTTACAATCATTCCGAACACGTATTCCGCAGCGCGGACATACCAAACTTTGCAGACTTAGCTGTTTTGCCACACGAGCTTGAATGCAAAAAAAGAAGCGACACGGTAGGTGTCGCTTCCAATTGAATGTATTAATTAAGTAAGTTGCCGATGCGATATTTCAGTTAAAAGCCAGGACACTTGGTTTTAGTGTATGGCTTAGGGTTACCAAAGGCACGGAAATAAACCGTTACCGTAATGTTGCCCCACCAATACCAGTCATTTGCCTTGCTGTCACCACGCTGATATCCGTAGTTAGGGTTGTTTCCGTCCCATTCAGCTTTGGCATTACCGCGGAAAGACATGGCCCGAGCCAGTTTACCCTTGTACGCCTCAAGCGTGTCCATATTTACATAAGACTTGCTCACATCGTCCAGATAGTCTGTATTCGTGTAGCGCAGACCGATCTCAGGAGTAATAACCAGGGTCTTTCCGATAAGGAATTTCACACCACCACCAAACGGAAACGACATATTCACAAGGCTGTATTGTTTCCTGTCAGGATACATTGGTAAACCCTGACCTTCCGTGCTCAGCGGGCGCAAAAAGTGCTTATTTCCGGAAATGTCTTCAGCAAACGGATTGAAATAGAACACGCCTATGCCGCCAAAAATGTAAGGGGAAACCCTGCGATGCAGCACATCCACAGGAAGCAAGTTCAATTCAAGCGCACCATGAAACTCAAATACATTTGACGTAAAACTCAGATTTCTACGCTGGTTTATTGGGATACGACCATTGCTATCCGCAGCAGTCACCTGTGTATAAGCGACCCCCGCCCTGAAACCCACACGTGGCGTAGCAAAGAACTTATACATGATTGTCGACATAGGCTTATATCCGTCAGACGCAAAGAACTTGGGTTGCAGATCCCCATAATAATTGGCCAGGCCAAGGCCCAAACCTATTTCATGGTGCGTTTCCTGAGCCGTAAGGCACATGGGAAGCAACAAAACCAATGAGAGTATTAATCGTTTCAATGCTGAAAATTTTATTATATAGCTCGGAAAGATAAAAACAAATATCCGAATAATAAAACAATGAAACAACAATAATTGAAGCATTAAAAAAAAGCATTGCCCATCCCACCCCCACCTCGGATGGTAACAGCGCATGCCATCCGCATAACGGGATTACAACTATGTAAAACTCAAATAACACCCACCGCTGGTGACTCTCGTCACCAAGTACCGGGAATTGCTATTAAAAATTTATCTTTGCGCTTCTTTTTAAATACGTTTTCTCAACTTTTTATCCATAACAACATTTTATGAACTTGTTTTCAAAACAGAGCGCTGAATTCATTGGACGCCACATCGGGCCCAATGAACATGACACAAAAGAAATGCTCAAGACCATTGGCGTTGCCGGTCTCGACGAACTTGTTGGCCGCACCGTGCCTCAGGGTATCCGTATGGATCACGACCTGCGCATACCGGGTGGCATCAGTGAGGCAGAGTACCTGACCCAGTTGAAAGAGATCGCATCTAAAAACAAGGTTTGCAAAAACTACATCGGCCAGGGTTACTACGATACCCATACGCCTAGCGTCATTCTGCGCAATATTTTTGAAAATCCGGGATGGTACACTCAGTACACTCCCTACCAGGCTGAGATCAGTCAGGGCCGTCTGGAAAGTCTCATCAATTATCAGACTGTTGTCAGCGATCTCACTGCCCTTCCTATAACCAACGCGTCTCTGCTTGACGAAGCAACTGCTGCTGCTGAAGCCATGAACATGTTCTTCCACACTGCCAACAAAGATGCTCAGAACCCTGATCGTCCTAAGTTCTTTGTGGACGCTGACGTGTTCCCGCAGACATTGGATGTTGTGATCACTCGCGCTACTCCACTTGGCATTCAGGTGGTAACCGGCGACTACCGCAACACTACAATAGACAATACATACTTCGGCGCATTGCTCCAATACCCCAACGATAAAGGAAGTGTGGAAGACTACCGCAACTTTATTGAATCGACGCACAGCGCAGGCGCATTCGTAGTTATGGCTACCGATCTGCTCGCGCTCACGCTCATTACCCCTCCGGGCGAACTGGGTGCTGACGCTGCTATCGGCTCTGCTCAACGTTTTGGTGTACCAATGGGCTTTGGTGGTCCACATGCGGCATTCTTCGCTGTGAAAGACGACTTCAAACGCCAGATCCCCGGCCGTATCATCGGTATCAGTATCGATGCTGCCAATAACCGTGCACTCCGAATGGCACTCGGCACACGCGAGCAGCACATCAAAAGGGAAAAAGCCACATCAAACATCTGTACCGCACAAGCACTGCTGGCAAACATGGCTGCTATGTATGCCGTTTATCACGGTCCCGATGGTCTGAAAGACATTGCAAAGCGCGTTGCTTTGCTGGCACAAGTGCTGGGAGATTCACTCACTGCTGCCGGTCTGAAACTGCACAGCAATAGCTTCTTCGACACAGTGGTCGTAACTGTTGCCGACAGCAACGCCGTACGTGCCGCTGCCGAAGCAAAGAACATCAACTTCCGCTACCTCAGCAACAACCGTATAGGTATCTCTATCGATGAAACCACTACATCAACCGATGTACTGGACATCATTTCAGTGGTGCTGGGCAGCGAAGAACCTGTCTCTTTCTCTATCGACGAGCAGACATCACTCTCACACATCCCTACATCACTTACCCGTACCAGTGCGTTCCTCACACATCAGGTGTTTAATACCCACCACAGTGAGTCGCAGATGATGCGCTACATCAAGATGCTGGAAAACAAAGACCTCAGTCTCAACACCAGCATGATCTCTTTGGGTAGCTGCACCATGAAGCTGAACGCTGCAACAGAAATGATGCCGCTCAGCTGGCCTGAATGGAGCAAAATGCACCCGTTTGCACCTATCGCACAGGCAGGCGGATACACACAGATCGTGAAAGAACTTTCTGCATACCTCTGCGAGATAACAGCATTCGACGCCTGCAGCCTGCAGCCAAATAGTGGCGCTCAGGGCGAATACGCCGGTCTGCTCGCCATCCGCGGCTACCACGAAAGCCGTGGCGACAAACACCGCAATGTCATCCTCATACCTATCTCTGCACACGGCACCAACCCTGCCAGTGCGGTAATGGTAGGCTACAAAGTAGTTGTGGTAAAAGCATTGGAGAACGGATACATTGACGTAGAAGACCTGAAACAGAAAGCTGCTCAGTATGCCGACAACCTCGCCGGTATCATGATCACTTATCCTTCCACCTACGGTGTGTACGAAGAAACGGTAAAAGAGATCACTGATATCGTTCACCAATATGGCGGACAGGTATACATGGATGGCGCGAACATGAACGCCCAGGTAGGCCTCACGGCTCCGGGTCTCATTGGTGCCGACGTATGTCACCTCAACCTGCACAAAACTTTCGCTATCCCTCACGGTGGTGGCGGACCAGGCATGGGCCCTATCTGCGTGAAAACGCACCTGGCGCCACACCTGCCGGGTCACGTATTTGGTGCAGACAGCTCTGTTAAACACGCTAACGCGGTTTCTGCTGCTCCTTACGGTTCGGCAAGCATCCTGCTCATCTCTTATGCATACATCCGCATGCTGGGTAGCGCAGGCGTGCGTAAGGCAACTGAATTCGCTATCCTGAACGCCAACTACATGCGTGCACGTCTGCATAACGATTTCTCTATCCTCTACACCGGAACAGGCGGCACATGCGCACACGAGTTCATCGTGGATCTGCGTCCGTTCAAGAAAACTGCGGAGATAGAAGCTGAAGATGTGGCAAAACGCCTCATCGACTATGGCTTCCACGCGCCTACAATGAGCTTCCCTGTTGCGGGCACTATCATGATAGAACCAACAGAGAGCGAAGACAAGGCTGAATTGGACCGCTTCTGCGACGCACTTCTCGGCATCCGTGCAGAGATCCGCGCTATTGAAGAAGGCAAAATGGATAAACACGACAACCCGCTGAAAAATGCGCCGCACACTCAGTTTGCCATCACTGCCGACGAATGGAACCATAGCTACAGCCGTCAGGTGGCAGCATACCCGCTGCCATACGTTAAGAACAATAAGTTCTGGCCTAGCGTAGCCCGTGTGAACAACACTTACGGCGACCGTAACCTCGTTTGCACTTGCGAGCCTACCGAGTCTTACGCTTAATATTGTTATTTAAACTTTTGATGAATGGGCTCTGCATTATGCAGGGCCCATTTCATTTTCCGTTAGCCGTACCTTTACGTCAAATTATACCCCATGCAACTCGTTTCCCGGCGAAAGTTCTCTTTCTATATCGGCATGTTCTTTGTCGTCCTGTTCTACTGGGGTTATGGCTCTATTATATTCGCCGTTTCGCTCGATGAAGGTACCAATTACCTCATGCTGGCGCTGGCATTGTTTTTCTACTTTATGGGAGGCTACACTCTGCGTTTCTACTTCACACACACACCAATAGTCCGCTTTAGCGACGAAGGGATAACGATACGCGGGCGCACCTATGGCTGGTCACGCGTGCACAATGTAGCACTAACGGGCAAACAACCGTTCCGCTACGCCCGCATGCGGCACGAAATGGACGCCATGACTATCCGTTTTGACGATGGCACCAGTCTCTTCATTTTCGATAAGATGTACCGGAACACTGCTCCCATGCGCAACCGGCTGCAAGACCGCATCAACGACCGCACAATAGCCGAAGAACCCAAGCCCGAACCATCAGTCAATGAACCGGTCATAAGCCCCACGGCTCAGAAGCGTATGATGCGCAGAATTACTCTGTACGGAATCGCATACTCATTGGGCATAATGGCACTTGTGTTTTTATACAGCTTTCTGCAGGTTCCTGAAACGGTAACGATTCTTCTTAAGATCGCATTCGTCCTGGCAACTTTCGGCGGCGCCATCTACTTCAGGAAATTCATCACTAAGTTGATACGCAGGGCCGAAGAAGAGACCCGAAACGGCATGTAATGGTTATTTAGACGAAGCTACCGCAATGATCTCTGATGCTGCGTTCTCTGATGCCGGCCTGCTGCCCAGCTTGTTCCACAGCTCCCTGTAATCAGCCAGTACAGCATCTCTTTCGGCACCGTTGTTAAGTAATTTCATCAGTTCACGTTCCAGATTGTCGGGCGTAAGTTCATTCTGTATCAGCTCCGTCACCACCGGCTTGTCCATGATCAGATTTACCAGCGATATGTACTTCACACTCACCAGCTTTGTTGCCAGCCAGAATGATATCGCATTACCCTTGTAGCATACCACCTGCGGCACGCCAAAGAGCGCAGTCTCCAGGGTAGCAGTGCCACTGGTTATCAGCCCCGCCTTAGCCTGTTTCAGCAGATCATAAGTTTTGCCCTTCACCAGCAGCACATCCTTGTTACCAATGATCTCCCGATATAATTCATCCGGCTGAGAAGGCGCTTGTGCCACCGCGAAACGGTACTGCGGGAACCTTTCGGTCATCTCCAGCATTATGGGCAGTTTCACCTTTATCTCCTGCGCACGGCTTCCGGGCAGCAATGCGATGATGGGCTTATCCTGTGGCAATGGTGCCGGTGCTGTAGCTTTCTCCTGCTCCACCACTTCTATCAGCGGATGCCCCACGTAAGTGACAGGAAAATCCCACTTCCTGTAAAAATCCTGCTCAAACGGCAATATCACCAGCATGCGGTCCACGTCACGCTTTATCTGCTTCACCCTACCTTCCTTCCATGCCCACACCTGCGGAGATATGTAATACACGACCTTTATGCCCTGTTGCTTCGCCCACTCTGCTATGCGCAAATTGAACCCGGGATAGTCTATAAGCACCAGTACATCGGGGCGGTAGGCTGTAATGTCTTTCTTACAAAACGAGATATTGCCCATTATCGTGCGCAGATGCGCAAGCACCTCCACAAACCCCATAAACGCAAGGTCACGGTAATGTTTCACCAAAGTAGCGCCCGCAGCTTCCATTTTATCACCACCCCAGCAACGCACATCAGCATGTGCATCCTGCCGGTGAATGGCCTTCACCAGGTTGCTGCCATGCAGGTCTCCGCTGGCCTCTCCGGCTATAATGTAGTAACGCATGTTACCAGACAAACATGATTAGTACCACAACAAATGCGTACAGCATAGTGGCTATCACTATACCCTTCATCGTCTGGTCGTATCGCTTGTTATTGCAGTAGACAAAAGGTATGAGATTTGCCAACAGACTAAGTGTCAGTATCTTAGGTGCCATGCGGTGGTCGTGGGCAATAACACCCAGCACCGTTCCAAGGTCGCGACCCTTGAACCACAAAAGATACACCACCAGAAAACCCAACAAAGGCATCAGCATACCAATGATAAAACCAACTATAGGAACATCCCTACGCATATTATGTCACAATTACGTCTGCAATATACGAACCAAGGCCCCATTATTAGTGTTAAACAACCAATTGAATTATCTTTGCAACCGCACTCAACTAGTAGTTCATGAATTTCAAACTGACTAATATTCCTGAGAGAACCGTCATTCCCCGCACTTACGGTCTCACCATGGTGATGGACAAAGGCATGGGGCTGGATGGCGTTAAAGACTTCCTCTCGGTTGCCGCACCCTATGTAGATATCGTAAAACTTGGATTTGGCACTAGTGTCGTTACAGCCAATCTCAGGGAAAAGATCAAGATCTACCACGATCTGAACATACCTGTTTACTTCGGTGGCACCCTATTTGAAGCATTCCTAGTTCGCAACCAGATCGATGACTATATAGCGGCTGTGAAAGACCTCGGCGTTACCCATGTCGAAGTGTCTGACGGTTCGATAACTATTCCGCACATCGAAAAGTGCGGCTACATCGAGAAAATGGCGAAACACTTTACCGTATTCTCTGAAGTGGGTTCAAAAGACGCCACACACATCATGCCACCTTATAAATGGATAGAGCTGATGAAAGCTGAACTGGAATCCGGTTCTACCTATGTGATCGCCGAAGCCCGCGAAGCCGGCAATGTGGGTATCTATCGCGGATCAGGAGAGGTGCGCGAAGGACTGGTACAGGAGATCCTCACACAGATCCCTTATGAGAAGATCATATGGGAAGCACCGCAGAAAGCACAGCAGGTTTACTTCCTCGAACTGCTCGGGGTGAACGTGAATCTCGGCAACCTTGCGCCTGCAGAAGTTATTCCGCTGGAATCGATGCGCATCGGCCTCCGTGGCGATACTTTCCACCTTTACCTTGGTAAAGATGGTAAAGCAACTCCGGTTACAGAATAACAACACTTGATCAGCAGATCATCAAAAGGCACGCAGGTAACTGTGTGCCTTTTGTTTTGTAATTTTATAAAATGGAAGTTCGCGAACCGGCGCTTGCGTTTGGTAAACAAAAACTTACGGTAACAGAATACCTTGATCTGGAGCGTTCATCAGCTGAAAAGCATGAATTCTACAGGGGTGAGGTATTCGCAATGTCTGGTGCGAAAATGCCTCACAACCATGTCGTATCAAATGTACATTCAGCATTGGGAGCCTTGCTGAAAGGAACCGGATGCAAACCATTCGGCAGTGATACGCGCATTCATATACCCGCCAACACACTTTTCACCTATCCGGACATCACCATCATTTGTGGCAAAGAAGAAACTCTCAACAACGATGAGTTTAATGTTCTGAACCCTTCCGTAATAATCGAGGTGCTGTCAGGATCTACAAAAAACTACGACCGTGGCGAAAAATTCATGCTATACCGTGAAATCCCCTCACTGCGTGAATATATATTGATAGATTCTGAATCAATACACATAGAATCGTATCACATCAACACAAACGGCAAGTGGGAACTTACTGAGATCCGCAATGTGTCCGACACACTACAGTTCCATGCTGTTCCCGCTGCTATCGCTGTGGCAGATGTGTATAAGGACGTAGTAATTGACTGACCTTACTCTTCATCCATATCCACCTCATCTATGGGTGTTATCAGCTCATAGCGTTTTGCAAAGTTGCACCAGTGACACTTTTCATCACCACAGCCCTTGTTGTATTCATGATTCATGATACGGCTGTAAGCATCTTTCAATTGCGATAACACGGTCTGCTCGTCTGCCGCAAAGATGGGCACCACGGGTGTCTTGTACGTTCCGTTCTTGGTCTTCTGCACATATTCAAACCTGCCCGTCTTCACATTCCAGGTACGATCTTCCCACCGCTCAAGCAATAATTTGTAAAACACCATCTGCCGCCAGTAATCACCGCCCAACGGATCCGTTTCGTTAGGCTGCGAAATGTTTGCAGCTATCGACTTGTCGGGGTTTCCCGTCTTGTAGTCTACCACATTGCAACCATCGGCACCTATTTCTATAAGGTCTATCTTTCCTGTCACGGGCACACCATCCAGATAATATCTGGGCACCTTCAGTTCCACTTCCACATTACCGCTCATACTACCCACCTTATAGTCATAAAAATCCGATAGTTCTTCCTCTCCTTGCTCCATGCGACGCTCAAACTGTACACCTGTGAAGCACGATGATTGTCGGTACATATCTGACTTGAATGCTGCCAGCACAGCTTCTTTGGCGGGCGGTGCCCCGGTGGCCTTCATATCCAGATACATTCGCTCCAGCGCATAGTGCACGGCATTTCCGTACGCGAGCGCATCACGCTTCTGCATCGGCACCTTCAATATCGACTCGTAATAGAACGTGAGCGGGCACCTCAGATATTTCGTGAGCTGCGTAGCACTCATATTCAGTTGCTGCAGCATCCTGTCTATCGCCACTGCATTCGCAGTCTGTATCCTCACTTCCTGCACCGGCTCCAATGACAACCGCAGGTGGGCTTCCAGTTCCTGCACCGTCACCCGCACCTGTATCTTCGCTTCCTCGGCACAGATCTCATCCACGAACATCGACGACTTTATTCCTTTCCCAGCCTTATCATTCACGGCATAAGACACGTACAAATGTTTACGCGCTCTCGTTAGTGCCACATAAAACAATCTGCGGGATACTTCCTCCTTGTAAGTCTTATCCTTGTCTTCTTCAGTCGCGGTGAGTGTGTCGGGCAATTTAAAGTCCGACCCTCCACCGTTCTTTTTCTCCCAAAATCCATCAGTACATCCTATGAGGAACACGTGCTCAAATTCATTTCCCTTAGAAGAGTGTGCGGTATAGAAGTAAACCCCCTGATCGTTCTGTATCACCCGTTGCAAGCTCAGTGCTATCCTCTCCTTATACATTCGCTCTGTCATCTGCACATACTCCATTGGCTTCATGCGTGGCGTGCGGGCGTGGCTATCCTTCACATGTTCAAAGAAGGTGTACAACACCTGCAACATCCATACATGGTCTGCGGTTTTGATCAAATGAGCCACAACACCGCTTTCGTGCACTATTTTCTCTATCAGCAACGGCAACGGAAGCGCCAGTTGTTGTCTTTCCCATTCGTCCAGACAAAGCCCCAGCCGGTGCATAGCCGGCGCTGTCTTCAGGTCCAGAGACTCTATCAGCAACGGATTCGACAACACCATCCTCCATTTCAAAATGCCGGTCTCCTTCCTGCTTTGCTGCATATGCAGTGCCAGCTTGGCTATATCATTAGCCGCTATCCCGAAGTAGGGGGCATGCATCAGCTCAAATAACAGCTCTTCGCCATCATAAGTACGTTTACGTTCAGCATCCAGATAACGCAATACATTCAGCAGCTGAATGATCAAAGGTTCATCCAGTATGTTCACTGCCTTCTTCACATTGTAGGGTATGCCCTTGCGCTCCAATATGCCAATGATACCATCGGCCTGCTTGTGCTGCGAGTAGAGCACTGCTATCTCATTCAGCGGAACACCTTCCTGCCTCAGCTTCTCTATACGTAACACCACGTCTGCTTCTTCATGCAACGTGTTCTGATATACCCGCACCTCCGGGTCCACAGTATCCCTGCCATCTCTAAAGCGCTCGTTCGCAGCAATAATGTTCTTATTCAGGTTCAGCTCATTCAGCTGATTGATGAGGCGCAGCTTGTTGTTATTGATCGTGGCCATTGCTCGGTCTATCACCGCCTGTGACGAACGATAGTTATGTGGCAACACTATTACCTTAATGCCCTCTCGGTGACGCTGATAGAAATCGGTGATGTTCTTTATCCGCGCACCCTGAAACTCGAATATGCTCTGGTCATCATCGCCCACCACAAATACGTTCGGTTCATCCCAGTAAGATGTCAGCGCATTCAGCACCTCATTCTGTGATCCGTTCGTATCCTGAAACTCATCCACCAGAATAAACTGGTATCGTTCCTGGTAACTCTGCAACAATACCGGATGCTTCTCAAACGCGTCAAGCACCCACAGTATCATGTCATTAAAGTCATATCGGCCGGCCTCGCGCATGCGCTCCTGATACACATCAAAAAGGCCCGCGGCCGCGCGTGTCAACTCCATCTTTTTAGTCACCTCGTCAACCACTCCCTGCTTCAGGTCTCCCTTCTTAAAGTTCTTATATTTTCCCTGGTAGACATAATCTTGGCGCTCAGGCAATGATGCGAGGAACTCGTCTATGGCAGCAGATATGTCAGCAGAGGAGTAGTGCTCCTGCTTCATCATATCAAACAATCGCTTCAGCCTGCCTATGTCAGAATAGATATCACCACTCAGCTTGCGCAACGCATGACCTTTGGGCAGCTTATCCATCACATCATACATCAACTCTGCACGCTCCAGATCGTCAATGGGCTGCATCTCACGCTTGCTGAAATACTCACTGTTGTTCTGTATCACCATGTTACAGAAACCGTGAAACGTGTAAATGTTAACCCTGTGAGCGGCTTGTCCGGTTATCTGCAACAGTCGCCTCCGCATAGAATTGGTGGCTTCATCGGTATAGGTCAGACACAATATTTCCTGTGGCTGCACCTGTGCTTCACTGCGCAGCAGATTGGCAATACGCATGGCCAGCACCTCGGTCTTTCCGGTACCGGGTCCTGCTATCACCATCACCGGGCCGTATATTGTATTCACGGCTTCCTGTTGCCGTTCGTTCAGCTTTTCATAGCGTTCCAGGAACAGGTCTTCCTTCTGTTTTTGTTGCTTATCCATTCTGCACATGAAGTTAGTCAGTATTGAGGAATTGTTGGATTAAAGCCACCGGGAACTAGTACTCCTTTATCCACAATTTCAAGAGATCACCAAAGTAGCTGCCCTGTTCCTTGTAGCAGGCAGGTATCTCCGTTATCGAAAGCCAATAAGTGGCAAGTCGGGTACCCACTGGCATCTGCTTCAGTTGGCGCAATAAATGGTCTGTATACCGTTCATATAGCTCCGACGAAAGCTCAATCTTTTCATCAAGCGCATCGTCATGCACAATGTTCTCATGAAACGAATTGTAGAAATAGATTCCTGTGTATGCGCCAAGGTCCAGATCCATGAAATTGCCGTGCTGCAGAGTCACCCGCTCAGAACCCAGTTGCCTGGCAACTTTGTTCCCTGCTTTCACAAAATTGGCGCGCTGCTCTATGCCGGTAAAATTACCGGGACTATAGTGCGCACCTGCAATGCAGAACTTCCCCACACCCGACCCAATATCCAGCACGCTCGCATGCTCATCAGGCGCCAGAAACATAGCCGCCTTTGCAGCAACTTCAAGTGGCGTCCAGTGTATGGCCGAAAGTGAACTGATGTAAATAGGATACAGCGCATCAAATGCGGCATCAGACGAAAACACTTCCCCGGCACCCTCTACTGTAAATTGCGACATCAGACTGCAAAGATAAGAAAGGCACAACCGGCAATGCTATTGCGTCTTCGATCTGTAATAGGTTGCGCTGTCCTTAATACCCATTTTCTCAAAAGCGGCAGCCATATTGGCAAACGCGGCCTTATTGCCGGGGCTCATCTGCAACGCCCTTCTGAAACATACCAACGCCTCTTCATTCTTGCCCGCCGACATGTATATAGCGCCAAGATTGTTCTGGTCATCGGGTGTTGCTGCAGCACTGCGCGTCACTTGTAACATGTAGATTGCGGCCGAGTCATACCTACCTGTCTGCAGGTAGCACAATGCCATACTCCGGTGCACATCAGGCGCGCCACCACCCAGCGCCAGTAGGCCGCGATAGTAAACAATCGATGAATCAGCTATCCCGATGTCAGCATAACAGCGCGCTATGTTCAGGTAGGCCGGTTGATAATCGGGCACCAATTCTATGGTTGCTTTGTACCATAGAATTGCCTGCTCGTGCTGCTTCAGCGCGTAATATTCGTTGGCAGCATGGTAAGCTGCTATCGAATTGCTGCGATTATTGCGCAGCACCAGCATATTATGCACCAATGCCGAGTCGTACTGCCTTTTTGCCTCAAACAACTTAGCGATCTCCGTGTGCGCCTCTATAAATTCCGAATAAATGTCCAATGCCCTCCGCAAATACTTCATCTTCTCGTCTATCACCTGCCTGCGTTGTGCCTCATTGGCACCGGCAGGTGCACCTATGGACAGTGCCTTGTAGTAATTGAGTTTACAGTCGTTTGGAGCCTTCTCCACATCGGCAGCAAACAGGGTGGCGTCGTCATTCCATTCCGCGTTTCTGGCCACCGTCATGCCGCCATATACTACCACCAGTGGCAACAACACCACTGCCGCAATGCTCGCGCGTTGCCGGGTACCATACCAAATGGCTAGTCCTACTGCCAGACAAAAGCCCGCCGATGGCAAAAACAGGAACCGCTCAGCCATCTGGGAGGTCACAAGAAAGAAGATGTTGGAGAAAAGACCGATCGACAAGAGATAGAACCACACAGCAAATGCCCACATATCATTCATCTGCCTACGCATCCGCGCAAACGCGAACCCCTTCATCGCACCATACACCACAACCGATACCAACACGGCCGCACTTCCCCAGGTATAAAACGGCACCGAGGCAAATGAATGATTGCACAGCAGTGGCGCAGGATAAACCAGCAGCAACAGGTAGCGCCCCAGCACTGCAATTGCGGTGGGTATACGCGTGGCCATCACCGGTGCGCCGACAAGCGCATTCGTAGTAAAATCCTCAGCACCCTGCATCGCTGCACCGTGGCTCGCCAGCACGGCTCTGCTTACAAGAATGAAGAGCGCAACCATTGTCACGGTACCCGCCGTCAGCGCCCATGCACGACGTTTGTCGTTATTCAGAAACACAAAAAAGACCAGCGGCACTATAGCTACAAAGGTCACAACCGTCTCTTTTGAAAAGCAGGCAACAAGGAACAACACCAGCCCGGCAACAAACTGAACGGTGCGCCCGTCCCGCATATAATTGGCAAACAAGTGCAGCGCGCCAAAGCCAAACAGGAACGCCAGCAACTCGTCGCAGCTCTTTATGTTAGCCGCTACCTCGGTATGCACAGGGTGTATTGCAAAAATGGCAGCAGCCAGAAATGGTACAAATGTGCCCTCCATACCGGGAAGCCTGCGCAAAAAGGAGAAGAGCACCAAGACACATGCAGCAAACAACAATACCGATGTAAGATGCCCTACCGTCGGGTTTGCCCCGAAGAACTGATACTCCACAGCGAACAAGATCAATGACACAGGGCGGTAAGAGTCGGCAGTCAGCTTCATGTATCCGCTTAGCCTTGGTGTGGTCAATATCTCGGGGATACCTGCCAGCCCCTTCTTCACTATTACATTTTGGTGTATCACCGTCGCGTCATCCATGGCATAGCCATTCAGCAGTGTGTTGCCATATACCGCCAGAACGATTGCTAATAGCGCCGCACTAAGCCACCTCACCGGAACCTCACGAAACGACATTTGCATATAATTTCTATCAATTTGTTGCGAAAATCTGCGTCAGGCTGCAATTATAACAACTTACTTCGTTCAATCGGCCGGACACTGACATTTGTTTTTTGCATCACATGACAACCAAACCCCATTTATCGCCCTTTCCATCAGGGAAATTCGTATCTTTGCGCACTTTTTAACGGCTACAGGCTGTCTGTCAGACATTTGTAGCGAAAACTTAACTCTAAAAAATACACTGTTTATGGCTACCGTGACGCGCGAAAGCTTAGGTACGTTGCACGACAAAATAACTGTTAAACTGACGAAAGAAGACTATTTGCCTTCCTTTGAAAAGACCTTGAAACAATACGCTAAGACCGCCAATGTTCCCGGCTTCCGCAAGGGCATGGTGCCTGCCGGAATGCTGCGCAAAATGTATGGCCAGTCTGTTTTCAACGAAGAGGTGATCCGCGTTGCAGGCAAAGAACTGGAAGACTACATGAAGAAAGAGCAGATGGCCATCTTCGCTCAGCCTATGATCATGCCGGCTCCTGCCGATTTCGCGCTGAATATGAACGCTCCTTCAGATGTTGACTTTGCTTTCGAAGTAGGTCTGAAGCCTGAGTTTGACATTGCTTCAGTGATCAATGGCGCAAACCTTACACGCTACAAGATCAATGTTACCGACAAAATGATGGACGACGAGATGGAGCGCATCAAGCGTCGTTCAGGTAAAGTTGATCCGCAGACCGAGGTTACCGACAAAGAGAACATCATCTACTCTACCTACGAAGTATGCGACGCTGCAGGAAACGTAGCAGAGGGCGCAGCCAAAATAGAAGATACCGAAGTGCTCGAAAAAATGCCGGCAAAGCTGAAAGACATGGTTATGGGCAAAAAGCCTGAAGATACCCTCGTCTTCACTCCTGCCGACGTTTGCACTGCCGACGAACTGAACGGCTTCCTGAAAGACCCGCTGAAAGCAGGTCCTGAGGCTGCAAGCCAGCACTTCAAGCTCACCATCACCAAGGTAGGTCACCTTATTCCTGCCGAGTATGGTACTGATCTGTACGAAAAAGTATTCCCGAACGGCGGCATCACTACCGAAGAGGAATTCCGCAATAAAGTGCGCGAAGAACTCAACAACGAGTTCGCACGCATTACCGGCGAGCGCCTGCAGAACGAAATGTTCGAACTGCTGGTTCACAACGTGAAGATCGAGCTTCCTGTTACCTTCCTGAAGCGCTGGTTGCGCGAAGGCGGCGACAAGCCAAAGTCTGCTGAAGAAGTTGAGAACGAATTCGGCAGCTTCGATCACCAGCTTCGTTGGCAGCTCATCTCCGACAAGCTGATGGCCGAGAACAACATCTTCGTTACACGCGAAGAAGTACTCAGCGATATCAAAACACGCGTACTTGCATACTTCGGCATGAGCGCTGAAGATGAAGGTGAAACGCCTTGGATGGACAGCTACATGTCTAAGATCGCGAAAGACGAAAAGACAATGGACGAGACATATCGCCGTCTGCTGTTCGGAAGGTTGTTCGCTTTCCTCGAGACGCAGTTCAAAACAGAGGTGAAAGAGATCGGCGAAGAAGAATTCTTCAAATTGGCCGATGCACACTCTATGCACCACCACCACGACCATGGTCACCACCACCACTAATCGGAAATAACACACATACAGGCCGCCTCTTCCCGGGGCGGCCTTTTTTGTGCCCCTTCGCTCCGTTTCTGCCGGCTGGGGTGTTTTCACAAAAAATTAAAAGCACCGTTTTCCTTTACTACCGCATTATGGTGTAAACTTGTAGAAACAATCATCCGCATGACAGATGAACTAACAGGCGCTTTGCAGCCCGAATCTACCCAACCCGATGCCACCCGCTCGCTGGAGCTGCTGGTGTCGCAGATGGAGACCGTGGTGCGTGGCAAACGCCCTCAGATAGAGATGGTGCTTACGTGCCTGCTGGCCGGTGGCCACATCCTCATGGAAGATAATCCCGGCACCGGCAAGACCGTTATGGCCCGCACACTGGCGCAGTGCATCAGCGGCGGGGCGGGAGAAGATCATGTGTTCTTCAAGCGCATACAGTTCACACCGGACCTGCTGCCTATGGACCTCATAGGGTCGCACATATTCGACGACCGCAGCCGCGACTTCGTGTTCAAGAAAGGGCCGCTGTTCTGTAATGTGCTGCTGGCCGATGAGATCAACCGCGCCTCACCAAAGGTGCAGAGTGCACTGCTGGAAGCCATGGCCGAACATCAGGTGACCGTGGGTGATGCTACCATGAAGCTGGAACAGATGTTCTTCACCATTGCTACGCAGAACCCCATTGAAATGGAAGGCACCTATCCGCTGCCTGCAGCCCAGCTCGACCGTTTCTTCATGAAGATCTCCTTCGGCTATGTGGACGAAGCTACCGAGATCAACATCTACCGCGAATACCTGGATATTGCCCGCAATCTGGTAACACTGCAACAGGTACTCTCCATGCAGGACATTCTGAACCTGCAGGCACAGGCAGGCAACGTATTCGTGCACGACGAAATCGTGAAGGCTGTTACCAACATCGTTCGGGCAACACGTACCCACCCCGATATTTCGCTGGGCGCTTCTACCCGAAGTGGTATCGCCTTCCTCAAATGCCTGCGTGCCTATGCACTGGTGAAGGGTCGCACCTTTGTAACAGAAGACGATGTGCGCGATACCTGCCGCAATGTACTGGACCACCGACTCGTGTACCGCAACAAAGAAGGCCGCCAGAAAGCGCTGGAAGGCATCCTGCTGAAGGAGACCGAGCGCCTCGCCAAATTGAAGCTGTTCTGATACCACCGTTCACAACCGCTACGCACACAATGACCAGACACTGCTCTCTGTTGCCGTCAATAAAGCGCCTGCAGGCCGGTTTGGCTGCAGTGCTGCTGCTATTGCTGTACACCGCAGTGGCTATGGGACAGGGTGCCGGCCGGCAACAACTGCCCCCGGAGCTGATGCCCAGGCACCCCGCCGGCAAGGAGGTGGCACGCGCCAACATTGATGCAAAGCGCGCCATAGAGAACATGTACAGCGACGATGCCCTGCCCCGCTCTCGCGAGTTCAAAAGAACAGACAGTACCTACTACGTAGGCTGGATGTTCGAAGGCATATACAAGTACACCCATGCTGCCGATTATACCGGCTTCAAGAATGCTGCCGCTTCGCTGGAACGTGCTCTTGCGCTGCTGGAGCGCGACTATAAACGACAGCTCTCTACCCGTTCCGGCGACATCATGGTGCTGCTACCGGCTTACAACTTCCAGATAGACTATACCATCATTGCCGGCAATCTGGTACATGCCTACAGTAATACCGACCAGCCGGAGAAGATCATACCAGTGCTGCGACGTGCCATCCGGTACAACTTCCAGCGCGAGTTCTACCTGGACCCCTACAATATGCTGGCGTGGACCGTGCACCGCAACCGCTTCTACACCCACGACAAGTATCCGTTTCTGAAAAACAGCATTGACGAGAACGAGGCCCTTGCCAACCGATATCTGGATAGCGGCATGCGCGCCATAGAACGCAATAAGGCCATCAACGCCAACCTTTTTCCGCCGGGCTATGTGGACCAGGAGAAGAACGGCGTGTATCACTACAAGAACATCCTGCACGCCTACAACTTCCGCATAGACTCGGCAGCGCATTACTTCGAGCTGATGCGCAAGAGCGGCCGCCTGCCGCACAACAACTACGCCAACTTCAAAAGCATCTGCGGCGACTTCCGCACTGCCGAGGCAGAGTATAAGATAGCGGCAGAGCAGGACGGTGGCGACAAACGCCTGCAGGAGTGGGCCTACTTCACCACCATACTGGACATCTACAAGGCCAACCCGAAGAATGCCGCGGCACTGGCACGCAACATGATCAAGGCCGCCGGCTCCACACCGGGCTATGGCTGGTACAACATAGCGCTGGCTCGCTCCCTCACCTACGACGGACAACTGGAGCAGGCCGGCAAGTATGCCGACCGCGCTGCTGACTTCAAAGAGACCCATATAGGCACCACGCTGGGGCAGAGCCACTACGACTTCAGTCTGCAACTGATACGCCTTGTGAACAAGGAGCAGGCATGGCAGGCCGAACGCTTTGAGCACCGCAACTGGTGGTATAACCCACGTGTGCTGTGGCGCATTGTGTGCAAGCTGGCCGACAAGTACCTGCAGCAGTTCCTCATCATCAACCAGTTCTCGCAGAACCCCGAGCGCGAGCGGGTCATCTACAAACTGTTCTCAACCGAGAACGTGGTGTCGTGGGACGAGGTATGGTACCTGGTCAAGGACTTCAGCACCCGTTTCTTCCTCAAGCGCTTCAGCCGCGAGGCCGATACCGACCAGCGCCGCTACATACACAAGTACTTCGTGTTCTTCAAGGCAAAGCTGATGATGGTGCAGGGCCGCTATGACGAAGCACGCCCTATACTGGATCAGCTGCTCAAAGACCCCGATACCGATGCCGAGTATGAGAAGCTCTTCACCGCACGCGTGTATCAGGCTCAGGCCGAATGTGCCCGTGAACTGAAACAGACCACTACCTACAACGACCGTATGTACCGGCTGTGTACCCTATACCCGCAACTGGTGCCTTATTCCGGCCTCACCCCCAATATGATACTGCATGTGAGCGGCACGGTTGACAAAGCTGTTGAGGAGCGTCTTCGTGCCTGCAACATCAACTGGGTGAACGGCAAGGGCATTCCCGCACCCGAGGCCTACGTCATCTTCTCGGGTAGTGGCAAGAAGAAGAACATCAGCTACTACGTCATAGACCGCGAGGGCAAACAAGTAGTGGAGCGGCAGTCCTTGGCATGGAAACAACCCGAAGAAGCGGGCCGCGAACTTGCCTACCGACTGTTCAACATAGGCGGTAAAGAGCCGGAGGAAACAGAAGAGAAGAACGACGCCAAATAGCAGTCCTTATTTAATCTACCCTAGATCTATCTCGGTATTGTCGCCGATGTTGAGGCTTTGGCTGAGGCCGCGCACATAGGCATCGTTGCCTATGATGGATGAGTTGAGCACTACCTGCTGCAGCTCGGCATAGGAACCTATGATGGAGTCGCTGACGATAGAGGACTCTATCTTGGTATGCTCACCTATAGACACGTTCGGGCCTATGATGCTGTGGTTTATCACGCAACCCTCTGCTATGTTCACCGGGGGGATGATAACCGTGGTGTCGTAATGGCAGGGGCGCGGCGACGGTGTGCTGTCATCCATCTGCTTCAGCAGGATGGCATTGGTGGAGAGCAGGGTCTCCTTCTTGCCGCAGTCGAACCAGTTGTTGACGCGGAAGGCATGCAGACTGATGCCGTTCTGCACCATTATCTGCAAGGCGTTGGTAAGGTGGTATTCGCCATTCTCGTCGGCGGGGCCGGCCAGTATCTGGTTCAGCGCGTCGAAGAGGGCAGTTGTTTCTTTGATGTAATAGATGCCCACCATGGCCATATTCGACTTGGGTATGAGCGGCTTCTCTACCATGCGCACCACCATGTCGTTATCGTTCAGCTCGGCCACACCGAACTTGCGGGGGTCGTCCACTTTCTTCACACCTATCTGCGATACCGGGCTGGTGATGATCTCCTTCACATTGTAATCGCATACGGTATCACCCAGCACTATCATCACCTCATCGTTCTCTACCGCGGCCTGTGTGAGGCCTATTGCGTGGGCCGTGCCGCGACGGTCGTTCTGGTTAACGAAGGTGCACTTGAGGTTGGGGTAGGTCTTATCTATGTAGCGTTGGATCTTCTCGCCCAGGTAGCCTATCACAAACACATATTCATTGACACCGGCCTCTATAAGCTGGTCTATGATAACACCGAGAATGGTCTTACCGGCTATGGGAATGAGGGCTTTAGGCTGCGTATATGTGAGGGGGCGCAACTTGGTGCCGGCACCTGCAACAGGAATGATCGCTTTCACTTTTATGAAATTGAGCAGTAAAAGTACAATATTTATAGCGTTCGGGCAGAGACATATAGGTAACCTTTTGCAGGCTGACAGGATGCCGGGCAGACGACGTAAACAGATGTTCTCCGGATGTTTCGTGGGCACATATATCACGCACCTTCATTTCTTCACTGCTCACGTGCGCAATTTTTTTCTTTTTCCCGATTTTAACCTAACTAATTGATTTTCAATAAAAATGTGAGCAGCACGTGCGCACTTTGCTTCTCAAAACTGCGCAAAAACTTCTCACTTACTTCCCACTTACTTCTCACTTACTTCCCACAACACAGTGTAACTAATTTTCATGTATTGTATTCCGGATGATTTTATTCAACTTTCATTCAAGTTACACCCGAGCTTGAAATCGGGCAAGAAGAAAGTTTTATGATAGTGCGTTTTTGGTGGTATCACAGAAAAAAGATGACCGGCAAGAATTGTTAAAAAGAGGGGTGGGCAACAAGTATTCATGATCGCTTAACAATGACCGGATATCGGTACTTTAGCGGTAGCTATGAAAAAGAAAAAGACCTATCGGTTTGATGGTGTTGTGGAGCTGCAGGAGCGTGGCCTCAGGTCGTGGTTTGTTCGGTTCCCTCATTCGGTAGAAGAGGCGTTTGGTACACGGTCGTCGGTGCGAGTGACGGGTACCATAAACGGACACGCGATAGACCGGGCGCTGATACCGATGGGCGATGGCAGCCACTACATTCTGCTGAACACCGAAATGCGCCGCACAATGGGCCTGCGTGCGGGCAGCGCTGTGGCGGTGGTCCTTACAGAAAATGACAAACCCGAAGAACTGGAACTACCCGAAGAACTGGCCGCCTGCTTTGAAATGGAACCAGAAGCACAACAACTTTTTGACGCGCACATACCCAGTGTGCGGCGCAATGTGGTATACTGGATAGCCAGTGCCAAAACGCCCGAAACACGCGCCAAACGTGCTGCAGAAATGCTGCACCGTATTATTACGGGGACACTGCGCAGGTGAGTGTGCGTGTTTTAGTATAGTAGATGCTTGCGGGAGTTGTCGGTCCAGCCGGCCTGGCTTTCGTACTCTACAAAAAATATCTTCAGATCGGCCTGTGAGGCATAGTCGGTAAAGAACACTTTTTTCTGTGCCTGCGAGGCGTATTCTGTAAAGAACCAACGCCCATCGTTGCTACCTGCCTGCGAGGCGTATTTCACTTTATATACTTTCAGATCGGCCTGGGAAGCGTAGTTTACCACAAAGACCTTTACATCGGCCTGAGAGGCGTACTGTACCGAAAATACTTTCTGCGCACGCACAGACAATGAGCACAATAATGCCGCTATGATGGTGAGGTGTTTCATGATATGAAGTTACGAAAACGGTGAGATGTGGAAGCTTTGTCCGAACCTGCCTGCGGCAGGCAACCTAAGATTCTTAGGATTCAAAGATGGTAAGATCCCGGATTGACGCAAATGCGCATGCGCCTGAATATCCTGTTTCGGAAGCGAGACGCTTCCAAATGAGAGGACGAAGCGAGACGCTTCGAACAGTAGGGTCAAAGATGGTAGGATCCCCGATTGACGCAAACGCCCGTGTGCTTGAATACGCTTTTTTCGGAAGCGAGACGCTTCCAAATATGAGGACGAAGCGAGACGCTTCGAACAGGTCTGTTATTACTTAGAATGACAAGATGGGTTACAGCTTGATGAGATCGTCGGTCTGGGCGTCGTAGAAGTTGTACTCAGTGAGGGGCGAATCGTTGTCGGCTATCACTTTCAACTTTACGGTGTGCGCCTTCTCCCATTTTTTGGCAATGGAAGGTTTCAGCAGGTTGCCCTTGGTAAGGTAGGCCTCCAGAATGGGGTGCACGCTCAGTTTGAGTTTGCGCATACCCTGGCTCACTACATATTTAAGGTCTTTCTCAATATCGTCGGCCAGCAGAATGGACGGACCAATTTTGCCGGTTCCGCGGCAGGTAGGACATTCTTCGGCGGTGGTGATATTGATCTCGGGGCGCAGGCGCTGACGCGTTATCTGCATGAGCCCGAACTTGGAAATAGGCAACACGGTGTGGCGGGCACGGTCGGTGGCCATAAGGGCCTCTACCGCATCGAGCAGTTGCTTGCGGTTCTCGGCCAGCTTCATGTCTATGAAGTCTATGATGATGATACCACCCAGGTCGCGCAGGCGCAGCTGGCGCACTATCTCGGTTGCGGCCTCAAGGTTGGTGGCAAGGGCGTTCGCCTCTTGTCCGGCCTCGGGACTGCGGGTACCACTGTTCACATCTATCACATGCAGTGCCTCGGTATGCTCTATGATGAGGTAGGCACCACTGTTCAGATTCACAGTCTTGCCAAACGCGGCCTTCACCTGCTTGGATATACCGTAGGTATCAAAAATGTTCTGCTGTGCGGTATGCAGGCTTACAATGTCTTCCTGACCGGGTGATACGCGAGATATATAGTCGCGCGCCACGGTCATCAGGTTTTTATCGTTGGTAACTACCTTCTGGAAAGAATCGTTGAGCAGGTCGCGCAGGATGGACGTTGTCTTGTCCTGTTCGCTCTGTATCATCTGCGGCGCCTTGGCACCCTTCAGGTTGCGCTGAATGCTCTTCCACATCTTCTCCAGCTCCAGTATGTCGGTATGCAGTTCGGCAGTGTTCTTGCCTTCTGCAGCCGTGCGCACTATGACACCGAAGTTGCGGGGTTTGATGCTCTCCACTATACGTTGCAGGCGCTTGCGTTCTTCGGCAGAATGTATCTTGCGCGACACGGCCACCACGTCGTTGAACGGAGTGACCACCACAAAACGACCCGGCAGCGATATCTCGCAACTGAGGCGCGGACCTTTTGAAGAAATAGGCTCTTTGAGCACCTGCACCAGCACCTCGGGTTTTCCGTTGAACACCTCTGTGATCTTACCGGTCTTCATGATCTCCGCCTCGTTCTTGAAACGGCTGAAATCGTCGCCCCAGGTAGCATTGTCCTCTACGCAAGCCTTGGTGAACTTGAGCAGCGAACGCAGGTAGGGACTGAGATCGGTATAATGCAGGAAGGCATCTTTTTCGTAACCAACATCCACAAATACGGCATTGAGCCCGGGCATGAGCTTTTTGATCTTGCCGAGGTACACGTCACCTACGGCAAATTGCCCCTGCCCACGCTCGTAGTGTAGTTCGACCAGCTTCTTGTCTTCAAGTAGCGCGATCTCCACACCCTCGCCAGATGCATTGATTACTAATTCTTTGTTCATTGGAATGGACCAAAACGGCTTCAGCTCCGTTCAGTGCACAAGGGCACCTGCAAAAATGCTGTAATAGTAACCGGCACATCATATGAGGCGCAGTGCGCTACATATGATGTGCGATATAAATAACGGCAGCTTTAAAAAAGGAAGCAGCGGGTTTTATAACCTATTTGTTCTTCTTATGACGGTTCTTCCTCAAACGCTTTTTACGTTTGTGTGTAGCTATCTTATGACGTTTCCTCTTTTTACCACAAGGCATAATATGAGTTTTTAAAAGTTACTTTAATGAATTTATGT
>JACCEA011378192.1_pt1 | contig 34337 bp, 34 predicted proteins | sample 7449851 | NCBI WGS metagenome assembly JACCEA01 (sample SAMN15323453, study PRJNA562643) | freshwater metagenome | isolation source: river surface water | place: USA:Blue River Watershed | collected 2017-08-18 | reverse complement strand
GGTCGCTCCCATGGAGTAGGTATTGACCTCCCCATTAAGGATCCGGGATACGCGCTCAACCGCCTTCGTCTTGTCGAAGGCCAGCAAAGCCATGACCATCCAATGACGTCCGCCACCGTAGTTCTTGATGCGTACGAGCGAGGTATCCAGGATCAGGCCGAGTGCGGTCTCATGATCATCAGCCTGATGCTCTTCATGAGTAGGACATCCAGCCCACGCCTTGTAGACCATGCGGTTCACAGGCGGAGGACGGAAGCTGACGAGCTCGTAGAGAGGGAAGGCAATCCCGTTTCTATTTGGAATATCGCTCGGAATCATCGGCGTATTCACTACTACGTAGTCCTCGATATCCGCGCTCAGCTTGTACTTCTTGGCCGCGAAGGGCAACCACTTGGCGTAGTCCAGGGTTTCTTCCGGGTGTGAAGTTGTTGCCTTCAACTCTTTCAAGAAGGCGCGACCTTCCGGCTTATCGGCATCCTGAGGACCGACCGAGTAGTTGGACCGTTGAGTGGTGAACTTCAGCCGAAAATCACCCTTGGCGTGCAGTTGAATCGTAGTTGACATGACTGTTAACGTCCCATCATGAAGAAGTCGGCGGTGGCTTTGAACTCAATCTTGACCGCCGAAAAGCACTGCACAGGCGCATCGACAATGTCAGTCGGATTGACGGTAGTCACGTTCGCCCAGGGAACGATAGCTTGGATTGCAGGATCCCGATCCATTGCCAAGGCCGGATTGCAGAGAGTGAAGGACACCTCAACGATTCCGCCCACGGCTTGCATCACGACGCCGACATTACTGTACTGGACGTCACCACTGCGCAGGATGACGAATTCCCCGGCCTTCCCGTGCAGCTCAACCCGACTCGGCGCATCCGAGACGTTCCGCACTCCCGACCCCTGAACTCGATCACTCCAGTTGGCATTGCGTGCGCCTACGTTTCCTAACAAGACTGCCATACGGAGCCTCCTGTGCTGTGGATTGGTTTAACTGGGATCAGAAGTTGTAGCCGGTGTTCTCAGAGGAGTCTTCTTCGTCCTCGATGGGCTCGTCAGACTCAGTGTATTCCACTTCAGGCATAGTAGGCTCTCCCAGAGCGCCCTCAGCGCTGAGGGCGTCTTCCAGAGCAGCTTCGTCATCCGGCACAGGTTCACCCATCCCAGGTTCGCCATACTTAGGTTCAGCGGGGTCTTGCTGTTCAGTCTGGGGCTGCACTTCGTCTTCAGCCTGCGTAGAGGTTTCCGGCTCATCGCCGAGCAGTTCCTTGCGCAGACGCTCCGGGAGCGACTCAGGGTAGGCGAGTCCCATGAGTGCCTGACCGGGAAGCGTCCCGTAGTAGAGGTCCGCGATCTCAGCGAATCGGCCGAGCTCAGTTGAAGTGAGCGGGCCGTTGCTATGAACAGCGACGCCCTTGGACTTGAGGAACGCCTTCACGCGCTCGATAGAAACTTTCATGGTTGCTCCTGTTGTATTTGGATGACTTACTATGAATAAAACTGCTCCTGGGTCAACAACCCCCAGGAGCAGCCCGCCACTCACTTCGAGTAGAACGACTCGTCATCCTTCCGGACAGGAGCCTTACGCAGAGACTTCAGTTCACGTTCCAGTTCTTTCGAATTGGCAATCTGAACACCAGAGTTGATCAAGGACTTCACGACTTGAACAGACTTCTGGATGCTCAGAGTCCAACACTGCAGAACTTCGGGCCCATCAAACCACTTCGTGAGCGGAACACGGTGCAACATGGCTTTCTTGGTACCGAGTTGACCGTTCACAGGCAAGACGATGTAAGCCTTGTTGTTCTCGATCAACGGGAACGGGCGGAACACTTCCGGATTGTTGTTCGGCTTCAACTCCATCCGCATGAAGTTCTTCAGGTGAGTCTGATTGGCAAACCGCAGAAGCTCAGCGCTAGTGTTCTTCTTCAGCTTACCAGCCTTCATCGTGACGAACAGGTTCTGGAACTGCTCGTTGAGCTCCGGCATCTTCGGATCAGGAGTCATCCCAACTTCTGCCCACTTCTTGAACTGATTCAAGAGGTGGATATGGTTCCTGATCTGCGCGTACTTGTACGGAGGCGAACGCCGGAACCCGACCGCCTGCAGGGCATTGATGTTAGGATCATCATCCCCGTTCGGTTGATACTCAAGGCAAAGGAAGCCATTGATGACGACCGGCCAGAGCTCCAGCGAGAGCTTTTCGCTGACTGGAGGTGCTACGACCTTCGGGGGCTTGACCTTCACAGCCTGCTGTCGCTTCGTGCCGACGATATTGTCCACCTTGTGCAGCGGCAGCTTTGTGATGGTAGCCAGCGCGTTACGAACACCGCCTTTGATCGGCTTCTTCATGAGGAAGAGAGTCGAGAACCGTTGAGTTGCACGCACACCCTTCGCGGTTACGTAAGTAGCCGTGTTGGGACCAATCTTGGTGATCCGACCGTCCCCATTCTGCGAGTGAACCAGCTGACCCACGACCAGTTTCGACGCTTCAGCGAGCCAGAGCTCTGACTGGGTAGCATCATCTTCGCCAATGTCGTCATCCAACTCGCTGGATTCGGAGATGTTGATGTTCTCGTTGAGGTAGTGATCGAGGCGAACCAAGCCCAGTTGATCCTTCCCATACAGATCGTATCCGGGGATGTACGGAGTCTGTTCCAGGATGGCAGCATCTTCGGGGTCAGCCGCGTGTTCGACCGGTTCGAGCGTCAGGCGGTTTGCTCCACTGTAGCGCTCGCGGAACTCCTTGTAATCCGCATCACGGATGTATTTGTACTTGGAGTACCCCTCGTAGAACTGCTTCACCGCTTCAGTACGGGCGTCGCTGAATTCTTCCAGCGACTCGAACTTCATCGGTACCACAGGCAGGCTTGGGAGGTCGGCGTAAGCCGGATCATCAGAGTTGTCGTACTTGGCAACCGAGAGCGATTTGCTGAAGATGCGGCACATCTTGGTGATGTCTACGGTTCCGTTCAAGAGAACAGTGTCGTAGTAGATGTAGTCGCGAGTTTCAGCAACCTTCAGCTGCGGACGGCCGATACGGCTGTCCCCCTGCTCCAGCGTACCCGGATTCCAAACATACCCATCCCGGATCAATCGGGAAGCGCAGTTGTGGACGAGTACCGGGATCTTGCCGCGAGAGTTGAAAGCCCGTGGTAGGTCCGAGTTGCCAGCGCAGGCGAAGTAGTTGTGGACTCCCTCCACCTCCAAGTCATACTTGTATTCCCCGATCACGTTGGGGTTGGTGTACTCCTTGACCGCGACAACGCGCAGATAGTGGTTGTTGACGAATGACTGCAGGCGAGCTTCGATGCGATGGAGGTCGTGGAACTCCTCCTCACCGATGATGAGGCACTCGATACCGGCCTTCTTGTAAGCCTTGATGAGCTTCTTGTCGTAAGCCGCATCACGCTTAGTCCATTCCCGAGCGCCTATGACCTCAACAACCCGAGTAGTACGACCCTTCTCGTTCATGTGCGACAGGCTGATGAAGTCGGGGTTCTTGGCTACACGCTTACCGTCAATGATGATGGAAGTCCAATAACGGCTGTGCGAGCTGCCAGTGTACTCCAAGTTGTCGATGCCCAGCTCGATGATCTGACGCTCCAGGCTGGACGGATTCCGGTACTGAGCATTAAGCATGGCCTGCACGGAACGGCGTGAGTATTCCGGGTTGTCTTTGTGGCGCTGTGCGGAGGCTCGGGACCGCCGCGCGCGCCCTTCCGGGCTACGTGCCTCCTCGCCGAATTTCCGGGTCATGTCCGATGCAAACCACGGATCCGCCCAGTTACGCTTCCCCGCCTCCGACAGTGCCTGAGTGTAGCGTGCCCACCGCTCGGGGTCAGCCCTGAGCTCATCCCACGCAGCTTCTATCTTGCGCACGTACTTGGGGTTCTGCCAGTTCGCCTTGCTGTTAGCTGAGAGAGTTTCCGAGATCTCAAGCAGCGACTTGGAGATCTTGGCAGCACGCATCGCACGGTGTACCGGATCTTTCCAGCAAGCCTTGGTCGCTGCTCCCACCGCCGCAGCCCGAGAGCCGTCGTCTCGGTCCCACCCACGCTTTACGTACTCGGAGCGGAACTCAGGCGTTTGGTTGCGCGCGATTTCACGGTTAGCCTCAGTATGCCGGGCGCGGTAGTCAGGATCATCCCAGCGCTCCAAAGTGGACTTAGAGACTTTACTCACAAACGACTCGAACTTCTCAGCATCAACGCCGTGTGCTTTCGCCCGATGCACCCACATGGCAGCAGAATTGTGCCACTCACCACACTCAGGACATTCGTAAGAGACCCCGCGCTGGTATGCCGAGAACTCCTCAGTGCGGACCAAGGCCCCGTCATCAGCCCAGCGCATGAGATCAAACTTGCCACCAAAGGTGATCAGCTGGTCACCGACACGGAGGTCACCTGCACGCACTTCGCTATGGTCGCGCAAGAAGACCGGGTGGTCAGCGGTCAGAACGAGATTCTGCCGACGCCCGCTACGTGTATCCTCCACCTTCACGCTCACGTAGCGATCTGTGGGCTTGACCCTGGTACGGTACTTGCTGATGATGCGGCGCTTCTCAATGCGCCTGTTCTCCAAGTCATAGGCCAAGACCTCTTGGATGTCATCGTTGTGGTAGATCTCCTCTATGGAGAGGGACCGCTTCTTGTCCAGCAGGACCTGCGTATGACCTGGGAAGCATTGCAGGTTGAGACCAGTATCCATGGAGGACGAGACGCCGACCATACCGATCGTTTCAGGCGCTTCAAACTTCGCCATACATTCAGTCTTGTTGCCAGCCTTGTACAAGACGAACCGGGACTTGATGTTGGAAGGCAGTGCTGCATAGATCTCTTCGGCAGACCACACGTAGTTCGTGAAGACGATGATCTTGCCTGGGATGCCTTTCTGTACGTGATCCGTGATGATCTCGATGATCTTGTTGATCTTCGGAGAAACCAGATCCTCTCCGCTCAGGTGCAGCTTACCCCAGTCATCACGACCCATGGCCGTGCAGAAGCGTTCGACTCGGGCCAGATACTTCTTGAGCAGTTGTTCCAGAGATTCGGCCTGGATATCGTCTTCAACATCTGAAGAGTCTTCGCCGTCCTCGCCCGCTTCAGCCTTGCCGCTCTTGCGGTCAAGCCATTTCTGGAGGAGCGGGTTGGTCTTGGCCTTCTCCTTGATTTCCACCATGACGTCGCTTACGAGCGCATTGTACGCCGATCGTTGCGCTTCGCTCATGGTGACGATATGGAGATCTTCCTTTGCAGGTGGGAGGAGTGCGGCCCATTCTTTGCGGTATGCGCGGGCTTCGACCATGTTCCGCTTGATCTCGGCCTTGATCTCGTTCTCAGCGTTCGGACGCCACACGCGAACACGATTGCCAGCCATCTCCAGCGCATAGCGTTCATGGAACTCGTCACGAGTGCCGAACATGGTAGGATCGATCAGCGACAGTTGCGACACCAGATCTGAGACCGAATCGTGGGCAAACGTACCGGAAGCCAGTCGCTTGTACGGGATATCCAGGACAAGTCGCTGCACAGCTTCGGTGCGACCACTGCTACGACGCAGATAGTGGGCCTCATCGAGTGCGCAATAACCGAAGTTGAACTGACGCAAGAACTCGATGATGTGATAGACATTCACCGGGGTCGTACCGTACACGACGCGGTCAGTCGCGATGCGCGAACAGACGTCGTAGTCCACAATGACGACTGTGTTCCGGGGTGCAGATTGGATGATCTGCGTCAGCCGCTTCAGACCGTTGGTATTGCAGGAAGCCGTATTGATGGGGATGGGGTTCAACTTCCCGTCGGTGAAGAAGGCGATTTCGGACACATATTGCGCCACCAAGTGCGACGGGCACATGATCAAGTAAGGGAAGCCCTTCTTGGCCTTCACAAACTTGAGGATGTCCATGATGATAATCGGAGTCTTCCCGCCACCAGCTTGAATCGGAAGGATTGCAGCCTTCGGGAAGTTCCGCAGCTGATTACGAACGCGCTTCTGGTGAGGAAGTTGTCCGAGAGAAGCCCCTGCCAGAGGCAGCGATTCATCGCCCCAGTTCTCATCGGGCTTCTGCTGATAGTACGGCTTGCGCTCCTCGTTATCCAGCGACACGAGCTCAGCGAAGCGCTCAGGTTGACCGTAGTAGCTCACCAGGAGGAAGTACGGGAGAGTGGTGACCGCGTAAATCACCGAGTACGTCTGGTAGATAGACTCGGGGTTCTGCAGTGCCAGGATGCCAGCTTCCTGGAAGTACTTGAAGACCGCGTTCAGCGGGGGAAATTCACCCGAACCAAAGTCGATGTAGCGGATCGCCTGACGACCTGTGCGAGCTTCAAACATGGGGAAGATCGCATTGAGGTAGTTCAGGATATTTTCTTCAGAAGCCAGATCAGAGTTCCGCAACACACCGATTCCAACCGACTCCAGCGCTTCCGGATCAGGTTTGAACGGAGGCATACCGATGGCACGGCAGACGCCCATCATCTGCTTGATGACCTGCTCATTGAAAGGCTTCGAAGCCAGTCGCACCAGTTGAGTGGCATTGGGAGCCCGACATTTCGTGAGGTCCAGCGTCTTCAGGCCGCCGTTCGTATCAGTGTACGCAAAACGACCGTTCAGCCAGTCGACAAGGACCGGCATGTTGGCGGGCGGCTTCCGACGCTTCAGGTCTTCTTCAGTGTCTTTGTTGCTGATCAGCTGGAAGCTCCCATCCTCACGGATACCGGCGTCGAAGTATTTCTGGTCGTAGTCCGAAGTCTTATTGAGAACCTTCGGGATCATCAGCGGGTGCCCGTGGGCATCCAGCGTGATCATCTCCGAATTGAGCGCAGGTTTGATCTGTTCGGATTGCGGCAGGGTGCGAGCGATCCGCGTGATCTGGAAAGATGCCTTCGGAGGTTTGGCGTTCGTTCCGTACCCGGCCAGCGCCCACTCCAGCAGGACCGTATACAGGTCCGACGGGCGGATTTGATCGAATGGAGTGGTCGTCAGTTGCTGAGCTTCCTCGGCACGGACCGTGACACTGAGGAAGAGGAAGGTATCGGAACCGTGGTTCTCGCGGTAGAGAACTGCATTGGTGGCTTCAAGCGCAGCTTGGAACTTCGGGAAGCCAGCCATAGCCTGGATGAGAGCCTGAGTTTCAGTAACATCACTGAGCGGGGAGGCAATCTGAGCACTCATGAGCTCTCGGAGTTCATTATCCGGGAGTTTCGAAAAGTTGACGAAGCCCATCAAAGCACTGCGAAGCGCCGTATCGCTGGAGAAGCGAAACATGGGGAGCGAAACTCGGAAGCCCGGAGCAGTACCGTTCTTGGAGAGTTCTTTTGTGACCCGCATGGTGCCACGGGGGATCTTGAAGAGGTTGAGACCCTTCTCCCCAGGAGAAGTAATCGTGCGCATCAGTTTACGATCAGCGCCGAACGCCTTGTGACCCACCACTGTCGGGAGGAAGGCGTGGAAGCACATCTTCGCATAGGCAACCAGCGGAGGAATGCCAAAGAGCGAATTGTACAGATAGAGGAAATTCGTGCGTGCAGCTTCACCTTTGAGGATAAGGTTAGCGGGGCTCTTCAGGTTTGTCGTAGGGCGAAGTTCCAACATTGGGAATCCCTTATTTAAGGTGGCTGAAAGCCATAAAATTGGCAGATACGTCAAAGCCCTCCCCAAGGATTCTCGGGGAGGGCTTGGAGCTTGGGATTTCAGAGGCTTCTTGCTGATGACAGAGAACAACTCGTGAGCTTTGTCGAAGTCCAGATCAGGCTTGGATCATCTGAGAGAATTTCTTCCGATACGCTCCATGGAACGTCATAGTAGATTCCTGATCAAATGCGATATCCCATACCATCGAATGGGCGGGAGGTATTGGTGACTGCAGGCCATACACGATGCTCTATAACGAGCTCCAGCTGCTTCTTAGTTGGCAATCGCGTATGTTGTAGGGCCGGGAGTTCGTTACACCGGATCACGTAGGAGAGGTGCCATCGCAGCGGGTGGTCGATGGCTTCATTTGTGAGCCTGACTTGAGTCACGTGAGGCTTGAGTTCCACCACGTATGCGCGATCTTTCCTGCGCCACCGGAAGTGACGATCAAATAGTTGATGAATCTGATTATGATCGACAGGCTGGAGCAACCCATCAACTATCATCAGGAAGCCGGGGCCACCAAGTAGTGCGAAGTGTTTCGCACGTTTGATCTCGATAGACTTCAACATCTTCGTGTTGTTGAGCCACTTGGCAACTCGCATCTTTTCGGTGCGCAGGTGGGTTATGATGCGTCCGTTTACAGCCGCACGGTTCGCGTACGGATCCTTATGGAGGGCATCACAGAGCTCCAAGAACGCAGTGACCCCCATACGCCACAGCATCCCAGGTGGCGCTGAGGGAAACTTCTGTCGCACCGTCGTGATCGCTTTATGCCAGACGCGGGACAGCGAACTGACAAAGAACGATGGTATGATGTTAGGATCCGGAGCCATCGACAGGTTAGCCGATACTTGTGGGAGATAGAAGCTATCCTGTGACATACTCAACCTCTTGGTAGACTACGACAGCGTGACCTCAATGATCGTATAGCCACGGCGCTTCCCGATCTTGTAGTCGAACTTAGTGGTCGGTTTCTTGTAGATCGAGTTGAACTCAACCTTCTGGTTGAACTGACCCGTGCCGATCTTCAAAGAGACTCCCGAACCTGCGATGTTGGACATCTTGTTCAGGAATTCGAATTTCCCACGGCCATCCCGTTGAGCCCACACCTTCTTGTCGCTGGCACTAGGAACCTCCAGAAGGTCTGGATCCTTCAGAATGAAGGTAGCACGAGGGGCGTTAGAAGCGCGGAGCCGAGAACTGATCCGCTTGATCAGGGAAGGCATCACAGGGCCATCGTCATTCGTGGCCCCTTGGTCGAATTCGACGAAAGTGCCGTCGTCTTTGGTGTCTTCTTGAGTCTCCACAGAGTTCCGTGGATTGGTGCTACCGTCGGTCAGGGCGACGTACTGGTAGCCCAAGTAACCGGTGTTCGAGTTCGGGGTAGACAGAACCCTGTCTTCCGGGGTGAGTGTGTCGTCATCTACGCCGGGGGTCATCGCTGCTGCGAGCCCCTCTTGCTGATCAGGATCATCGAAACCTTCTTCGTCTTCGAGACCGAGAGCATCCGCGATGTAAGTGTCATCGTGACCATCAGCAATGAGCACTGTTTCATCGTCGTCTTGGTCATGCAGATCCGCGAGCATCTTGTACGCCACCGCTTCCAAGGTCTCAGGGTCCACACCACACGCACAAGCCAGCTGATGGAACTGTTCGTCTGAAGGTCGACGGTTGATCTCCAAAAACAGGGTGATCAGCTGTTCGAGTTGTTCGTTCATGAGATTTCGTCCTCGTGTATAGATTGGCGCCTCACTGAGGAAGCCCTCAGAATGGATCTTGTTGCTTACGCTTGTGGTTGGCGAATAGGTGTCCGTGGCGACGATTGTGGCAGTCATCACAGATGCAGGCTAGATTTGACTTGGTGGTCAAGCCGCCCCGTGATAGTGGCTTGATGTGGTGTACATCCTTGGCTGGACTGCCGCACCAAATACAGCGGTTTCCGTCTCGGAGGCGCACTTCGGCAGAGATTTTCCACCAAAAGTTCTTTTCCTGTTGCCCGAACTGATTGGTGTTGTAATTCGCCCGCACGATTCGCGAAACCCCACTCTTGTGTCGGCGAACGAAAGGCTTCATTTCAGACTTTCAAGATATCGGAGGGTTTCCTTATCTTTCTCGATGTCTTTGCGCTGATCGTCCGCGAGTTCTTTCAGCCGCTGCATGACCAGCTTCTTGAAGTCACCTATCTTGACGCCCTTGAAGTCTGTACGGACGTAGGATACGTCATCTTCAGCGTCTTGCTGCATGAGCGTCAGCGGAGATGCGAACTCCAGACGCCCACGGACCTTACCCCGCTCTGGGGGGAACAGCCAGATCACTAGGGAGACACTACCGACTGAGTCCGCCCACAAGTGATTCCCATTGGAGTTCAGTTGACCTTTGCCGAAGGTCTTTTTCATGGCATCGATGAGGCCCTGGAACTCGGCTGAATCCGCTTGGTTATCGGCCCGGAGGCGCGTAGTGATGTTCGCGATGATCTTGTTCGACATCTTATTTCCTAGTTGAGTTGATTTCATGAACGACCTCGTAGTACAGACACCTTGTCGCCAATGGCATCCATCTGTTCACCGATAGCGTCAGCCTTCTTTTGCAAGGCCTCACGCACCGAGGGTGACTTGACGACACCAAACCACTTCTTCCGAAGCTTCTTGAGAATGGCGCTCTCTTTTGCGGCCAGTTCCTTCCATTGCTTGGTCAGCTTCCGCAGCGCAAGCGCACGGTTTTTCAGAGAATCAACGGGCTTGGAGATCTGTTTGTTGATCTGGTCGAGTCGCTCCTGAAGAGAATCTTTGGTAGGACCATCCTCAGTGACCTTCAGATATTTCTTGATCTCTGCAGCCTCTTTCTTCAGTTCTGCGTGCTTCTTCTGCGCCTTAGTCTTGCCGAAGGCCATGTGCTTGACTTTGCTAAGAAAGGAAGAGTCCGGGTGTTCCTTCAGGTACTCTTGTTGCTTCGCCTTCGCCCACCCCTGAAAAGCCTCGTACGACGGGCCTGCTGTCACAGGAATGCCGGTGACGTCGTCAACTTGCTTGGGAGGAAATTCCATGGCAAGGTAGTAGTCAGCTCGCATTTGCTGTGCTGGCGAGACGTAGTAAGACTGAATAGAGTAGTCTTCGTCAAGGTAGTCAGCACGCGCCTTGTCCAGGACTTGTCGGAAGCGGGGGTCGCGCAACGCCTTCTCGAAGTTCGGATGTAGAGGAGTGGGAGGGGTCTCAGACCAGACGAATTCAGTATGCTCGTGATTCAGCGTAGGCTCAAATTCTTCATCGCAGACACCGATGAAGTTGTAGTAGCTGAAGCCGGGAGCGTCGAAGCGATAGAACGGGTACAGGACGAAGGTGTCAGTATCGACTTGAGCTTCTTCCATGAATTCCCGCTTGATCGCTTCCATGATGGTCTCACCGCGATCAACGCCGCCACCCAGACAGGACCACGTATTAGGAGCGTCGCCAGTCTCGGAGCGCTTCACGTACAGGAACCTCCCAGTGTCAGGGCAGTAGATCACAGCGCCTGCCGCCTTGCCTGTAGAGGCGTCAGAGCGGAGGCGATACGGAACAATGTCGGAATTGGTGTATTGGCTCAAGCTGTACATGATGGTGCTTCCGCCGATAATTGATCGTTGATGTTAGATCTGTAAAACCCTTCAAAGATTCTTGGGTTTCGGCACTTTCTTCGCAACCTTCCCGAGTTTCACAGCATCGTCGTAGTTCAGTGTCATGACTTTGTTGACGCCATGGCCGGTGCTCCGCACAAAGCGGATCTGTTTGCCGTTCGATGAAGGGCGGACTCCGTAGACTTCACCACGGTCCACGGTCACCGGGCCTTTGGTAGTCTGAAAGGTGATGGATGGACCCTGATGCTTCATCCAATCGTATTCTTCGGGGCGCAAGATGCGGGCCTGCATCGATGAATGCGCCATCAGCCGGGCCGTAATGGTTTTGATGCTCACTGTTCTTCCTTGAAGTAGCGTTCTTCTTCGGTGGTGCGGTATGGGGGTAGCGGAACTGTCTGTCCAGCCAAAGGATGAGTGCAGTCACTGAGAAACTGGATCTGACCGTCGCGCACGAAGGAATGACACCTGCGTTCAGTTCGCCATTCCTTGAAATCTTCACCCGCGTTCGGGTTCGCCGGATAAGTCACCAGGACACTCGGGGAGAAAGTAGGACGCTCGCTGTTACCGTTCCAACTCCAGCGCGGCCCAGGTCCGTTGCCTACCGCGACCGCATGGAAATCATCGCAGCCGGGACAGCGGAAGCTGAGGCGCGTGCCACCACTACCGTCTTCGACACTGCGCAGGATGTTGGAAAGCCTGCTCATTTCGATTGCTTCTCCAGGAGTGTTTTCGCACGGTTGAGTCGTGCTTTATCAGCAGCAGACAGATTCTCACCAGCGCGGTTGATGTAGAAGTTCAATCGTTGCATGGCCTGCGCTTCATCTTTCGATGCCCGCATGAGACCATCGGCGATTTCTTGGGCAGAACGCGTGAAGAATCCTTCCGGGGGACTCCACTTGGTGTCGACTGCGCCGGACCACTTTTCAGCCAGGAGATTGTGTTCTTGTAGACGAGCTGTGATGCGTCGAATGTGATCCATAACGATCCTCACTTGATCTGTTTCGGCTTGGTAGCGGTCGAAGATGGTGTGCGGGCGGTGCTTCTTGGTGACTTTGCAGTGCTTTCAGGCGACCTGACTGTTCTTGGCGGAGCAGTAACGACACTCTCCCCAGGCTTCACAGGCTTGCGCTTCTTCAGCAACTCACGGGTCTTCTCAAGCTTCTGCTGCTCGGCAGGCGTATTCTTGCGCCCACTACGATTATTGACAAAGTTCAGCTGAGACATCGCCTTGTCGTAGTCGTAGTGCTTGAGGAGTTCTTGGGAAATCTGCTCCGGAGAACCTTTGTAGAAGTCCTCCGGAGGTTTCCAGCCGCCCTGGTTCATCTCACGATTACGTTTGATGTCCCTTGTGACTTTCTGAGACCACTTCTTGTATGCCTTCAGCCGGGCAGCTATGATTCTGAGTGTTGGCATACAGTACTCCGTCATTGCATGGGCGGTTCGAAGAGAATTCGTGCGATCCGTTTGGTGACTTGGGAGGTGGTCATGTTCAAACCGCCTTACTTACCGAGACTGATATTGGTCTTCAGCAGCGCCTTCGTCAGGGGCGAACCGACCGACTTGATTTCGCGGTGGATGTCTTTCCACGCCTTGCCGGACCAGCTACCTTGCCCAGCGACGTCCAGAGTCAGCACATCGCCCTTGTAGGTCAGGACGACCGCGCCCTTGACACCCAGAGCCTTCAGTTTCGGATTGGTGGGCTTCCAGGTCAGGATACCTTGACCGCCGCCGAGGTCTTTCTGTTTGTCCCACTGTCCAAGAACAGTGGTCATGACTTTCGCAGCCCAGTCGAGTTGCTTCGGGCTGGCCGCAGTGAGGGTGCTCGCGGTCATCAGGCGGGCGGCGATTTTCTTGGTGATTTGATGAGTGATCATGATGGTCCTATCAGGTGGAAACTACGGTTGGGGGACTGCTACTTCTTGATGTGACCATTACGGTCAAAGAATCGGCTTGGGATGCTGCCGAATCCTTTATCAGAGAGTTCTGAATCTTCATTGAAGGTCGCAACGGTGAATCCGCTACTATCTTGCGCTGCATAATGGTTGACGAATCGCGAAGGTTCCTTGCGGATCTTCAGGCCGAGTTCTCGGATGACCCCCATCCACTTCCGCAGCGAAGTGTACTGATACTCTTGAATAGAGTACCCAAGAGCTTCTACCTTGGCAGGCGCACGTCTTTTACATTCGGCTATTCGCGCCAGGATGCGACTGATGCCATATGACATTCTGTTTCCTTATCCAAAGAGCTACAGTGGTTGAATATCAAATTGGTCTCTTGGTCAGCCTAGACCCGTCCCACCCCAAGTCCCAGCGCGAGGTACGCCAGAAGGCCACCTCCCCCATATTGAGGCAGGACTCACGCAGATCCCCACCGAACCCATCGCACCACGGTGCGTGATGGAGGGATCAGAACCACCATCGCCTGAGGTGTAACCCTTGATGATGAGGTTGGTCTTCACGGGCTTGAGGTCTGTGTCGAGTCGTGATCGGATGTGGTCTGCAGCCTGCTGATAGGCAGAAGTACGATCAACATCGAGGCTGATGTTGGCGCCTTGGTAGTTGAACGCTTTCTCAGCTTCAGCGAGTTCTTGACTTTCGAGGGCGAACATCTCTGACGCTTGCAGCCAGTACTCACGGATGATGTTCTTAGCGTTCAACATCGTGAAGCTGGTGAACTGACCAGTTGCCCCGTTGAAGTAATCCCGCCCCCGGCGAAGCCAGACGAGCACAGTCTCAGGTGGGAACAATAGGTCAGGAGCCCCGTACAGCGTCGTGCGAGCTTTGTTGATGCGTGCCTGGACATCGTTGATGGCGTCCAGAATGGAGGGATTGACTACGCAGAGCTTCGCGTATTCAGTAGTCTTGGCCTGTCCAGGATTCCAGTATTGCCACAAGACGATGTAGGGTTCCAGGCTGACTTGTAATGCCTGAGTATCAACTGGGACGCGCCAGAGATAACCCGAGTCTACCCGTTGGAAATCGTAGACGTCCAGCGGAGGCGCCACCAGGATGTTGTCAAACATCACCATGACTTGCACGTTCTGCGGCAGGACGTCTGTCACGAGATCCAGTGCAGCGACCGTACCCTGGACCTCCACGGCGTCACTAGCACCAGTCGGAGTCGTGGTGAGTCCGATGATGGTGATGTTCTCTGCTACGGTCTGTGCTTGTTTACCATCCAGATACAGTACGTACTGAATCTGATATTTGCAGTCAAACGAAGTCGGCGGTATCGAAGACGGGATGTTGATGACGCACGCCGCACGCACTACATTAGAGATGCCGGTCGAATGGATGCGGTACTCATAGGCAGTGCCAGCGGCCTGAACGGTCCCGTTACTATCAAGCAGTCGCCATTCAACGAACCCGTTGGTCGCATCGAACGTCGGGTCGAACACGAACACACCGATCGCATTGGCGGCATGCCCGGCTTGGATGGAGTCAACCAGATCAGCGAACTCGCCGGGATTCTGAGAGATCTGTGGGAAAAGAGATTGCTCAGCCGCTGTGACAGCCAGCATGACGATGATCACACGGCCACTACTGAAGGTGATCTCCAGAGGAGCCCCATAACTAACCCCGTTCATACCCCCAGAAAGTGTGAGCGTACTGAAGTCGGAGGAGATCGTCACTGACAAGGCTGGAGTGGTGGCTGGATAGACCGCTTGTTGGAGAGCAACACCAGAGACCGTTTCCCCAGGCTGCAGATATCGCGCAGTGTCGAACGGTACGGTTGTGTCTACACGCGGATCCTTGAAGAGGACGTAGGTCTGCTGTTTCATTGGAATATCTCTGCCTTCGGTGGTGAACCGGATGGTGACAAGGCTGCTCTCACAGGAAGGCTGTGGAGTTAAGGGCACTCACATTCAAAGAACTTGCTTCAGAAAATCACGTCGAGAGTTTCTTGAAGGTGATACGGACCAGGGAGGAAGATTCCGGTTCAATTTCTACATCCAACTCCTCTCTGGCCATGATCTTCGCCATCTGCGGGAAGATCGAGGCTCCGTTCACAGCCACGCGCAGTTTCATCTCAGTTTGAACCTCGATTTTCGGGCGACGGGCGTAAGACAGAGATTTCAGGAGATCTTTCTGCCACTGCGGGACCGTATCCGCTTGGAGATTTTGTGCTTCTTGCAGCCGGGCTGTGATGGACTTGATTCTGGACATGGGTAATCACCAGTTAGTTTTGTAGCGATAGAGGAGTTTCTCGCCATTACGAGATTTGTCGTAGAGAGGGCGGGCTGTGTTGTTCAGGATCATCTTGAGGTCATCAATGAGATCCTTCACAGTAGCCTTCTTCATAAGATCCCGGAGTTCCTGCACACATTCCTTCAACTCCTGCACATCAGAAGCGTCAGCCCCGTGGTGTTGGAGGTGAGCTAGGTCTCGTTCAGCTACGCTGAGGTCAACCGCCAGATCGAACAGGAAGATGTGTTTTCCGCGGAACTCCATGAGCTTACTCCAAGAGAGTCAACTGCTTGATGTACTTCAGGAGATTCTTATTCTCTTTGATGAGTGTCTGCCACGCTCGTGCTTGATCAGGTGCGTCCACTGCCATGGTGGATTTGCCTTGACTGCCGCCATCCTGAGTACGGACCTCGAACGTGAACTCTTTCGTAGAAGCCGCTTGGAGTCTGGATGTGATATTCCTGATGAGAACATCACCGAGATCCTGGTTGGAAGCCTCTTCCACGATGATGTGCTTGACGAAAGCATATCGGTCGCAGACACAGTAGATCTTCACGCCGAGCCGGGTGAGCGTATTCTTGAAGATCAGGTCTTCACCGCTCTTCACCTGACGGCGGTCCGGTTTGCCAGCGCCACCGAACTTGAGGAAGACTGCCCCCATCACTGCCCCGTAAGACAATGTCTTGGCCGGTTCGATGACGAACGCACGCCCATCGTCCTCTTCAGGGAATACAGCGCATTGGATGTGGAGCAGGGTTGCGATGGCGGTTGCCACCTGTTGCGCTTTCTGTTCGAGTTCCATCATCAATCCTGGTTGGAGTTCAAGAGGTCTACAATGCGGCGCAGGACCTTATCAGAGACGCCGAAGCGTTCCTTAAAGAACTCTGCATCTGCATAGCTGATGTCCAAGGGGCCAGCAGCAGTGACCGATTGGAAGATGATCTTCCGCTTCCCAGGTTCCAGATTCATGCGGATGCGAGCAGTACGTTGATTCTTCATCAGACGCTTGACGTCGACATACAACTCAGCCCCGATCTTGCTGTAGTCGCGCTTCGGCACTTCCGACTTGATGACGAAAGAGATCTCCGTGCCGCTGATTTCCATCTTGGAGATGAGGTCGGCAACGTTGAACAGGCTCTTGTCGATAGTTGCCGGGTCACGCAGGAATGCCAGAGACAGGGGGACGACGCCAAGCTCCGAGGAGAACTGCTCCAGACTCAGCAGAGTAGCCACTGCCTTCACGGCCGACATCGCGGACGTGACTTCCTTCCCAACCCCAGATTTCAACAGCTCGTTGGGAGTCACATAGTCGTGTTCGAGGTAAACGAACACCCCAGGCTCGGTCTTCGTATTGCCGACCACCCACTGCACAACGACATACAGTGCCGGTGTGATGGAACCATCGTCATTGATGGCATCTTCCATCAACTTGTAGTAAGTAAAGACCAGGGAGCCTTCACCAGCCACGCTGACATACAGGAAATTCCGAGTCAACTGACTGGGGACGTGAGCATCCACTTCCTCGGAGATGGCATCCATGTATTTCTGGAAAGACTTCGGCACATGCTTCTCTGCCAGACTGGAGATGAAGCCTAAAGTCTTCTTCAGGTTCGCGGCCACCTGTTTCTTAGTGGCGGCAATCTCTTTCAGCATGGAGGCAGAACCACCGCCCTTGAATCGGGTAGTGATTTGCGACTCCACAGCTTCCAGCGTGCGGTACTGCTCATGCAGTTCTTCTGCGAGCTTGTACTGTTTCTCCAGTGCCGCCTTGTTCGGGACGACAACGTCGACGAGATCCGGATCCACAGTGCGCCGCAGTTTCCGGAGTCGGGCACGCGCTTCAGATTCATCGCCGTCTCGAATGTTGATCGTGAATCCGTTGGTGGCCGCGTGCAGATTGGTCTCTGCAGAGAGCGACGAAGCCAAGAGCTTCTCTTGTTTGTTGACGAGTTGTGTGATTTCACCGATCTTGTCTTTGAGGCTTTTCAGGTAGGTTCTGTAGCCTTCAAGATATCGGAATTGCGGTACGAGGACTGCCATGAGAGTCGCTACCTTCTAAAGAGTTTGGAGTTTGCGTTGCTGACGAAGAATCTTGTTGCGCTGAAGCACACGGATGATCGCATCGGGGAGTTGATTGACGTAACTCATGTGCTGAGGGACGACAGGGCTCTGTCTGTGGTAGAACTTCGCTTCTGGGGTGCGATAGGTCCACTGTCCTCGCCCAGTTCTAATGCCATTACTAACTTGCTCGTCAGTGATGCACGAATAGAGCTTCGGCTTACGCGGATCCTTGAAGATATACCCATCCTGCCGGACACCGTATTTGTCAATCCAACTGACCCCTGCGGTGCCCAGGTGGCGGGGTGCTGGAACGGAGATCGGGGTGAGGCCCTGTTCGGCTTCCTTGATCTTGATGGAACGGCTTTCACGATCAGCACGCTCTTCAGGACTCAAGTACTCGGCGATATCGTTCTTATCGTATCGATTGGGGTTCAACCCAACTTTCCTCATCCAGGCTTGCCAGTAGGGGCCGTGTCCTTTGTTCACAGTCTCCACGACGCGGTCGATCTCGGAGACTGCTTGATGGCACATCTCATGCAAGAAGATTTCCACGAACACGTTGAAGGACGCATTGAACAGGCGCGGTGCCACTGCCAGCTCCCTGTGACGCGCCCACCAGTGCCCTCGCTTGCGTAGACGAGGGCCTGCATCTTTGAACAGGCGGAAGTTTGGAGGATCCATCTTCCCAGCAAACTTCCTCAGATTGAAGTATTGCCAGATCTGGCTCATGAACCCAAGATAGGCAGATCTTCCTTTAGCCTGCGTCCGCTTGTATTCGTTTACAATACGCTCGTCGGGGGTGAACTCTTGATTCTCCACAGCAGGATTGTACGGCGGGATCTCTTCCTTAGACAGCGGATTGGGTGGCTTACGCTGACTCAACTTCGCAATGCCACGGATCAAGACACGCTTGTTCCCTTCGTGGACGTACAAGGCCCCGACCTTCGGCAGGATCCACTGGATGCGTCCGTTCTTCTGACCCTTGCCGGGGCCGAACGTCCTGTCCAGGATGAACCTGTTGTAATCCGTCATGTGGAAGCGTATCCAATCCGGCTTTGGGTGGTCCTCGAACTTAAGACCTGAGAATCCTATCGTGTGTAGGTATTCGGTAGCACGCAGGATGTCTGATTGTGAGGCAACCAGCGTCTTCCCGGGGATCTGTGGTAACAGATTACGGGCTATACAGATGTGACACATAGAACACTCCCAGCTTAAGTCCTATAGCGACCATAAGAATTATCGTGGACGCCGGTCGTGGTCTGCAGTTTGGTGGGAACCCTGCCACGATTCGGCAAGAGTCGGTAGAGTTCCTGAGGTTGAGAAACCCGCACCATCGCTTCCCAGCCCAGATTGTGCTTATGCAGTGTGGACCAAGGGGTGACGCTGCCGACAATCAGGATGCGCCCATATTGGGATTCCGTGATCACATCTTGTTTGAACAAACGTGGGACGTTTGGGGACAGGAGAATCTGGAACGGGTCCGTACTGTCTAGCTTACTGAGATCTGCTGACTGTGGTTGCTTGGGCAGTTCGATGTAGGCAGACTCGGTGGACAGATTCACCTGAAACTCAAGGTGAGTGAAGTAAGTAGGCTGCGTGAAATTCACACTGACTAAGACTTGAGTACCGGCCTTCGCAATGATCAACTGGTTCGTGACAGGTTGACCATCGAACATAATGACGGCAGGGACGATCTTGTCATTGTCGAACAAGCGGCAAGCATCAACGTTAACCGTCCCGGCAGGGATCATCAGCTTGAATTCGATTCGTGTGGAGATTGCCCTCCAAGGGCGAGCCGTGGGGTCGATCTCGCCCACATCAGAATTGATGTTCATCTGCTGTACCGGAATCACACGACGGTGGCCGTACATGGGTGCGAATCCGCCGATGTACCCAGTACCAAAGCAGACAGGACACGCAACATCGGTGATGCCTAAAGACGAGACGTCAAACCCGCCCACCAGATCATCAAGGTCCAGTTCACGTGCCGGACCGTCATCCTTGAACGACTCTTCCTCAAAGAGGGGGATTGTCAGCCCCTCAGTGTTGTAGTTCGAATCCGGTATGTCACCCATCAAGAAACCTGATTCCTGGTGCTGGGAGACTGGCGACGCCGGACTTGTGATCGTGGGTGGTTGCGGGGTTCCATACGGAACTATCTTGGAAGGTGCGCCGAGAAGCATCTCAGTGATCGTGCCTTCATCCATCTTACCATCTTCACCCATGCGCGTAGCAAGATTGAGGCGGGAGGCTCCGCAAGTGCATTTGAGCCCCTGCTCCAGACGATTGTAGACCACTCCCTGAGTGCCCTGCACCATGAAGGCATTGGTCAGTCTGGTCTGGAAGGCAGGGGTGATCTCGTCAACCCCCCGCCGCGCCACATCTACGGCCCGACTGTTTGCGGGGAGAATCCGATTGTTCGATTTTGACCGGATCGGCATGTTGGACCTTAGAATTGCTTACATAGATAAAAATGGCCGGGCCATCAGTTCAGGGAGTTGATCAATTCCACGTAACCCATGAGGATTGCGCTTTGATCGCCAGCTGACTGTGCGGCTTTCTGCTTGATGCGGATCTTATTAGACTTGGCGACGAAAGCAATCTGTTCCTGTTCGTAAGCCTCGCTTTTGTTCAGGATCGACAGGGCGACGTCCTCTCGCGTACGACCTTCTGCAGCTGCGATAGCATCCAACATGGGGGTAGTCGCAGAAGTATCGTTTATATAGGCTTGCGCTTCAGATTTTTGCTGCGGCCAAGTCTGCTGTTCTGGCACAGGATAGACTTTAGAGGTGGGTGGAACAAGAGCTTCACGCACCTCACCCTCAAAGAGTTCCAATAGGGAGTCAAAGTCTAGCGCAGCGATAGCTTCTTCTGGTGAGAGCTCGCCGCGCTTGAGCAGGGTGCCGACTGTGTTCGGATCCAGGAGTTCTTTAGTCACCCACCCATGACCGTTAAACAGATCGGAGTCAGAAGCCGGCTTCCAAGGGCAGCCGAGTGTAGGCTGCTCTAATCCGGCGCTCTTCCAGAGTTCTGATGCTATTTTAGGAGTACTGTCGGGCACTTCTACCTCTAGGGTTTCTCCGGTAGGGCGCCGAGTGATGGGGCTCGCCAGATACAGAGTAACTTTCATTATGCTTCCCAATTGAAGAATTGATAACTCCGGAACGAACCTCGTCCACCGTATCGGAAGTAAGACCAACTCCAACTGTCCCCTTCTTCCATAGGAAGGGTGGTGGTCATGTCGTCATCTTCATCGACAGAGGTATTGGCAATACCCCGAAGGATGCCATTTATGTACAGATAGAAACCACCATTCCCCCAATGTCGCGTCTGGATGATTACGAAGCCCTTACCAGGAGCTGGGGTTCCTGGTGGGAGGCTGCTCCAAGAGCCGGACGCCCCACCACTAGCTTCAGATCCCGTCATAGTGCGCCAGGGGGACCACACACCATCCTTATATTCGTGAAACCATGCCTTATTGTCTTTAGCACTGAAGGGGGCGGTAGCAGTCCCAGTCTGTGCATTATACGGAAGGAAGATGTCGAGGATGGTCTGGGTAGACGCCCCTTTCTGAAGAGTGTTCGTACGGTACAGCTGACCTCCGGCGTATGTTCCAGCAGGCATGCCGGTAGGTCGGGCAGTGCCAACACCGATGATATCGTGGACACCACTCGGGATGTCAAGACTCATCATTGAGTCAGCCGATGTGAGGATACGACCAGCTCCAGGGACACCATGCACCAGCCCGTACGTTTCGATGATCCCGGGCGAAGGTACTGCAATGCCGGAGCCTGGGTGCGAAATGCCGTAAGTCGTTGCAGTTGCCAGCGAATCCTGGGATGCATCTTCTTCCCAGAGAGTGACCAGACTCCCAGCCGGGGTGATAACCGGCATCGGATCCGGTGCGAGGTCGAACTTGTACGCGCCACCTTCGATCTGGACCCCACCGGTGATGGCGCGGAAATAGCCACTGTCGTCGAATTGAACCACGAAGCTCTTCGCAGGCCGATCCAGAACATTCCAGTTCTCGAGTCCAACACCATCGATCGTGATCGAAGTGGTAGTGGCCGCGATGACGTTGCGCTGGAACCGCATCTGATAGGTTCCCTGAGGAGACCACTGCTTCCCGAGTCCGTCGGGCTGCGGACGTGAAGGTACAAGCGCCGTGGATCGTCCGTACGGGTCACCCTCCTGGACGATAATGAGGTCGATCGCCGGATTCGGCATCTGGGTCTGCGGGAGCACATCAGACCACTTGTTAACCACCCAGATAGTCTCCAGGTCCCCATTGTTGATCTGGAAGATTGCAGTCGACTGCTCCAGATTGATCAGGCAGTTGAACGTGTACGAGGAAGCTACATTGGTGACGAGTGAAGAAGTCTTCAGCTGGAGTGTCGGGAAGACGAGCTTCGCAAACAAAACATCGTCAGGCAAGTAGATACCGAGCTCACCAAACTCGAACGGACCTTCAGCCGCCGGGATCACGCACATGACGTTCAGAGTCTTGGGCGGCACATTCCGATAGTGGGTGATCGGGGCATCATACAGGGTGACGCCATTCAAGCCGGTGTCGTAGCGACTGGCAGTATAGCCAAAGCCAGATCCGACTTTGAATTTGACGAGGTTGATCCAAGGACCAGTTGGGGACGCTACAGAGGCAGCGGCCAGACCGACGTCAGTGACGATGGCACTGAGGTCTGTGAGGGTGTTCGCCATTTGTGACCTTTATTACGGTTGGATTGCTTCGGATACGGGGCGATAGAATTCGGCGTATGCGGTTGCCTGAATATTTACCCCAAGCGCCACGATTTGAGTCATACCATCGCCTGGGAATGCTTCGACAGGGATGTCGAAATTGTAGTCGATAGCATTCACCACAAGATTGTAGTTGGCGATCTCGTAGAAGAAGGTGACGAGGTCAGTAGCCTCTAAGGACAGACCACCGCGAGCTGTCAGGGTAACGTGCGTCGTCGGAAACCAAGTGCCACCCTCCCAGATCGGAGTACCTGGGGGCGTGCCATCGTCGTTCTCTGGGGTGAAGTTGAGGTACTCAGTGTTGTTAGGGTCGGCAGGATTGTACTCGGCCCAGAGGTTCGTCATCGTCAGTCCGGTGCCGAGACAGAAGTTGATGAACTCTAGGAAGCCGTAGGTGCCGCGCTCCCACCAGTAAAACCCCAGGAAGCGTGAGATAGTGGTCAGCGATTCGGTCGTTATGGAACCTGCGCTGCTGAGGTACATCCCGAGGCTGTTATCCTGCTGTGTGACCAGCGAACGCTCCAGTGTATCCCAGGCACTGTTATCGATCAAGCTTCCGTTGAGGATCAGCGCTTCAACGTCAGGATTCTCGTGCCACCCTGAGCGCAACTCACGAATGATCGCCACTTTCTGGTCGACTTCTGTCTTGTACACCGCGTCTATGATGTCGCCGTACTGTTGGAAGTAGTCAGCAGTCAAATACGGCGGGAGCAAGACCTTACGGGGGATCTTGTACCCTAGCCGTTTGAGCTGCTGGACGCCTGAAGGATCAGCCATCAGCTACTCCTAGTTAGATTTAGAAATCGAAGGGAGCCTTGTCGAGGGCAAGACTTTCAGCGTGAGCGAACCCAGCGAATTGTACCGGATGGGGAACTCGTTCGCAGATTGTGGGAGTCCCACAGGATCTGGAACCGCACTCCCGTCATCGAACCAGCTAGTAGCGTCCCCGGGTAGCGTAGCCAGGAGTCCGACACCTGTAGCAGTGCGCCCGTAGACACGAATCTGTGCAGCATCAGCGATCTGTACCCAATTGAAGCTGACGCTTCCGGTGTTCGTTGCTGAAACGACGAGCGGGAAGACCCAACTATCAGGCGTGCCAATATCACCATTCACGTTGTCTACGACAAATGAGTAGGCGTATTGTCGTTGGATGAGCGTACCGCCAGTGTCCGAGACCGTGAAGTTCACCCGAGCTGCATGCGGCGTGCCGACGAGCATCGGGTAGACGCTCCGATCGATCATGTAAGCGAACTGCCCTTTGCAGGCGTTCTTCACGACTTGCACAATGTCGGATTCGTAGAAGTCTGTGCCCAGGAGTCCACGCCGGGGTCCAAAGAATGCTTCGATTGCAGCGGTGATGCTCTGTCGGATCTGCGAAGGGAGTGCCGTGTTGTTCACATACACTTCGAGATCCAAGTCACGTGGAATGGCGATCGGGTCCTGCCACAAGAAGCGTGGAGCATACATCGTAACTTCTTGCATATGCTTCACAAAGTCGTCTTTCTGTGCCTGTGACCAAGGTGAAGACGTGAGCGCCGAAACGCGGATAACGTTCATCCATTCTTTGGATCCAGGGTTGATGTCACGCTGCGCTTGAGTCACAGCATCAACGATACCTGCATAGTCAGTGACTGAAGACTTGTATTGATTAGCAGTAGTCGAAGAGTTGTAGTCCCCAAACGCGCCTGCAATCACATTCTTGTAATCTGAGGCGGGTCGCTCGTCGCTACCGCCCGAAGGATTACTGATGGCAACTCCAGTGACTTGCGGGAATCCAGCAAAACTGACGCGAGCATCCAGGAGGGAAAGGGTGTTGGTACGCGCACCATCAGTGATGACGTAGATGAACGTGACCACATCGTTCACTCCCGGGACCGAACCGTAACGGAATCCGCGGGCGTCGCTCTCGGAAACAGGCGTAGGGTTCCGGCCGAAGACTACGCGGGCACGGCCGATCTTAGTGGTCAGATCCGCGTAACCTTCTTGGTCGCGGTAGTTCCACAGTGCGGCGTTACGCGCAGCGGGGATGGTGATCCCGTTCAACTGCACTATCATGTCGCGGTCCGAAACGACGAAATCTGCTTCAGGCGGTGAGAAGGCTTGAAAGTCAGTACCGAGTCCCGCCGCACCGAGCACTTTCACTTCCCCCTGGTAGAGAGTGACTTCCGTCGGAGTATTCGCCTGGAGTTCGATAGTTTCCCGGTTGAACCACATCCCGCTGATGGAACCTTGTGAGTACGCAGGGATGAACGTGTGGGAAGTGCTCGTCAATGAAACCTTGATAGACGCAGGGAGTTTCCGAGACAGACGGACTCCCTGGAATCCAATGTTTGCACGGATTGCTTCATCAGACTGAGCTGTCTCCGAGAAGCAGTCTTGCGTGTTGCGAATCACTTGCGACTGGAGATAGGCACCGATTGCAGCGGCAAAGTCAATCAGAGTCTTGGAAGTTTGAATGTCCAAGTTACCCTTCCAGGCACTGTAGTTCTGCGCATGTGCGGACAACTGGGTGACGAATTCGTCAAAGTCGTACGTCATGTCAGAGAGGACTAGTTGTGTTCCCATTTCTAAATCCTGCTTTGAGTAGGAAGGTTGAAAGACATCAGTGTGTTGCGGCCCGTGATGTTATCGACAAGCGCCAGCCGAACTCTGTATCCGGGGAGGTTGAAATCTATGTCGAAACGTGAGCGTGTTTGATCCACAGTGACACGCGGCTCCCACTGCTTGATGGCGCCGAAGGTTGCAGCTTGAACAGCTTCGGCCGACGTCTCATCAAGCGGCTCTTGGAGGAGCCAGTACAGATTGGACCCGAAGCGAGCGTTGAAGATGCGGCCTCGGGCACCTACAGGACAGCGGAAGAGGTTGAAGAAAGCCGCGAACTTGACGCTATCGAGGTCCGGAATGAGTTCCGGCATCTCGTTCTGGAGAATACGTGGATTCACGTCGACGTACGAGGCGTAGGTGAGGTTGTAGGGCTGTATTGCCATCAAATTCTCCGGTTCTCCAGCAGTCTCTCACCGCGGATTCTAGCTCGAATGTAGTGATCTGGTAGACGCACCCTAAGTATCTCAGTGCCAGAAGTCGTACGGAAGACAACTCCTCGGCCAGATACAAGTTGGTACGTGAATGCGACATCGCGAGGTTCGTGTGCTTCAATTCTAGATACCATGTTTCCAGGGGTATATCGTTTGGAATATATCTGGGACCCTCCCGCGACGTCGAACACCTTGGAAGCACATTCATAGTGGTCTCTCGGCAATTTCCCCAGCAACATCTCAGAACGTTGTCCATCAACGAGACCTCCGCAGAATCTACATCTGAGATTCACCCTGCAACCTCGGGTTGAATATGAGAGAAATTCCATGAGTGGATTAGACCACGCAAGACGTGCTTTGTAGATTTCCGTAGGAATTAACTTCGCAAGACGCATCTTGTGACGCGCCTCTGGAGACTTCGGACGACCTAAGTGGCTGGAACTGATCTTCGAACGAGTCTCTTCAGAGTGGTGAGTCCCGACCTTACTGTCACTCATACGCTGACGGGTTTCAGCACTGAGGGATTTACCGATACGAGCTAGCGACTGCTTCTTACGGGTAGTTGCCGAAGTAACGTAACCGCTGAGACCGTCGCCACCTCTACTGAGGTTGGCGAGACACCCACTACCATCGCAACGTCTGCCGTAGTAGGATATGTATTCTATCTCCTTAGACAGTGCCGCATTCTCGTCGAGACCGTCTTCGCAGATTTCTATGTAAATCTGCAAGCCCTCTCGCCAAGCCTTCTTTATGATGTTATTCTTAAGGGAATTCTTGAGGAGATCTCTAGCATTGAAATGTTCGTACGCCCGCTTCCCACATCCCTTACCGATATAGAAAGGATGGATTTGGTTTTGGATCCGGAGCTGGTATACATAGAAGATCTTCTGAAGACCCTTGTCTGGATTTCTTTGAGTAGTCATAAGACCTCCTGGTGCTCCTAAAATTCGCTAATCAAGTGCCGGGTGTGGGGCTACCGGTCGGGCTACCACCATTACCATTCGGGTGTTCGTGGGTGTGGAGGATCACGTTGTTAGACTTGATGTATCCGTCAGTGTGTTCCAGGTTACCCGTCATAGTCATGGTTGAACCGCTCCCGTTGTTCCCAGAGATGTTCATGCCACTCTTACCGGTGATGACTCCATCGACGTTCAGGTTCCCTGACACATTGGTCTCTGCAGCATCTAAGTTCGCAGTCTCAGCCTGGATGGTAGCGACTTGTGACTGGATGAGCACACTGCCGCCGACCTTCACTAACCAATCTTGCGCAATGTCAGATGTTGAGCCTTGCTGGATGGTCTCTGTGCGGTTGCCTGGAATCACTGATGTGTAGTTGCCGTCCTGGTCATAGGTGTACGTCAGGCCAGAAACGTGATGGAACGTCCAAATCTTGGTAGCCAGATTCACGACAAGGAGGGAGCCGCTTGGATCCTGGAATCCCCACAAGTCTGGCGAGTTGAAGTTGGGATTCGCGCATTCCAGCGAGAAGAACCCCGCCACGTAGAATCCATAGTTTGCAAGGTCGTTCTGCAATTCAACCAGAACATGCGAGCCTACCGGTGGAGTGCCGTAGACGCCGAAGCCTTTCCCTTGACCGAATGGTGAAAGCCGCATGGGTGCCAGCCACGGAAGGGATTCTACGGGACCCTCAATCTTGCCAGGGATGGTGACTTTGATACGATTGAGATCGTTCGGATCATTGACCGCCACCACCTCACCGACATAGTACGGCGGCGCTGAGGAATCCTCGTTGAAGGCGTCGTTAGTTGTGAGATCTAGCATATCAGCGTTCTCCTGCGTTCACGCCGTGGCGCTCACATTGGATCTTGTCCAGGTAATACGTGCCGCGTATGATGATGGCTCGACCAGTAACGAGGTACACACCAGAGTTGAGCGTGTCAGGGTCACCAGAACGTTCCCCGTACAGACTGCAGTTGATCCAAGACAGGAGCGGAAACGGCATCGGCAAGTAGTCTGACGATAAGTGCAACGTCTGGTTGAACATCTGCGCGAACTTCGTGTTCTGGAACTTGGCACGCTCCATGTTCTCGCTGCTATTGCCGACATCTACAAGGCTATGCCGGGGCTTACCGGATTGGATGATGGTCTTCATCCCCGAGTTGTAGTTCGGATCGGTGACGTTCGGCGTGAAACTCAAGCTATTGAGTTCGGCTGGTTTGTACAGCGACTGTCGGAACATGGTGCTCTGATATCCGACGTTCCGATTCGTGTAGCCGGAAACAGATTCGGTCTGGTAGTGCGTCGCAAATGCGCAGCCTTCTTGGAATCGCCCGTTAACGACTGTTATGAATGGCGCTTGCGGTACACTCACATCTCTGTAGATCAACTTGTTGGTGAGATCGTACCCTAGCGTCATCCGTGAGGTCGGGTTCTTATATCCGTGGCGAGCGACATGTCGCGCGAACTCGCTATACCTGGAAGATTGCTGATACCAAGACTGGTTGTCTGCAGTCTGTTCACCAACGAATTCGATGTTGCATGTCTCGGCGAGTTGCTTCAATACGTCGTGCGATGTTCCGACGTAGCTTCGTGTAGAAGTCCCTGCCCACCAGACCGGTGCATCGAAGTAGCACTCCAACGTCCACACTGCACCACCTGATGGATCTGGGATTCGGTTCGGTATGAACAGCCGGAACGGATAAATCCAGTTCTCCTGAGTTCCGGCATTTATCAGCACCGTGATTCGGGTAGCATCCCGGACTAGCGGAATCGCATCCAGCACTCCCATGTAGTCTGAGACCTGCAACGACATGGTTGGAACCTTCATCCGCAGGGTTGAGCCGATGTGAAGATTCAACACCGACATATATCCATCCAGGGGGAGTTCGAAATCTTCGATGTAGACCGAAACTCCGAGTTTGTTCCCTAAGCTATAACCCATGTCGGAACCTAGATGTTGATTGTGCGAGTGCGCGTGGAAGAAGCCGGGGTCTTTTGTGCAGCCAAGAAGGCATCCAACGATTGCTTCGTGAACAGGTCGAGGGTCGAACCAGGATAGAGGTCAGTTAGTGGGTCGGTGAGCCCGTTGTAGGCCATGATCACGTGGAACGCGTTCTCATCGTTGTAGTAGCGATACGCAATGCCGGGCAGATTGGCCAGATCAGCTTGCGTGATGGTGATGCGCTTCAGGAACTGAAGGTTGTAGCGAACGTTGGAGAACAGCGAGCCGAAAGGCGACCGAGCTTTGCCGGTGCTGTCTACAGGCGTGTAGGCGGTCCATTCGTATGCCATGGTGAGGATCTCTATTTAGAAGTAGTTCTGGACGGAAGCAGGCTGATCTTCTAAGTAGAGCGGCGTACCATTCTGCCCGCCTGCAGGAGTAACACCAGACTCACCGACTGGGAAGGTACCGAACTGGGAATCGTAGCCTGGGTCGACGGTCTGCGTAGTGTCTTTACCGGCAGTACCGGACGGGCCTTCCACACGGTCTCCGTCGCGGATCCCGAAAATCTTGGCGAGGTCTGCACGCGTGACCAAGAACATGGGCCGGAATCGGAAGTCCACTTCACAATACTGCATGAATCCACGTGCATCAGGTTGCGTGTACACAGTCTTGCTCACACTCAGGGGCACGATGTTGTCGAAGTGGATTTGAGTACCAATCTGTATGCTGACCTTGCTCGTCATCATGCTCTCGAGCCATTCACGCGTACCGAATTGGAGGTTGGTGTCGGTCTTGCTTTGCGCTGCGTTCTGATTTTGAGCTGGATTGCGCCCATCTTCCATGGACTTGAAGCTATCGCGATTCTTCTCGAGAAACGCAGAAGCCCCCTCCAAAGCATTCGAAGTTATGCTCGCGGTTTTGCCTTGCTCAGAAGCATTCTTCGCAGCTTTCGAGATGTAGTCCAGAACCTTGCCGAAGTCAATCCCGCCTACGGGCGCAGTCAGCAGGCCGATCTTGTTCGTACCGGCTGCAACCAGCGACTCTAGCCGGTACACAGGAAGAGTGACTTCTTGGTAAGCGTCACGTTCTGCCTGGAAGACGAACTTCAGCGTGATGTCGTCAGTAGAAGTGCCAGTCCAGACCTGCGCAGTCATGGCCTGCCACATAGGCTTCGTGCCGAATACGTTCAACGCTTTCAGGAGGCCACCACCGAAGAGGTTGCCGAAAGCGGGTTCATATTCGGCGCTACTGTCGTACATGAACTGTTCGGACAGCGGGGCGTAGATTTCGAGGTCTGGGGTGCCGCTACCATCGTTCGTCGTTTTGCGGATGATGACTTGGTAGCGAGGGTTGAACGGGGAAGCTGAGGGCACGATTTACCTCACAAGGCTAATTTCAGGTAGTGGTTGAAGAGTCGCACACGATCTTCCAGGCCAGTATAACCGCCGTTGATGAGGCGAGTAACGCCACGGGTATCACCAGCCTGCGCAAGCGCCGGGATCTTGGGGCGAGCTACGCGCCAATACCAGAGAGCTCCACGTGCGGCAGTTTCAGGTTCAGCTAGTTGATCTGGTTCACGAAGTAAGTCTTTATCGATGTACAGGCCGCATGCCGCGTAGTTGGTCCGCCCCGTGATCTGGATGAAAGATCGTCCGCGATATTTGAATCCGTCCCCAGGCTGGGAATTCCCCAGGTTGTATGCAACGTAATTCGGATCACCGGGTTGCAGACCAGGACCCCAAGCCGCACCAGGCACGCGCTCATACTTCCGCTGCTGAGCGGTAGGTCCCCAGATCTCATAGAGCCACTTCCCAGAACCAGATTCATGGGCCAATTGGGCCAAGAATTGAGCGCGTTCATTCTTGTCAGTCATACCGGCATTGTTCATGCAGGCTACGATGACTTCGTCGAAGTTGAATTTTGGTTCGGCCATGATTTACTCCTACATTGACGCGTCCACTAGCGTGTTGGTGCCAGGCAGCAGGACGAGATCTGGGGCTTCGGTTTGAAGATTCGGGGAAGCTGCACTCGCGACGACCTGTTTCGGCGGCTCTGGTTTCTTCATCTGTGAATCCACGGCTTCCTGGACTGCAGTATCCGCGTTGTCTGCTACCGGTGGGATTGAGTTTGTGTCCGACACAGTGTTGGAATAGGACGCGACGTACTGATTGATCAAATCCCGTGTAGAGGCAACGTACTCCGAGACATAAGTGCTATTCCCGAACAGATTGTTCCGGACGTTCTTACGCTGAGTATTGGGGAGTTGATCGATACGCTTACCTTCCTTGGCGGCATCCAAGATGATGGGCACAGAACCCATGCCTTGTTGGTGTGCGAGATAGATGTTGGTGGCGGTGGGCGCTATGCCACGACTCTTCAGATAACGTGCGTTGTCTAAGTAGAGGCGAGCACCAGCATCCAAGTTAGCAGCCATATCCATTTCACGGCCTTCGATGCCGTATGCACGCGCTGTACTAGGAACAAATTGCAAGAGACCTTTCGCACCATGCTCACCGCGCGACACGTTGCGACCCCCAGATTCGATTGCAATGAATGCTTTGAACTCGGCAGGGTTGAGCGAGTACCGACGGGCGGTTTCTTCAGCGAGCGCAGCAACGTCGTCCGGAAGCTTCGGGGCTTTGCGGACCCCGGCCCGTGAAACTCCGCCGCTGTAGTCAGCACCAGTACGATCGCCTACGCCTGTCGAACTCCCACCGTAACTATAGCCTCCAACCATGTCGCTGAACGAATCGTCGAAACTAGGGCCGCGCCGACGTTCTTTACCGGTGTCTTCGTTCAGATACTTGTAGGCCAGATATCCAGCAGCACTAGCAGCCACGATTGCCGCGACCCATGGGAATCGCAGAAGGATGGGCGCGAGGGTGCGGACCACAAGACTGATTCCACCCCAAATGACACGTACCATCGACCTGATCAGCATGCGGCTGATGCCAATGAGCATCTTAACTGAACCGCGAGCAACCGCCATCAGGCCGGTCGCCATCAACTTACCGAGTTTCCCGTACTTGACGTAGATCTCTATCGCCTGGGTGAACCAATCCTGAGATTCTTCGTTAGGCGGCTGTACGGACTGTTCTTGCTGTTGGATCAGCAGGCGGGCCAGCAGCTCGTTGGGGTCATCAGCGCGGCCGATCCGGGTAGGGACGAGATGAGCTCTTCGGATCGCCTTCTTGACCTTGGTAGGGTCGAGCGTCTCATAGAAGAAGTCGTTGCTGTCGAACAGGCTCGACTGAGGGCCTAGCATACCAGAAGCCACAACAAGAGTCGTCATGGTTCGCCTCAGAACATATTGGAAAGTGCGAGGTGGCCGTTCCTGCTCGGCGGGACGTAGGATTCATTCCCGGCCGCACCTCCTGCAGGGGGCACAATCGTACCAGATGCGGGGCGTTCGAGTTCAGGTGTTTCTGCTTTGCTCGGCGGGGTAGCCGAAGTCTCGATGTTAGTAGAAGCGACGGCGGTCGAAGTCGTGGGTGCGGCAGAAGTCGCATCCCCACGCGTGACTACGCCAGCAGCCGGATTGAACGGGGCTTGTGCGGAAGTCGAAGTCATTGGAGGTGCAGCCGACGAAGTTGAAGAACCCATCCCCATAGCGGCTGCGACTGAAGAAGACTGGGCCTGTTCGTTCTCGCGCAGCTTCTCTTTGAGCTCTTCGAGTTCTTTGCGAGCACTCGCTTCTCTCCGTTTAGCACCCCATATAGAGAGCTCGTCCAGCGAATTGGCGTAACCACCAGAAATTGTGTCCCAGACGCCACCATCTGAAGCCGCATTACGCTCGTCAATTGCTTTCTGGATCTTCGCAGCGTCGGCCTTGGCTTCTTCGACCTTCGCAGTCTGTTCCTCGATGCCGCGCATGAGAGCAGCGTGATCTTTATCCAAATCACCAGAGTCGTAGTCACGGATACCGAACCACTCCTTCATGTTGTCGACAAAGTCGGAAGCTTCCTTCTTAATGAAGGTCCAAGCCTCGCCGAGCAACTTCTGGACATTGTCCATGGTGAACCAGTTGCCAACATCAGCCAGCTTCGAGTCAATCCAGTTACGGAAATCCGGGCTGAAGATGTAGGCCATGCCAGCAAGTTTCGCAACTTCCTTGAGCAGATCAAAGGCGGTATCTTTCGGGCGGGAAGTGAGCTGTCCACCGAACTGCTTGAACTTCCGCCACCACTCAGTGGCCCAGTCCTTCACAGCTTCTTTGTGCTCTTGATTTGAAACGGTCGAATCTGCGTCGTGGCGTTTGAACCAACCTGAGGTTTGAGAAGCATCCTCTTCGTCAGTGGTCGTACCAGACTCGCCGAGGCCTAGCGAATCATAGATATCCGCCAGCACATCCTCAACAGTCATGCCTTCAGAAGAACCCTGGACTGGGACTTTCTTTTCCTGCCTTGGACCCTTCGTCTGCACTTTCAGGCGACGAATCAGTTCTTCGTATTGCGACTTAGCAGCATCTACGGCCTCGTTGTAGTCTTCATCCGAAAACTGTTCGAACGATTCCGTAGCCGAATTCACCATCTCTTCGATGGCTTGCAACAAATCAGATCCACGCTCTTGGTAGACAGACTGTGTGATCTCTTGGACGATGGCGGCGACTTCCGCATCCGGAAGCTCACCACCGATCTGCTTCTCACGCTTCTTCACTTCCTTAGCGATACGCTTGTCGGCCGTATCTTCAATGATAGTGACTCCGCGCTGGAAGATTTCCCCGGCCAACTTGCTATACTGATTGATTAGCTTCAACAATCGGTCAGTGTCGGCCTTCGTAGCGTTACCGGATAGGACCTTATCGATCGTAGAAGATTCCGCTTTGGAGAGGGCTTCCCATTGGGCTTCTGCTTTCTTGGAAGTATCTACGGCCATGATGAATTTCCTGTTTTAGGACTCCTAGGAGACCTTCGACCGAATCACCCAGGGGTTCACCGGCTGACTGGTTTTGGGTCTCCTCAGGAAGGGTTTTGGAGTCAAATTACTGTGACTGAGGAACGTTTTGGCCTGCCCGCTAGAGCGGTACATTCCCATCCTCAATGGCCTTTTTACGAGCCTCGCGTAGCGAACCTGCACGATCAGCCATCCAGAACAATTCCATCAGTGGCATGGAGTCCGGCACGTGGGATTTGAACTCCTGCATATACAGGGCTTTCCGCTCAAGCAGGAGATCGTAACTACTGAAGGGGAAGAAACGAGCGGGCATCGAGCGAGACTTTCGATCTCTGCTGATGCCCACACTCCGTGCAAGTTACCTGAACGAACTCCTCGGGACCGTACCGAGTAGCATCCTTTTCAAACTGCGACACTGCGTTCAGATCATCGAACTCCAGGGTTTCGATGAACTTCAGCCGCTTCGCCAACGAAGCGTCAGGATCGTCCTTGATCTGAATGAGCGAAGCGACGCGGCACAGGTACATGAAGTCTACGCTACCCGTAGCTTCAGGGTGGGCCATAGCTTCCATGACGTCCAACATGAGCGGAACACGGCACCGGAAGGTGTCGAATTCGTACTTGCTCATGTCCGGTGCCGCCCCCAAGTACTTCGTGTTGATCTGAGACCGGGTGACGTTGTGGACGATGTCCAGGGTTTCAGGTGCTTTCTCACCGCGTTTGACCTGCAGATTGTGCTCAATACCCTGGCAACGAGTGCGATGTGTGAGATGAGTCTTGATCTGGTTGAGACGCAGGAAGTACAGGACCCAGTAGAAGTCGGGTACTGTCAGGTAGAACGCCAGCGGTTTGTCTTGGTAGGCTGGGTGCGAAGTGGACAAGACGTCGGACACGGCCTCCAGCAGGTATGCGTAGGACTTCGTCACATACGATTCATGCAGCTTGGCAAAATGCGGCACACGGAACTTGCCGACATAGAGTTCTTTGAAGTCGTAGAATGCGTAACGGGACGGGAGTTCAGCGATGGCAGTGTCGACATCCTTCCGAGGAGTGTAGGGAGCATCAGCGATTGGTACCGAAGGACCTTCCGGCTCCACAATCTCCGTAGTGAGGGGCTTGATATTCTGGGCCTGCTCGATGGTAGCCTGGATTTGCTTCTGAAGCGCCGGGTTGATCTTCGGGAAGGGTCGGCCCGTAGCCGGGTTAATTTCCCCGACGGACTCTTCAGAATCTGCATTAACCGGGGGCAGTCCT
>JACCEA010037529.1_pt1 | contig 34387 bp, 28 predicted proteins | sample 7449851 | NCBI WGS metagenome assembly JACCEA01 (sample SAMN15323453, study PRJNA562643) | freshwater metagenome | isolation source: river surface water | place: USA:Blue River Watershed | collected 2017-08-18 | reverse complement strand
TTATGCAAGTTTCTAGCAAACAATTATTGAAACCAAAATCAATAACGATTACTCCTTTGGCTACTGATAATAATAATTGTAAAATTGTTATGGAACCATTTGAGCGTGGCTTTGGTCACACTCTAGGTAATTCATTGCGTCGTATTCTATTATCATCTATGGTTGGTTCAGCGGTTACAGAAGTTAAGATCGCTGGCGTTAGTCATGAGTATGATGTAGTTAATGGTGTAATGGAAGACGTGGTTGACATACTTTTAAACCTAAAAGGTTTAGTTTTTAAACTACATAATAAAGATAGCATCGTTGTTCGTTTACAACGTAGTGAATCTGGTGTAGTTAAGGGTAGTGATATTACTCTTACTCATGATCTTGAGTTACTTAATCCTGAGCATGAAATTTGTACTATTTCTAAAAATGGTACTATTGACATGGAAATCAAGATTGAAACTGGTCGTGGTTATGAAACTGCTGTTACACGTCGTCAAAATGAAGATACAACTAGTGCTGGATGGATTATGCTTGATGCTACATTCTCTCCAGTTGTACGTGTTGCATTTAATGTTGAAAATGCGCGTGTTGAGCAAAAAACTGACTTGGATAAATTAGTTCTTGAAGTTGAAACTAATGGCGTTATTTCTCCAGAAGATGCTGTTCGTTCTGCTTCCAAAATCTTAATTGAACAAGTTTTAGTTTTTGCTGGTTTAGAACATATGCCAAATGCGGAAACGCCTGGTTCAAAATTAGTCAAAGTTAAAGAAGAGCCGGAAGTTGATCCGGTGTTCTTAGAGCTGGTGGATAATTTAGAGTTAACGGTACGTAGCGCTAATTGTTTAAAACATTTAGATATTAATTATATTGGTGATTTGGTTCAAAAATCTGAAAACGAATTATTAAAAACACCTAATTTGGGTAAAAAATCTTTAACTGAAATTAAAGAATTACTTGAGGTTAGAGGTTTACGTTTAGGAATGCCTATTGAAAATTGGCCACCTCAATCACTTAAAAAGAAAAAATAAATTTTAAAGGGATGTAGAGCATGAGACATCGTTGTGCACATCGTAAATTAAATCGTACTTCAGCTCATCGTAAAGCAATGTTTAAAAACATGGCAGTTGCGTTGTTGCAACATGAAGCGATTATTACAACTTTACCAAAAGCTAAAGAATTACGTAAGGTGGTTGAGCCTCTTATTACTTTGGCTAAAACTCCGACATTGGCTAATCGTCGCTTAGCTTTTGATCGTATCCGTGATCGTGATATTGTTGTGAAATTGTTTGACGTGATTGGTCCACGTTACGCAGCGCGTAATGGTGGTTATACACGTGTTCTAAAACATGGTTTCCGCCCAGGTGATAATGCACCTCGTGCATTTATGGAACTTGTTGATCGCCCAGATACTACTGAAGTAGTGGAAGATGCTGAATAAGCAATTTCAAATAAAAAAGACCAACCATTGTGTTGGTCTTTTTTATTTGAATGTGAGATTTGATTAGATTTAGAGTCGCTTATCTGATTTAACTATATCAGTGATATAGTTATTTGCTATAATGTTTTTTTAGTTTATATTTCAGGACTTGTGTATGGTTGATAAATATTTAAAATCCAATTGGTTTCTGTTTATTGTCTTAAGTTTTGCCATTAGCCGCATTATTATGTCATATCAATTCGGTTTGGCTAACTCATTGATTTTACATGGTAAAGGTACTTTTGCTGCTACGATGTGTAATTGGGATTGTAAATGGTATCTGACAATTATCAATGGTGGCTATGATCATGCTATTCGTACATCACCTAAGATTTGGAAAGGGTTGGCAAATTGGGCGTTTTTTCCATTATACCCAAATATTGTTGGTTTTGTGAGTGATATTACAACACTTGGTCCAGTGTTTACTGGGATTTTACTCAATCAACTTTTTATTTTTATTACAGCAGTTTATTTTTATCGTTTATTGCGTTTAAACTTTAGCGATTTGAATAGTCGTTTTGGTGTGGTGATTTTAGTTTTTTCTCCGTTTAGTGTTTATTTTGCATCTTTATATACCGAAGCTTTGTATATAATGTTATCAGTTGTAGGTTTTTATTATTTACGTACTAGTCGCGAGATTACTGCCAGTGTTTTTGGTGGTCTTTTAGCAGCAACGCGTCCAGTCGGTATTATGTTCATGGTTCCAGTATTTATTAACTTTATTCGTCATCGTAAGCCACTAACTAAATTAATTTTTGCATTGGCTATTTCTAGTGCGGGTTTAGTTTGTTATATGTTATTTTTGCATTATCGGGCAGGAGACTTTTTGGCCTTCAAACATATTCAAAAGGGATGGGGCAGAAATGGTTGGGATACAGCACATTTAGGTCGTCAGCTGTGGGCAATGGTGACAGACTTTCACAATTCGGTGTTATTTTTAATTTCGGTACTGTTATCATTATATATGTTGTTTAAAAAATATTATGAAGAAGCATTGTTTAACTTGGCTTGTATTTTGCCAGGAGCATTAACTGGTACGATGATGTCAGAAGGGCGTTTCTGTGGTACTTTGTTTACGTTCTATTTTGGTTTTGTTGTATTGGGTGAGAAATCTTGGACCATTAAGATTTTAACCTTAATGATTTCATTAGTGTTATATATGTCGTATTATGTTTATTGGGTTGGTCATGCTAATTTTTTAATATAATCATAGTAAATTATATTAAAAATAGCTTGACTATATTAGCTTTGCTAAGCTATAATCATGTTCTCATTCTTAGCCGGGATGGTGGAATTGGTAGACGCGCCGGACTCAAAATCCGGTGCCAGTAATGGCGTGAGGGTTCAAGTCCCTCTTCCGGCACCACAGATAAAAGAATATAAAACCCAGTAATCCATTGAAATTACTGGGTTTTTTAATGCTTTTCAAAAAAATCTATTTCATCAAAATATGTCTATTTTTGTATTTTAATGTCTAGGAAATACACGGAAAATACACGGGAAAATAACTCTAATTAGATTATTTAGCACTTTTTTTGCTATGATATAATATTGTATAAATTTTCCACTGGGGTATTATCATTATGTCTAGTTCCGAGTTTCAATATGAAGTAATAGCTTATAAAGGTAGCAATCTTTCTCAATCTGAAAGCATAGGTAAGCTAAATGTATTATTACACAAAGTGAATGATAAATTTGTTCCTGTCGATAGTGTAATTTTCTGTAAAACTAAACAGGTATTTGTTCCAAGTTTATTTAATACAATTTCTGAGAATAAGCTTTACAGAGTTAAAGTTAAGGATAACGATAGACCAATTGAAAGAGATGGAGACTGTAGGTTTATTACCGCGCTATCACCTAACAGCACAGGAGATTGGAAACTTAGCATTGAAGAAATTAAACCCAAAGATATTATTGAAGTTATAAAAGCAGATTTGCCAGATTGTAATTCTAAAATTTTTCAATATAATAGTAGACCTTTAACTGAGTATGTTTTTATCGATGATTTCTCAACTGGTTATATTTATGGACCTTTTGGGTGGAGCATCGAATCTCAAAATAGCGATGGCTATTTAATTGAACTTTCTTGGTACAATGCTCTATTTATTAATAGGCTTGATAAGAACTTTAATTACAAGATAGATGGTACATTAATAGCACCTGTTTTTTTTGAAAATTCATTTATCAAAGAAGATGATGTTTATTTTATTAATAATACTGATAATTTTATGTCAAAGTCTTCTTCTAAATTTGAAATAATTGATTATGCTTCTGATCATGATGTTGTTGAGTTTGGGATTGATGAACTTAAATCAATTGTAAGGATGAACCCGAATACCTTAAAATCTTTACAAAATAACTTAAAAACTAATGAATTTAAGAGTACAATTGAACAGTATTTTAAACAAGATAAGTTATCTACCCCACAAAAACAACGATTATCTAAATTTATAAAATCTATTTCTTCATCGGTACCAGATGAGTTTTATAATTCTGATATTGTAGATAATTTTGTATATGAAGTTGTTAGTAGAGATCCTGACAGATATAATGTTAAAGATGATGCAGAATTAAGTGAAATAGCTGAAGCCCAGAAAAAATTAAATACTCTAAAAAATGAACTCTCTAATAAAGATCAAGATTTACAATACTTAGAACGGAGGATTAAAGAGTTAAACTCTGACTTAAGCAAACATTCAGGTTTAGAAAATACTATAAAAGAAAAAGAAGCAATGATCAGTGAACTTGAGGAAAAATATTCTCAAGAATCAAAAAAACGTGAGGAAAACCTGAATAAATTAATCGAAACTCGTCAGAATGAGTTAAATGAAATACAAGAAAAATTAAGGATTGGGAAAACAGTTGAATTAATGAAGGAAGAAGAGGTATATTTAACTAAACGCTTAGATCATCTCAAAGATGATCAAAAAACAGTGACAAATAAGCTAAATGCCGATAAATCTGACTTAACTAAACAATTACAAGAAATTAAATTGTTCACGGAGGCAATAAATGGCTCATTTAATAATTCAACTTATATACATGAATCAAGGTATGTTGATTGCCGAGAGTTGACAAATACTGAAGATAATAAACGGCTTTTTATTAATACTATTGTAAAAGAACTTAGTAATAATTCTAGATATTATACTGATTGGCAAGTCTTGAATTTACTCGTTTGTATTCAACAGTCCTTTATTACAATTTTTGCAGGTCTTCCTGGAACAGGTAAAACTTCTTTAGCTAGATTGATTCCAAGCGTGCAACAATTAGAAAAAAGAACACTTGAAATATCTGTATCACGTGGGTGGACTAGTGAGAAAGATTTGTTAGGGTATTATAATCCATTAACTTCACATTTCCAGCCATCTTCAACTGAACTTTATTCATTTTTGAAGTCATTAACAAATGATTCTACAATTGAAAATGATCAGGCGATGGCATTTGTTCTACTAGATGAAGCAAATCTTTCTCCTATGGAGCATTATTGGTCTAAATTTAATGCAATGACTGATACATATAATGAGACTAACAAAGTTCTATCTATTAGTGGTAGTGAAAAGCTTAATATTCCTAACTATCTCAGATTTATTGCTACGATTAATCATGATGGTACGACAGAGTTATTATCTCCTAGGATTGTAGACCGAGCTCCAATTATTGTTTTGCAAGAAAATCAAGAACTCTTTAGCAGTGATTTTGAACGTATTCTTGATAAACTACCATTATCAGCCGATTCAATGGAGTCTTTTTTTGGTAGAAGTAAAACTAACAGTGCTGATTTTGATGAACAAGAGAAAAGATTATTTATTTTATTGAAAGATACATTAAACAGAGTTGATAGCTCACTTGGTCTTGGAGTATCAATTAGTCATCGTAAAGAGACCTCTATGAAAGAATATTGCACACAAGCAAGATCTATAATGTCTACAACTAGTGATTTACTTGCTTTTGATCTGGCTTTTTTACAATTTGTTTTACCACAAATTAAAGGACATGGAGAGTCATTTATTAACCGGATGAAACTTTTACTAGAAAAATTACAAGATGATGATTTGAAATTTAGTAGTGAATATTTGTCACGGATGTTAAGTTTTGCTGAATTGGAATTCGGCTCTGTTGATTTCTTCTGCTGGTAAAATAATGACTAATAACGTATGTGATATATATTTCTGTATCAGTCATAATCGTAATAAAGAACATACTAAATATCATTTTCCCTATGAAGGTATTATTGATATTAATTATGATAATTATGTATATATCGAAATAGTTACTGCGAATAAATGTGATATAACAATTATTTTTAATGACCTTGAATATAATAAAAAAGATATATCATGTTCTGGTAATGTTTACTCTACTCAAGCAAAGGATGTTTTTAGAGATTGCTTTGGTGAAAGTAATGTGTGTGTGTTCATTGATGATGATAAAGTTGCTGAATTTATATGTAGCGTAAGAGTAACTAAAATTAGAGCCATTGAAGTTGAGGGTATGGTTGATTTTTTATGTAGTAAATCTAATTTCCTTATTGAAAATCACCTATCTAGAACAGTAACTAATTTTGATCTTTTAAAGAGTGATATTAATAGTTTACCACTAATTTTAGAAAAGTCTGATTTATTTATTAAAGAGTTATTAAACAATCAGACTACACTAAAAAATAAACCTCATAAGAAGTTAATTGTTAAAAAACTAGAATCATGGAAAAGTAATAAATTTGATAATATTTCTCCAGTTGATATTTTAGAAAATTTAGATTCACTTATTCCTTATTATGGTGACGGTGATGTCAAAATTAATGGTAGGAACTATTTAGTTGGAGATATGCTGGCTGATAATATAGTTGAAACAGTTGATACACTGGAAAATCAGGTATTATTAGGTGGACTATATTTTATATTAAGAAAAATTAAGGTAATCGTAGAATATTATAACAATATAATGGCAGAAAGTGGTTATTCTAAAGCATTAAATAATGATTATGTAAAGATTGATTATATTGTTATTGCTAAGCTTACATCAACAAGTATGCTTGCAAAATGTAAAGAAATTATAAGAAAAACAAATGAATTAATATACTTCTTTAATAATGTTCTCGAGCTTAGGTTTGATTATAAGTACAGCAAACCAGAAATGACACCATACGTAAGATCATCTAAATTATATCGAAGATTATTTGATAGGCTTCAATCGTTATACCAAATAGATAATTATGATTTTAATAAAAATAAACAATTTCTTATGAAATTAAAATCACTAAGTAAGATATTCGAGTTATTTTGTTTCTATAAACTTGTTGAAAGTATTCATAATTTAACTGGCTATTCAGTATGTGATTATAAATACGAAGATGAATTGCTATGTTTGGTAGACTTCTCTGGTAAACAAGAACGTATTACATTAATGTATGAGCCAAGGATTGATTCTGTTAAAACTTCTGAATTAAAACATTTAGATTTAGTTGACATAAAATTTCATAAAAATAATAATTACTTATATCTTAATCCTGATTTTGTAATAAAACACATAGATTCGAATAATAATGTGTCATATATTATTTTGGATGCGAAATATAGTCGAGATAAGAGCGTTATAAATTATGGATTACCACAAATTATTGAAAAATATTACTTGCAGACTGGAGTTTATGATGCAAGAAATAAAACCATAAATAAGAACATAATTTACGCTGTAGTAGCACTGTACCCATTGGATAACGAAAGTTACAATAAAAGAATTCATTATAATCTTTCTACACACCTCCGCATTATTCCATTCTTGGGAGCTATTCCTATTAATAGTGACGATTTAGGTAGAGATAATTTAGATCGCTTACTTGGTGAGTTATTAAACTATATTCACGATATTCATTCACAACGTAATTAATATTTACGTCTTCCTATAATATCAAAATTCTTTTTTAGCATTATTCATTATGCACAATGATTAATGTTTTCAATCCATCATTAATATAAACAATATATAAAAATTTCTGTTTAATAAATCATATCTCATTAACTTCTAACCTCTACATAGTTAAAAAGTTGTAATTCAACTGTAGACCACAAATTTCAAGTAAGAATAATTATAAAATGCGGTATTACGCAACAAATTATTTCCTATATTTTCAGAATGTTATAAATAGTTTTAATTTTTTTAGATAACATCTAAAAATTTTTAGATAAATCTTAAGCAAAAATTGAATAGTTTTTTTGTATACGTTAACATCTAACCGAAGCAATCAATTATTTATTTTTTCATGACTAGGTATTAAATGCAAGGTATTGGTGAATATCGGATTAAAAAAATCAAGAAAATGGACAAGTTCGAAGTTCAAGCTATTGGTGAAAAAGTTCTTGAGTATGTAGAAAAAAGTAAATATTCATTAATTTTTAAATCTAAAAAGCAAATTTGTGATGATTTAAATCTAAGCCACTATAAGCTTAAATTTTATCTTGAAGTCTATAAAAAATATTTAAAAGATTACAAAGATATTGATTTACACCTGAAACTTATCTTTCGGGAAAAACACGAATCATTATGAAGTTAGTTAACAAATAACATTTATATAATTTCTTTGGGGAATAAATTTTATGAAAAAAATCTTAATAAGCCTAACTGCTGTAAGTATCTGCTTGACTGCCTGTGGTAAAGAGGGCGATTTCAAAAAAGCAATTAATGAAAAATTAAGTAAAAGACCTGTTTGTCTTAATGACATACATCCTGACTTAATTAGTGAATACAATTTCCATAAAGATGACTTGGCAAAATTCACAGATAAAATCAAAGGTGCATACATTATCAGTGAAAACTATGACAAAGATGGTAAGTTTGTTAATAGCCTGATTAGTGGTATGCACAAAGATGATGCTGCACGACTAGATGTTTTGGCTTCTGCTGGATTGTTTACTAAATCAACTGAAAGCCTAACAAAATACACTCAATCGTATAGCAATAATGGCGGCGATCAGAGTAATGGATATACAACATTCACCATTTATACTTTAACTGATGCTGGTAAAAGTGCAGTTAAAGAGGGTGGAAGTAGCAGCTATGTATCATTCTGCTATGCTACCCCAGAAGTAGATAAAATTGAAAACTATGTTGAGGGTGATGGTATTGGTGGTGTGCATTACGCGGATGTTAAATATAGCTACACTTATACTAACATCGCTGATTGGGCAAATAAACCAGAAGTAAAAGCGGCATTCCCTGAAATTGCTAAAACATTAGATGGAACACAAAAAACAGCTAAGATGAGTGTAGCCAAAACCAATAATGGTTGGTCAACAAGTTTATAACTGTATCACTGACATCGTTAGATGCTCTTATCGTTTTCATTACCCGTTGCGGTAATTCGGATAAATTTTTTATGATATAGCAAGATGCAGCAATAAACCGCTGTGCTTGCTATTCATAAATATTACAAATCACTATATTTAGATTAGGATAAATTTATGAATAATGCACCAATAAAAGATAAAGACATTAGTTGGAGTGAATTAGCAACATATTCTCTCAACGAACTTTATTCATTGCTAAGTCAACCAGAATACAAAAAAATAGCAACTAAAATTTGGTTAGTTATATTGATGATTAACCCTGATAAATTTCTTGAAGAACTTCAAAAACTTGATATAGGTTTATATGAAGAATGTGAAGATTATCAAAGAATAAGAGATAATGAAAAATATGAAGAAGAAAAGCTACAACAAGAATATGATGACTATGTAAAAGCTGAACAAGAACAACCATCAACAACTAAAGCTAAAATCAGCATTGACATAACAATAAACTAAATTATTCGGAGATATAGATTAAATGAAAAAATTTAAGACATTACTAATCACACTATCAGCATTAACACTATTTGCTTGTAATGGCGGTGGTGGTAGTTCTAATGGTGGTGGATATAATCCAGACCCAACGCCTCCAACTCCACCTGATGCACCAGTTCAACCCCTCACTATCACACAACTAACCCCTATTTCTCTAAATAAAACTGCTGGACATAATATCTGGTATATGAAAATCACTAATCCAAATGATACAGCTGTTTCATTGTATGGCTTTGATTTTGATACAGGTTCTAATACTCCTGTTAATCCAACAAAATATGCCTTAAAATACTCAAATTCTGATTTACCAGCCGAATCAGCAGGTGTTGTTGATTGTTTAGGTTTAATTTCTTCAATTTCTGGTGGAACATTAGATATTAAATCTATTCCTGCTGGAAAACAATGTATTTTTAAATTTGATGCACAATGGGATATTAATACATCATCTACAAAAACTTATCCATTTAAAATGAAATATAAAATGTATTCTGGAATTGATACTTACATTGAAAGCTCTGTTTGTACAGCAAAACCAGCTTATCCAGATTTTAATATTGGGGCAACTGTTTGTCTTCCAAATAACCAAAGTATGAGTTTTAGCATTAATACAGTATCACAACAAGCAGATGATTTGGTGTATAATAATTCTGTTATTAACCCAACAGGAGATAAAATGTTTAGGTATAATGGTAGTGGTGTTATGGAAAATTATTTAATTAATTACAACTCAGTTTCAAATAGTTATACACCAAGTTTAAATTTCAGTTATAATACTGTAAATTATAATCCATTAATTTATGGATCTGATGTTACTAATCAGTTAGGAGATAAAGCTTTTATATCTCAATCTGCAAATGATGTTATAGTATCTCCAATTGAATTAAAATGGATTCTTGGATTAAATGGTGAAATGTATGGAACTCCAATCACTCAAAACACTGGAACAAACAAAGTTTATAAATATGATGCGGTAAATAACAATGTTATTGCTGTAACAAGTATTCCTGATGGTGAGTTATTACAAGGTGTTAGTGCTAATGGTAACTTCTTTATTTATAGTAAAACTAATGGTAATATTTGTAGAAATTTAACTAATTATTCTAATTTTACTCCTTTAAATAAAAATGGGATTGCAATTGCAAAATCTGGAAATGATAATGCTAATTATAATGGAGTTTTTAGAGTTAGTGGATGGAATAATTATTATCATATTACTAATGTTAAATACGATGATTTTGATGCTACTATTAATAATAAATATTCAGTAGATATAGACACCTGTACTTTAGACAAAGATAACTATTTAACGGAACTAGATAGTCTTAATACTCAATTTGGTATTGTTAAAAGTATCTTTAATACAAATAACCATGCTTATATTCAAAGATTATCTGATTTCTCTAATGGAACTGATGGACAATAATACCATATAAACTTAAATAACGAAAAGACCTCTACGAGGTCTTTTTTTATATCTTCAAATAAACTCGTTAATGATCTTTGTCGTTAAATTTCTTTTTTTCTCTTTTTACCCTCAAATTATCTAAATTCTCTGTAAAGCCTGCAACATAAGAGTTTTACTCATATTCACACATTTCTACAATATAAAATCATTAATATAAAAATATCACTTTTTGCCCTTTTTTAAGTTTTTTTCGTCGTTTCAAGCATATTTTTTCCAAATCCTTAATAATTGACCTATGAATTAAATAAATTAATTCAATTTAACAATTTTGAAGGAATAAAAATAATGATTAAAAAATATAATGAAGTAGAACTATATAAATTGCTACATGCACAAGCAAACTTAGTTAAACAAACTAAGCATGAAGTTTTAGACAAACTATTTAAAACTGGAGTTGCTGGGTCGGATGACATAAATATCTTTAGTTTACTCGGCATTCTATTAGATTTACAAAATTTAGATGTTGAGTTTTTAGTGCCAAATCAAGATAAAAGTAAAATGGTTAAATTTGATGATTTACTTGCTTTTATTCTAAAAAATGATTCAAAAATGGCAATCACTAATAAAAAATTCATGGGAACAATCAAATCTCCATTCATAAATTGGATTCTATTTGGAACCGAAGCTTTTGAAAGCAGATTTATTGATTTTATAGACTATTTACAAAATGATTTACATATTAGTTTAGTGTTGCCTAAAGCTAAACCAGCTTTAAATGTTGGTAGTGATTCTGGTTCGGGTTCTAGTTTCAATCCAGAGATTGATTTACATAAAGAAAAGGAGATTAAAAAACAACCTAGCATTGAAATGAGCTATTAATTTGATGGTTAAATCGATGATTAATTATCTTGATTTATTACTATGTGGAAAAACCAATCTGGTGATTGATGTTTATCGAAATCGTCAGTTTGGCAATCCACATAGTATCAATACTAATTGGGAGTGTATCAAAAACTATCAGCACATTAAGCAACTTGAAAAAACTTATCTAATATTTGATATTGATAAAATTGATACGGATAAAGTAAATTTATTATTTAATAATGACTTTCTTACTCCCAATTTTTATATTTATGAATATTCACCTAGAAAATGCTGTTATACATTGCAAGTTTTTGTCTTGCTAGATAAAAGATTCAATCCAGACACAATTAAACAAAAATATAGAAATCTATGCAAATTATTTGGGGCTGATATTCAGTATCAAATAAAAACTGGAATACATAAAAATCCGATGTTTAATCAATCATTGGTGATTGATGAATTTAATATTAAGATACCTAATTGTAATCATACTGGATACTTGCATTCAAGAAGACATAATTTTAAGGTAGTGTATGAAAATTTTAAACATTTTGGCTATTTAACTAAAATTGAAGAAATGCAAATTTATGATGTTGATAATAATGAATTATTAACAGCTCTTTTTGAAGCTGGAGATAAAATAAAAGTTGATTTAAGTTCTTATTATTATAGTTCAAAACCTAAAAATAAGAAGCCTGGTAAAGTTGGCACTAGAAATATAACCTTGTTCGAGGAAACCAGATTAATAGCTTACAGCATGGCAGATCAGAGCCTAGACACTATTTTACATATTGCTAATAGGATAAATAATAAGTTTAGCAATCCATTAAAAGCGGCAGAAGTCAAAAAAACAGCTGTCAGCATTCATAAATTCATAATTGAAAAGTTTGCTAAAACTAAGGGTGATCCATTTTCAGACCACCAAAGAATAGTATCAGCACAAACCCGAGGTTCTGCGGCAAGGCAAAAAATAATAGATGGGATGATTCAATTACTTGATCAAAATAAAAAGATAACAATCAGTGCAATTAATAAAATTACACAATCAGACAAAAGAACAATTGCAAAATATTTTACTGAGTGCGAAAAAATTGCTCAACTTCATGCAACAAAAACCAAAAAAGTAGCTCAAAAAAATAACAATCATGATTACAAAATGTTGCTACCCAGAATACCACCCGAACTAATGCCAAATTTTAATACGGAGTGTGATTTTATTTTTAATAGCAAGATAAACACATCTTAAACACTATTGCACTATTAAGATAACAATATATAAAATGCTGATATTGTAAAAATGAAATAAGAATAAACATCAAAAAATCTCATTTTTGGTGTTTTTTAGGTTTTTTACTTCGTTTCAAGCAATCACATTTTATATTTGTTATTATCTAAGTATAGTAAAAATTTGCTATATTTTTTAACATTACGAGGAGAAATTAATAATGAATAAGACTACTTTTAAATTATATAATCGTTATCAAAAAAGTTGTTTTTTTGATAGTAATCATAATAAATTATTGACTAATACAGAAATTTTTAGAGTCGCCGAATTTGCCAATCAGCTAAAAGATTTATTTGATATTGAAACGGCAAATGAGAAACCTAATTGTGCACCTGATGATATGCCACCACTCGAAGCAAACGACAAAGAACATTTGATATGCTACAAAACAATGCTTGGAAATAATATATGCTTTAATATTTCCCAAGTATTAAACGATTTACTAAATGCAAACCATGAAACTTTATTGTTGTTTGACAAGCTCAATCTTTATTTAATAGCACCGCCAAAAAAAGTTAAAGAGAATTATAATCTTGATCTTTTTATGTTCTTGGCTGGACTGAATAAATTCCGTGACTAATTAACAACTATTAATAGTTAATGTAATAAAGGACCTTTTTGTTAAAGGTCTTATTTTTTGAAAGTATAAAAGCGGGATTTTATGCTTTTAAAAAATTGACCCGAATCTGCTAAAACAATTTTTTTAGCAGATTTTTCATTTTTGGGGACTTGTCCGCTAAAATGCGAATAGTGAGGAATTCCTCACAGTGAGTGTGGAGAGATAAAGGAACAAGTCCTTATTATCCATAATAATATAAATCATATTGTTTTTATAAAAAAGGAGTCTATTTTATAAAAAATAATTAAAAATACTAGGAGATATAAAAATGGCTGAAAAATCAATGGTTAGAATGACAACGAGAACAAAAATAAATGCAGGTGGAGCAGAAAAACATAATAATAGATTAATTGATGATCCGAACATCAATAAAGAACTAAGTCATAAAAATATGAAATATGTGTATCCTAATTATGTATCAAAAAGCTATAAGGACATAGAGAGAGATTTTGCAATAATCTGCAAAGAAAAAAATGGATATAAACCGAGAGCTAAATCAATGCCACTACGAGAAATAGTCATTTTAGGTAATGAAAATACTACATTAGATGATTATATAAGATTTGCAAACCGAGTTAAAAAAGAGCTTGAAATTAAGCCAATCGATATATATTTGCATCGAGATGAGGGCCACAAAAATGATCATGGCGAATGGATAGAAAATTATCATGCTCATATAATGTTTGACTGCGTAGATGATGAAACTGGTAAAACAATCAGACCAAAATTAGGCACAACCGCCAAATTACAAGATTGGGCTAGCGAAGAACTAGGCATGAAACGCGGAGATAGCAAAACACATACAAAAATGGTTAATTTAAGCCCTGCTCAATATAGACAACAACAGCAAATTGTAACAAAGTTAAAAAAGACAATTGAAATACTAAAAAATGATCTCAAAGAGGAAGAGAATACAAGAGCTAAAAGATGGCAAAAATTAATCAATGTTGAAAAGGAGTATAACAATATTAAACAACAACAAATAATATTAGAAGAAAACTTACAAACATTATTTGATGCAATGGGACTAGGTGAAATTAAACAAGTTATTAAAGATATAAAATCAGGAATCAAACAAGATTATGATGCTATTCGAGATGAGCTTAAACAATCTGGAGTAGCAACTCAACAGGACTATCAGCGATTAAAAAAAGATTATGACTTACTCACAAAACAATTAATAATTAATGTAGATAAGAAACAAAACATAAAAGGAAATAACACTTTAACACTTGAAGAAAAAAATATAACTGAGGAGAAAATAAGACAAGAATATATAGCAAGTGTAAAAAATAAGCAAGCTAAAATGAAAAGGATAATAATAGAAATGTTACCTAAATCTGGTATTGAGCATATTAAAAATAAGAATATTGATAAAAATATTAATATTGAAAGATAACACTAAGAAAGTTATCAAAGTATCATGGGAGAAGTCATTTTATAAGTTGGCTACGCTCCCAATTGATATTAATTAAAAGTAATAATATTAATGCTAGCTTCGCTATTAAAATATCACTGTAAAAATAATATTAATCTTGGCTATAAAGTTACTTGTAATAATAGCACTAAAAATATTGAATTAATGTTGGCTTTGCTCTTATATTATTTCTTATTTAAGGCTGTCCCGGCAGCACACACCGGCCATTTCATGGAGAGTCCAGCGGTGGACAACCGTAAAGGGAGACCCTTTAATCCCCAATGCTAGTCTGTTCTAAACTTAGTTTCACCTGTATGAATGATAATCACAAAAGAATAACAAGAGGGTCATAATAGTGATTATACAAATACGCTCCCATTAAATTTTTACAGATTTAATACTTAACAAGTTATATTTTTTGGAGTGTGTCCTAAATTCATGTTTGATTATCCTTAAGAATTTTAATAAATTGTTAATTAATTTTGATTTTAATAACATAATCTGCCATATCTCAACTAGACTTGACTGATTATGTTATCCATAGAATAATATTGATGTAAACTATAAACCTTTATGATGCCTTTTTGACAGGATAATGGGTAGCCAATGATTTGGCAAACAATACTTTCATTGATTTAAAGTTACACAAAGATTTTTTTGGGTTATCAAAATCATCCATTAAAATATTAAATATTCCTGTCTTTGGATTATATCCATATAATACTTTTCCTATATCTTCATAAAATAAATGTTCACAAAAATATTGAATTGATTTGGTCAATGTTTTTAGTGTAATCATTTGATGAGTAGAGTTCATTTTTTTATCAATTTTTAACTCTTGATCTTTTGCTGTTGTTTTATTGAAATCTTCTAAATTAAATATATTTCTTAATTTTTTGTAAGCTTTAGCATCATTTTCTTTCAATTTATTTTCAATATAAGATTTTACTAATTTATGTATGTTATCTGGTTGGATATTAGTATTTAAAATAGAATTCATAACTAGACATACAGCTGAAATGTCATAGTAAGTTAGTTCACTAGATAAATTAGCTATTCTTTGTGTTTTATCTAATTTCTGGTTAACAAAGAAAATATCAAAATTAAACATTTCATAAATGCAAAAGTTTAGAGATCTATAAAACAACTTTAAATCAATTAGATTATTGCAGTTAAGTTGTTGTAAAGAGTTATGCTTCTCTAGTTGAAACATGTGTTTAGTTCTTGAACCAAATTTATACAAATTTTGTTCAACATGATTCAAATAGGCTTCAATGTATGTATATTCTAGTTTAATAAAAAAATCATCATTTGATGGTGTTGTGAAATGGAATTTTTCTTGTTTCATAATTTACCTTATTTAAAATTTACGAGTTAGATAAGAACTTTTCCTATCTTTGAGATCGTAAATATATCATTAGTTGAAAACCATGTCAAGCAAAAACATAATAAAAACAATGAGTTATAAGTGGTGTTGAAATGTCTGGAAGTGTGTAGACATTTCTATAAGTCTCTAGAAATAGCAGGAAAAAAGTTGAAAATAATTTTAAAAAAATTCAATTTTGTGTGATTTTTTGTAATTTTAGAATGTGATATTTGGTTTGCTGCCGAATTTTGATTTGATAAAATGAAGTTAAATTTGAGTTAAGTATGAATTAATGCTAAAATATAGGGAGTGATTTTGTATAGCATATTATTGAATAATAAAATTATAGTTACTGTATAACATGGTTTTATAATTTTAGAAAGGCAATGTATGTTAATTAATCAAAACCCACTATCAGATTGGATATTACTAGGTGAATTTGCAAAACGTGTTGGTAAAACTGACAATGCTGTTAGGATTGATATCAATCGTGGTAAGCTTGTTTTCAAAGTAGCTAAGTTAGTTGAAGGCAAATATTGGATTAACCATATAGCTTTTAATAAATTGATAGATGATCTGGATCAAATAGCAGCCTAATAGGCTGCTATTTTTTACATTCGTGTTTGTGGTTTATTATTAATAATCCATTTATCGTGTGTTGCTTCTAATGCATTGAACAAACAACACTTGTTGTGCATATTATTTATGTTATTTACGGCTTGGTTATATATATTAGTTGCAAAGTCAATAATTTCATGAAAGTGCTTTTTACAATAGTTATACTCTTCTTGTACAAAGTCTTTTCTTGCTCTTGGTAATCTGTTGATAATTAAGCTCTCCAGTTGGTTGTCTGGAACTGGAAACATAAAATCTATTCTTAAAAAAGCACTAATCTTATAGTAAGGCTTCTCAGTAATAGAATCTTTATCTTTTGTAATTATTGGATAAACAATATTATTATATTTATCAGATAGAACTAATGGATCATTTTCTTTCAGCATTGCTTCTTTAATGCTTGAAACTGGTGCATAGTATTTGAATTTTCCAATAGAAATAATAACCCCTAGTACGAATTTATGATGTTTGTAATCAACACCATCTTTATTCATTACTCTTGAGTCTATTTGTTGTAAGTAATCCAAGTAATCTTTTTTTACGTAATAGAATTTCATCACTATTCCAAATGGAAAAAGGTTGGGAGTTTTTACCCAACCTTTTATTAAATCTCTCAATCACTGCCGGAAACGCAGTAAGACAAGCAAACTTGCCTTATATCAAAGGGTGTTAATAGCTAAAAGCTACATAACTGTCCTAAGACATCATGATTATACCATAATAATAAATAATTTCAACAAATTAATTATTTTCTATGTAAAGGATGCTAAAATAAAAATTATTTTATGAGGGTGAATTATATCATGAGCAATATTAATCTTCCAAAAGGCATAACCACTAGAAAGCATGAGGTAAGTGAGTTTATTCAAATATTTTTTATGTATAATAATGTACGATGTAGAGAAATATTAAATATACCACCGACAAAAGAAAATATTAAAAAAGCTGTCAATAAAAGAAATCTAATATTAGCAGAAATTCAAGCGAATAAGTTTAATTATGCAGAACACTTTCCTGATTCCAAAAAGGTTGCCTTATTTGGTGAAGTTAATAAAAAACATTTTATGAAAGATTTGTTAAACAAACAAATTCAAGGTTATACTGATATGGAAGTAAGGGGTAATCTATCTATATCTACATTAAATGGTTATAAACGTGTAAATAATATTTTGTTGAAATATTTTGGCGAAATATATATTGAAGATCTAACGCCACTACACATAAAAGATTTTATGTTTCAACAAGGGTTAAATGATATTAGCCCTAAAACAATGAGAAATAGAATTAGTTTATTGAAGATGGTATTGGAAGAGGCTCAAAATGATGGAATAATATTAACTAATCCGCTTGGGGGTGTGGCAATTCAAAAGCAAATTAGTAAAACTGCCGTTAATAGTGATTATGAGGTTGAACCATTCACAGAAGATGAACAGGATAAAATAGTCAATGTAGCTGAAGGGCAGCTTAAAAATTTTATTCAATTTAATTTTTGGGTTGGATTAAGAATTTCAGAATTAATTGCTCTTAAATGGTCAGATATTGATATTGGTAATAACATTATTCATATTCAACGAGCAAAAGTTGAAGGGAAAGAAAAAACTACCAAAACCAAAGCAGGAATTAGAAAAATATTATTACTACCTAAAGCTAAAATTGCTTTACAGTCACAAATGTTATATACTAGCGGTGAAGAGTACGTGTTTAATAATCCAAATACAGATAAGCCTTGGTCTCATAGTTCTAAGCTTGGTGATGCTTGGCGTAAAGTTTTAGAACATTCGGGGGTTAAATATCGTAATCCGTATCAAATGAGACATACTTATGCATCAACCTTATTAAGTAAGAATGAGAACATTTTTTGGTTGGCTACGCAAATGGGTCATGAAAATACAGAAATGATATTTAAGCATTATGGTAAGTGGATTCCACAAAACCAGAAAAATGGTTATCAATTAGTTGGGAATTATTGATAATACCCCGATTTAAAAATACACGGAAAATACACGGCATAATAATTTGGTGTTGTTATATTTAATTATATCAGTGTGATGGGTTTTTAGGTGTGGGTGTTCAAGTCCCTCTTCCGGCACCAAAAATATAAATAAAAAACCAGCAATTAATGTTTATTGCTGGTTTTTTATTTTGCCTCAGACTATTTATTTCTCATTCCGATGTGTTAAATATCATTTTGTTGATTGTTATAAATTATCACACTGATAAATTTTTTATACTATATTGAATTGTATTGATTTATTTGTATATGTTGTCTGAGGTAACTTGAAATATATGGTAATTTATCCTATTTGGATTTTTAAGAGTTGTATCTCATATGTTATAGTGCATATAATTCTTAAATTATATCTAAGGAATTATGAATGAAAATTATAATTATTTCAATTTTAGCAATGATTATATCTGGATGTGGCAGTGGGAATGTTGAAAATACACAAGTAACATCCAGCACTAATGTCACAACACTTACTCCTGGTGTAACTGTAGAAATAGTGGTTAATAATACTTCTTCGAGGAATTCAATAGTTAACCCATCAATTTACCTAGAATCATGGTTAAGTAACATCGCGAGTAATCAAAATTTAAACTATACAGGCTTGATTAGCCCAGGTCAAAATCATGTATTTAGTTTTTATCTTGGTGATACAGAATCAGTTACGACTAATTTACGTGATAATTATCAATATATTTTGAGCAATCAGACCTCTTCGGTAATACAACTTAGAGCTGATAATTTACCGAATCCGCAGAATCCAGCTTTGACTGTTGAGGTAGCACCAGATCCGCTTTCATTGGTTCTTTGGAAGGATATTGTGATTAATGCAGACCTTTGGAGTAATACTCCTGAAATTATGTCTGCAGGTTATGGTTTTGAAGGCATTGAGGGCGTTAATCAGGGTGAGAGTTATGTTGTGGCTGCAGGCGGTGCTTGGGAGTTATTGACAATGCCAAATCCACCGTATGATGCGCTTACTTCATCTAAAACACCTAGTGCAATTGCTGATGCTTGGGGTTATCCAACTTATTTTGCCGATGCAATGCCAATTGTGTTTAGTTGGCCAGTTTTACCAAGTACTGTTAGTCGAAGTAATTTTGCAGTAACTTTAAATACTGGTGAAGTAGTAACGCCATATGTTGCATCAATTAGTCCAAATCTTGAATATAATGAGCGTAGTTGTGTAGTAATTTTTGGTGAGTTTGGCAATCGTTTGCCACCAGGAACACCGGGAGCAATTTATCCGACTAATGTAAAAGTTGTCGATGGATTAAAATTAGTGGGACCAAATGGCTTAGTTAGTGCAGTTGGCTTGAATAAAGATAGTACAAACCCATATGTAGCAAATGGTGGGCCAACTTTGGTTGCAGCAAAACTTAGTAAAATGTCGATTCTCGGTGAGGGTGTTGGTAGTGGTAATGCTTTTAGCGGTGGTTATCCAAATAATGGAGTTGCATATTACGGTGCAAGCAATGCTCAATATCGCTTGCGAATTTATACAACTGGTGGATTTTCTTCTGACGGTGTAGCTGCGATGCAACCAGGAGATTTCCAGAAGTTTTTTAGGCTTCAGGTTACAGCACCAAATGGTGCAATTTCTTGGTTGACTACGACTGGGTATACTTACTCATATTCACAGGGTAATATTGAAATTATTGGTTTAGCGGATCTTGGTGTGGCTGGAGAGTCACAAAATGAATTGTATACTTCAGATAGTGACAATTATATTGATATAATTTTGAAGGGTGATGAGGCTGCTATGCGGATGATTACCGCCGTAGAAATTCCAGCAGCTAATGGTTATCTACCATTTTATAATCCTGGTGGACCTGGTAATAATCCAACCCCTGGTGTGACGTATACATCTCCTGGAGCATATCGTTTGCAACCAGTTACTATGGCGATAGATGATCCTAAAACGGTTACTTATTATGGTGCCATATAGTGAGTGACATAGAACGATGATTTTAATCAGGTAAGTTTATGATCAACTCGGATTTATATTGGTGATAATTCTTTTACTAAATACAGAGCTTAATTAATTAAATTAAGCTCTGTATTTCTTCTTATGAAATAATTTTGCTAATTTATTGCGAATATTGAGATATTTGTTATATAGTGTGAAGCTGTCATATTGTTTATTCTTCTATCTTCTTGACTCCAATTTTTCTTTATGAGCTAATTATGCTAAAATGTGGGTCATAATCTACTATTAAGAAGTTTTTCTATGCAAAATCATGCAGATTTGCTCAACGGTTTAAATTCAGAACAATTTAAAGCAGTTACATATAATGATGGATCGCTATTAGTCTTGGCGGGTGCAGGGAGTGGTAAAACTAAAGTTTTAACTACTCGGGTTGCTTGGTTAATTCGTACCCAATATCTTGGCATCAGTGAAGTTTTGGCGGTTACATTTACTAATAAAGCTGCGCGTGAAATGCTTAACCGTGTTGGAAGCTTGCTTCAAGCCGATAGCAGATATATGTGGGTGGGAACATTTCACTCTATAGCACTACGTTTATTACGGACACATCATCAAGAAGCTGGTTTACCAGCAACTTTTCAGATTATTGATTCTGGTGAACAACAAAGTCTAATTAAACGCTTAATCAAGCAACGTGGTTTGGATGAAGAGCGTTACCCAGCTAAAGAAATTCAAAGCTATATTAATTATCAGAAAGAGCAAGGTTTACGTTCAGCTCAATTAAGCCCAGACAATTTACGCACTCAACATTGGTTAGAGATCTATACATTATACGAAGAATCCTGTCAACGCGATGGTTTAGTGGATTTTACTGAGTTGTTATTAAGAAGCTATGAATTATTATCCATGAATGATGTTTTGTTGCAGCGTTATCAGCAACAATTTAAGCACATTTTGGTGGATGAGTTTCAGGATACTAATCAGTTGCAATATTTATGGCTTAAAATATTAGTTGGTGTAAAAGGTAAAATATTTGCCGTTGGTGATGATGATCAATCAATTTATTCTTTTCGTGGTGCAAAAGTTAGTAACATGCGTTCGTTTTTGCGGGATTTTAATGCGCCTGAACCGCTTCGATTAGAACAAAACTATCGCTCAGTGACAACGATCCTAAATGCTGCGAATGCGGTGATTAGCAACAATAGTGAACGAATTGGTAAAGAGCTGTGGACGGATAATTCTCATGTGGAGAAAATTCGTTTATATGAAGGTTATACCGAAGAAGATGAAGCTTACTTTGTAATTGATGAAATTAAAGGTTTACATAATAACGGGATTGATTTATCAGACATTGCCATTTTATATCGGTCGAATGCACAATCACGAGTTTTTGAGCAGCATTTATACAATCGTGGATTGGCATATAAAGTTTATGGGGGATTACGCTTTTTTGATCGCTTAGAGATTAAACGAGTTTTGGCATACTTACGTTTAATTGTCAACCCTTATGATAACGAAGCTTTTTTACGCGTAGTAAATTTTCCTGCACGAGGAATTGGTGCACGTACCATTGAAAATTTACAAGAAATTGCTTTACAGCGTCAAACACCATTAATGAGTGCCGTAGAATATTTACCAGGTAAATCAAAAGTTACGGTAGGTAAATTCGTCGACCTAATACGAATGATGCAAAGTGATATCCAGGTGTTAAGTTTACCTGAAGCAATTAGTTATATTATTGAGACCAGTGGATTGCGTGCTCATTTTGAAGCTGATATCAAAGAAGGTGAAGAGCGCTTAGATAATTTAAATGAATTGGTTACTGCTGTATCTGGCTTTAATGCTGAAGGAAAAGATAATCCATTAGTGGAATTTTTGGCACATGCGGTACTTGAATCGGTAGATAATCAAGCTCAGAACCTTGAATCCGCAGTACAGTTAATGACGGTGCATGCCTCGAAAGGTTTGGAGTTTAAAGTGGTTTTTGTCGTAGGTTTGGAGGAAGGTTTATTCCCACACGATAACGCATTACAAAATTTGAAAGATGTAGAGGAAGAGCGCCGATTAATGTATGTGGCAATTACGCGTGCTCGTGATAAGTTATATCTATTGCGTGCTTGTAGTCGTTTATTATGGGGAAAACGTATTTCAGCACCTGTTTCACGCTTTGTAGATGAGATTCCCGAAGATTTAATCTTAAATTTATCAGGTGTGAGCTCTATTGGTTATGGTCAACTTAATGAATACGATGAACCAAAGCGTAACATATTTAAACTACCTGGTAGTAAAGCCATGCCAGCGGCAAGTTCTGAAGTTAAAACTTCGCAAGTTGCATTGAGTGAAAAAGAAATCACTATTAAAATTGGTGATATGGTGCGTCATGCTAAATTTGGGCAAGGCAAAGTTCTACGCTTGAATAGTGATGGTAAAAAAATGACGGCAGAAATATTTTTTATTGGTATGGGCAAGAAAAATTTAGATTTAAATATTGCGAATATTGAAAAAGTTAATTAGGAAAAATTATGCAAAATCAAGCTATTTTTGAAACTGCGAAACAGTATATTCCTGGTGGTGTTAATTCACCAGTTCGTTCATTTAATTCTGTCGGTGGCACGCCATTTTTTACTGCGCGCGCGAAGGATTGTTATCTTTTTGACAGCGAAGGCAAGCAGTATATTGATTACGTGTGTTCGTGGGGGGCCAATATTGTTGGACATGCTCATCCAGAAGTGATTAGCGCGGTTAGTGCTGCGTTAGAAAATGGTTTTTCGTATGGCACACCAACTGAATTAGAAGTCGAATTTGCTCGACAAATTACGCAATTGTTACCGAGTATTGAAAAATTCCGTCTAGTTAGTTCTGGCACCGAAGCGGTTATGTCGGCAATTCGTTTGGCACGTGGCTATACTCGAAAAAAATATATTATTAAGTTTAACGGTTGTTATCATGGACATAGTGATTGTTTATTGATTAAAGCAGGTTCTGGTCTGCAAACACTTGGTAATCCAAGCAGTGATGGAATTCCTGAGGAAGCTGTGCGCCATACTTTAGTCTTAGAATATAATGATGTGGCTGAGTTAGAACAAGCATTTAAGCTTTATCCTGATCAAATTGCTTGTGTGGTCGTCGAGCCATTTGCTGGAAATATGAATTTAGTGCGTCCAAGTGCCGAATTTATGACAAGCATGCGGCGTTTGTGCGATGAGCATAACTCAGTTTTAATCTTTGATGAAGTTATGACTGGTTTTCGTGTCGACTTAACTTGTGCCCAAGGATTATTAAATATCCAGCCTGATTTGACGACATTAGGTAAAGTAATTGGTGGTGGTATGCCATTGGCTGGATTTGGTGGTAAAAGTGCAATCATGGACTATTTAGCACCGTTAGGTGGTGTTTATCAAGCCGGTACTTTATCTGGTAATCCAATTGCCGTTACTGCTGGATTGGCGAATCTAAAATTAATTCAGCAGCCAGATTTTTATGTAAATTTGGCAAATACAGCACAGTCATTAATTGATGGTTTAACCGAATTGGCGCATAATCGTGGATTTGAATTTTGTGCGGATAAAGTTGGTGGAATGTTTGGCTTTTATTTTAGTTCGCAAATTCCGCAAAGCTTTGCTGAGGTTAAACTTGCCAATCAAGATTTATTTAATCGTTTCTTTCATTTGATGCTTGAAGACGGAGTGTTTTTTGCACCAAGTATGTTTGAAGCAGGTTTTGTATGTGCTAAACACACTCCAGATGTGATTGAACGAACTTTAACTGCAGCGAATAAAGCTTTTACTAAATTATCTCGTGGATAAAGTTTTTTGGGTGCGAGATGAACATTGCGTAGTGATAGATATTTACGTACAACCTGGTGCTAAAATTAGCCAAATTATTGGTAAGCATGGTGATAGGCTTAAGCTAAAAATTTGTGCGCCACCTATTGATGGTAGAGCCAATCAGGCTGTGGTAGATTTTTTTGCTAAATTGATGAATTTGAACAAAAATAATGTGAAAGTTATATCAGGTGAAAAATCACGAAGTAAGCGTGTAAGTTTAATTGGCAATGTGCCATTTTTTATACAACAAATTGAGGAATTAATAAATGACTAAATTGGATACTAAAATTGTTCTTAATAAACCATCGGAAAGACCAGTTGCGGCTGTGATTTTATTGCATGGGATGGGGGCTGATTATAATGATTTTGTTCCTTTGGTTTCGGAATTAAAGTTACCGATGTCGGTAAAATTTGTTTTTCCGAATGCGACAATTATTCCAGTTACCATCAATAATGGTTTAAAGATGCGTGCTTGGTATGATATTTTAGATTTTGGTGATTTGCATCGCGAGGTAGATACTCGTGGTGTGTTACATAGTGTGGCACGAATTAATGAATTAATTGAAGAGCTAATTGAAGAAGGGTTTAAACCTGATCATATTATCATGGCAGGATTTTCTCAAGGCGGTGTAATTAGTTACTACACAGCTTTATCAAGTAAATATGATTTGGCTGGGCTTTTGGTTATGTCAGGTTATTTGCCTGATATTTCTCCGCTTGATGTAGCTAAAGTACAACATAAGAAGCAACTACCGATTTTGGTCTGTCATGGTACTCAAGATCCAATTGTAAGTATTGCTTATGGACGTAAAGCAATTCAACATTTAAAAGACTTTGGGCTTAGTTATCAATGGTTAGAATATCCAATGCAGCATAGTGTTTGTGCGAAGCAAGTGGGAGATATTTCTAAGTGGATTACTCAATTATTCACTAAGTAGTATTGCAGTAAGTCACGTTTTATGGGTATAATCACGAAAATTTTAATTGCAAATTGTTATGGGATTGATACTATGTTTAGAGTTGCTTCTTTGGTGTTGGCCTTGGGTTTAGGATTAACAGCTGGTGTTGTGTATGCTGATGATAGTGGTAGTAATCCTGGTTATGTAGTGTCTCCTTTAGGTTCTGGTTCTGCAAATAATGTTCGAACACAGTATGGTGAATGTGTTAAAGATGGTAATTATCAACCTGGTTATCAAACTGTGGCTTGCGGAGCTGTTCCTCAAGAACCTAAAAAAGTGTCATTTAGTGAATCAAGTGTTAACTTGTTCAGCTTTAATGCAGCAACACTAACTAGCGCAGGTCGTCAACATTTGAGCGCTTTGATTGAAAGTGCTAATGCTGAAGGTACAATTAATAAAGTTACTATTGAAGGTTATACTGATACTGTTGGTGGTGCAGATTATAATAAGCGTTTATCAACTGAACGTGCTAATACGGTTCGAGATTTCTTTATTAGCAAAGGTCTTGATGGTGATACAATTACGGCTGCAGGATTTGGTCCAGAGAACTCTCAGGTTTCGGCAGCTTGTATTAAAAAATATGGCAAGGATGATATGCAAGAAATTGATCGTTTGACAGCCAAAGAATTAACTGCTACACCAGCTGAGAAAAAACGTATGAATGAAGCTCTAGCTAGATTTGATAAGACGCATACGGATCTAGTTAATTGTATGGCTGCAGATCGTCGTGTGGAAATAACAATTGAGCAAACTAAAGAAGAAGAGTAGTTTGTAACTAATTTATACTTTTCCCGCACTATGGTGTGGGATTTTTTTATTGGATATTATGTTTCGTTTTAAACTTTCATCTAATACATTACAGGCTAACCAGAGCATTATTGCCACCATCGGTAATTTTGATGGAATGCACCTTGGGCATCGAGAGTTGCTTGGGCAAATGAATCAATTAGCTAGCGTTAAGCAAGCATGGCGGATATTAATTACTTTCGATGTACTACCACATGAATATTTTGCAGATAGAGCTGGGCAATTGCGTGCACCACGAATTAGCTTATTACGCGATAAAATTCGAGCTTTAAAAGATAGTGCTGTGGTTGATGAAGTTGTCGTACTTCATTTTAACCAAAGTGTTGCTAAATTATTACCAAATGAATTTATACAGCGAATTTTGTTGCAGCGCTTAAACGTTAGTGATATGTTGGTTGGGCATGATTTTCGTTTTGGCTATCAAGCACGTGGCTCGATTACGGATTTAAAAATGGCTGGGATTATTGTTAATGAATTTGCTGAGCTCAAGCATCAACAGCAGCGCGTTTCAAGTTCATTGATTCGTGAATTAGCTGCTAAGCAAGATTTAGGATTGATTCATAGTTATCTTGGGCATAATATTTGCTATACCTCGCGAGTTGTAAAAGGTAATCAATTAGCCCGTAAATGGAATTTCCCAACTATTAATTTAAACTTATATAAAATTCGCCCAGTTTTGTGGGGGATTTATACTTCGTATGTTTATATTGAAGGTAAACGTTATTTTGGAGTTACCAATATTGGCAAAAATCCAACTGTGAGTGAGGGTAAGGTGTATAAGATTGAAACCCACTTACTCAATGTTGATTTAAACTTGTATGGTAAAATTGCCGCCGTTGAAATTTTACATTATTTACGCCCAGAGTTAAAATTTGATGGGTTAGAACCGTTATTTAAGCAAATGTATCAAGATTTGGCCGATGCGCACGCGTTTTTCGCAGAAATTAAGGAATAAAAATGGATTATAAGACAACTGTAAATTTATTAGATACACCGTTTCCAATGCGTGGTGATTTAGCCAAACGCGAGCCAAAGATGCTGGAAAAATGGACGGCACAACAACGTTATCAAAAATTACGTCAAATTAGTCAAGCTGAAGGACGAAGTAAATTTATTTTGCATGATGGACCTCCATATGCCAATGGGCAATTGCATATTGGTCATGCAACCAACAAGATTCTGAAAGACATTATTATCCGTAGTAAAACCTTAGCTGGTTTTGATGCTCCATACGTGCCAGGTTGGGATTGCCATGGTTTGCCAATTGAATTAAATATCGAAAAGAAATTTGGTAAAACACTTGAGCCACGGGAATTTCGTAAAAAATGCCGTGAGTATGCGAATGAGCAAATTGAGCAGCAAAAAATTGATTTTGTACGTTTGGGGATTTTGGGTGACTGGAATAATCCTTACAAAACTATGGATTTTAAAACTGAAGGTGGCATTGTCCGCGCTTTAGGTGAAATTTATAAAAATGGTTATTTATTTAGCGGTGTTAAACCCGTGCATTGGTGTATTGATTGTGCTTCTGCTTTGGCCGAGGCTGAGGTTGAATACTATGATAAAATTTCACCAGCAATTGATGTCGCATTTAAGGCGATAGATAATGCTGCGGTAGCTGCTAAATTTGGAGTTGATATTGCTGCTGATAAATCAGTTTTTGCTGTAATTTGGACAACTACTCCGTGGACGTTACCTGCGAATCAAGCTATTTGTGCAGGACCAGAAGTTGAGTATGCTTTGATTAAGCAAAACGATTCAGACTATTTAATTGTAGCAAAAAATTTAGTTGAAGAAGCTTTAAAGCGTTACGATGCTAGTGAATACTCTATAGTGAATGTTGTAAATGGTTCTGAGTTAGAGTTATTACAATTTCAACATCCATTTTATGATCGTCAAGTACCAATTATCTTGGGTGATCATGCGACTGATGACGCCGGTACTGGTTTGGTACATACTGCGCCAGCACATGGTATGGACGATTATTTGGTTGGCTTGAAATATAATTTGGATTTGCATAATCCAGTTGGTGGTGATGGTAATTACATTAGTACGACTGAATTATTTGCTGGCTTAAATGTTTTTGCGGCAAATCAAAAAGTAATTGATCAGTTAAAGCAAAATCAACGCTTAATGAATCAAGATGATATAACGCATAGTTATCCATGTTGTTGGCGTCATAAATCTAAAATTATTTATCGTACTACTGGACAATGGTTTATTGGTATGGACAAAGCTGGTGTGACTGGAGTTACGTTACGTGAGCAAGCAAATAAAGCAGTTGATGATACCTTGTTTTTTCCTGCTTGGGGACGTGCGCGCTTAGAAGCTATGATTAAGAATCGCCCAGATTGGTGCGTTTCTCGTCAACGTCAATGGGGCGTACCAATGACATTTTTTGTGCATAAAGAAACTGGAGTTTTGCATCCAGAAAGTTATGCTCTTTTGCAAGCTGTGGCACACAAAATTGATGCTGATGGGATTGATGCTTGGTTCGAATTAAGTGCGGAACAATTACCAGAATTTGATTTAACTGATTATGTAAAATTAAAAGATACATTAGATGTCTGGTTTGATTCTGGTACTACTCATTTAACGGTGGTTGATCAACGACCAGAATTACAAAAATCAGCTTTGGCAGCTGGTGAGCCTGCTGTTGATTTATACCTTGAGGGTTCGGATCAACATCGTGGATGGTTCCAATCTTCTTTATTGACAGCTTGTGCGGCTAAAGGTAATGCACCATATAAGCAATTGTTAACGCATGGCTTTGTGGTTGATGGCAATGGCCGTAAGATGTCTAAGTCAATCGGAAATATTGTCGCACCGCAGGAAGTGATTAATAAATACGGCGCGGATATGTTACGGCTTTGGGTAGCATCAACTGACTATTCAGGCGAGTTAACTATTTCTGATGAAATTCTTAAACGCGTGAGTGAGTCGTATCGTCGGATTCGTAACACATTGCGTTTCTTATTGGCAAATTTAAATGACTTTTCTATCGATAAAGATAGTGTTGCGCTTGATGAGATGCTTGAAATTGATCGTTATGCTTTGGGTTATGCCGCTCAATTGCAGGATAAAGTTGTGAATCAATTGTATCCAAGTTATCAATTCCATTTAATCGTGCAAGAATTGGTTACTTATTGTTCAGAAGAGCTTGGTGGGTTTTACCTTGATGTGCTAAAAGATCGTTTATATACGGCTAAAGCTGACGGTCACGCACGACGCTCTGCGCAAACTGCGTTATATCATGTAAGTAAATTTTTGCTGGGAATGTTATCACCAATTTTAGCGTTCACTGCTGATGAGGCATGGGAAGTTTTGGTGCATAATGTTGATGATTCAACATTGTATCATACCCATCATCAATTACCAGTCGTGGCTGATGCGGTTAATTTGGTAGCAAAATGGACTCAAATTCAAGAATTTCGCGTAATAGTGTTGAAAGAGTTAGAAACTAAGCGCAGTGCTGGTTTGATTGGTGCATCATTACAAGCTGAATTGGTAATTAATGCTGATAAACAGTTATATCCGTTATTGACATCAGTTGCTGGTGATTTAAAATTTGCGTATATGGTCTCTAAAATTACTCTATCTGCTGCTGAAATAACCAATGTAGAAGTGATTGTAAGTGAGCAAGCTAAATGTGAGCGTTGTTGGCATTATGCAGCTGAAATTGGTGAGAATACCGAACATCCAACTATTTGTGGGCGTTGTGTAGAAAATTTAACTGGGACTGGCGAAACTCGTAAGTTTGCTTAATCCAAAAGGAAAATATTTATGAATAATTTATCGTTACGTAGTCGTTGGGGTTTATTAGCTCTAAGTCTAGTTTTGATCTTGGTCGATCAATTTACTAAATATTTAGTACGAGCTAATTTGTTTGAGTTTCAAGTGAAACCATTTTTGCCTTCTTGGAATTGGGTATTAGTTTACAACGAAGGTGCAGCATTTAGCTTTTTGGGTAGTCAAAATGGTTGGCAAAAAATCATGTTTGGTACCATTGCAGTTTTAGTTGCAGTAGGGTTGATTTATTTTTTATTACGTAAGAGTTATCAGTTAATCGCTGGTTTTGGCTTTAGTTTAATCTTGGCTGGTGCAATAGGAAACTTGGTCGATCGGATTTTAGCTGGTAAAGTAACTGATTTTATCGATTGGTACGTTGGAACTCATCATTGGCCAGCATTTAATTTTGCGGATAGCTGTATTTCGGTTGGTGTGGCATTATTGATCATTGAAAGTATATTTTTTAGTAAGCAGAAATAATATGAAGAAAATTATTTTAGCAAACCCACGTGGGTTTTGTGCTGGTGTTGATCGGGCAATTACGATTGTTGAGAAAGCTTTGGAAAAATATGGCTCGCCAGTTTATGTTCGTCATGAAGTTGTTCATAATAAGTATGTTGTCGATGGTTTAAAGCAACGTGGTGCCATCTTTATTGAAGAAATTAAAGATGTACCAGAAAGTAGCATTTTAATTTATTCAGCACATGGAGTGCCATTGGCGGTACGTGAAGAAGCTTTGGCTAAAAATCTAACGATGGTGTTTGATGCAACTTGTCCATTGGTAAGTAAAGTTCACGTTGAAATTAAGAATTTACATCGTCAAGATTATACGATTATTATGATTGGACATAAAGGTCATCCCGAAGTTGAAGGTACAATGGGTCAAGTTACTGATCATATTCATTTAATTGAGAATGAAGCTGATATTGATAGTTTAACTATTCCTCGTGACATTGAAAAAATTGCAGTAGTGACACAAACTACTTTGTCGGTAGATGAAACTAAATCAATTATTGCCAAATTAATGCAAGTTTTTTCTAATTTACGCTTACCAAAAAATGAAGATATTTGTTATGCCACGCAAAATCGTCAAGATGCAGTTAAGGAAATGGCAGAATTCTGTGATGTAGTTTTAGTGATTGGTAGTAAAAATAGTTCAAATTCAAATCGTTTGAAAGAACTTGCGGAGAATTTGGGAGTTAAAGCTTATTTGATTGATTTTGATTATGAAATCCAAAGTGAGTGGCTAAGTAGCGCAACTAATGTTGGCGTTACGGCTGGAGCATCGGCACCAGAAGTGCTAGTAGAAGGTGTAATTAAGCGTTTACAAGAACAGGGCTTCTTAACGACTGAAGTTTTGAATGTTGTTGAAGAGCATATGACTTTTGCTTTACCAAGTGAACTGCGTTAGATCATTATGTTAAACAAAGTAGTTTAATTGTGCGTAGATTAAAAAAATATCATCATGCATTGGTGGTTGCAATCTATGGAATTTCTTATGCATTAGTCCCATTAGGTCTGGGATTTTTTCTTGCTTCTGCGCATATTAATTTAGATGTTAGTGGTGATTTTTGGGCTGCAATTGCTGGGGTAATGTTTTTGTCAAATGTGTTTGGTCTTGGTTCTGAACGCTTGGTAATGATTTATGCGCAACGGTTTAAGTACTTATATTTTAATTCTTTAAAAATAAACTTAGTTAATGTTTTAAAGTTCTTTTTGTTGTTATTTGTTATTATTGGTTTAATTACGGCTGTCATTGACCTAATAATATATTTATTGCTTCTTAATCAAATCGATTTATTGCCACCTGGTGCTCATCATCCAATTTTGCTATGTTGTTTTTGTATATTTTTTTTCATGACGGCAAGGTTTTTGGCTGCATTTTTGCAAGGCGAAGGCTTTCAATTGTGTGTAATGCGTTATTCTATATACACTAATATAGTTCGTGTAATCTTAGTTTATTGGATTATCCATAATTCTTTTTATTTCGAGACCTTAATTGGAGGTGAATATAATTTTGTATTTACGCTATGTTTAGCATTATCATTAGCTGAGGTAATTCGGATTATTGGTTACTCAGTCCAGATTTTTAATCATTTGCGAGCAATTCCCAACTCTAAAAATAATCAATTAGATCTGGGATGGAAACATCAATTATATTATTTTGCTTTGTATTCATTGCAGTATGATTGGCTGGTTGTTGTGACAATTTTGGTTGAAATGTTTGGTGTCTCTGAACTAGAGCCAGCAATTATGGGTTATTTGATTGGTATTATTCGGATATTTTATTTACTAGGCTATATAGCACAACAGTTAACGAGAATAAAAATTACACAATTAACAGTGCGAAAGGCTGATCTTTTAAAGTATTGGCGCATTACGTCAAAAAATATGATTAGCATCTTAGTTGTAACCCTACTAGTTACATTTGTGATTAGTCATCCGCTTTTAGTTCATTATGGGATTCCAGAGTATTTACCGCAGTTATTAATTTTAATTTTAATTGGTGCATGTAAGGCTTATAGCGAGGCCATATTAGTAAATGTAATTTTTACTACGAATAGTACAATTATTCGTTGGTTTGTGTATATTTCAAGTTTAATTTATTTTGCCTTTATTAGTGTTGTGATTATAGTCGCGCCAGTAGGAATTCATCAGGTTTTGAATTACTTTATTCTCTTCTATGGACTAATCGCATGTTTTGAATTAGTTTATGGATCAATTGTTTTAAGAAGAATTATACGTACCCAACAAAATTATACTCTGCAAGCAATTTAATATAATATTTGCAATTGGGGGAATTTGATTTAAATAAGGATAATATTTATGTTTGAAAATTTATCAACACGTTTATCGGGTGTTGTCAAAACGTTATCAGGAAATTCGCGTTTAACCGAATCGAATGTAAAAGATGCTTTACGCGAAATACGCATTGCGTTACTTGAAGCCGACGTTGCATTACCAGTTGTTAAACAATTTATCGAAGAAGTTCGTGAAGATGCTCTTGGTGAAAAGGTTGTAGGTAGTTTGACTCCTGGTCAAGCATTAATTGATGTAGTTAATCAAAAATTGACCAAATTAATGGGAGAGTTTAATGATACCTTAGATTTAAGTGCAGTACCGCCTGCTGTAATTTTGATGGCTGGTTTGCAAGGTGCTGGTAAAACTACAACTGTAGGTAAATTAGCTAAACGTTTGAAAGAAATTGACAAGAAAAAAGTGTTGGTAGTTAGTTCTGACGTGTATCGTCCAGCTGCGATTGAACAGCTTAGGATTCTAGCGAAGAGCTTAGAAATTGAAAGTTTTCCATCGAATGACCAACAAAAACCAATTGATATTGCGATGGCAGCTTTGGATTATGCGCGTAAACATTATTTTGATGTTTTAATTGTTGATACGGCAGGGCGTTTAACGATTGATGAATTTATGATGGGTGAAATTAAACAATTACACCAAGCTTTAAATCCCGTTGAAACATTGTTTGTTGTTGATGCCATGCTTGGTCAAGATGCTGTCAATACAGCTAAAGCGTTTAATGACACTTTGGCCTTGACAGGTGTAATCTTAACTAAAATGGATGGTGATTCACGCGGTGGTGCGGCATTATCGATTCGTAATATTACTGGTAAACCGATTAAATTCATTGGGGTTTCAGAAAAAGTAAATGGTCTGGAGCCATTCTATCCTGATCGTATGGCTTCACGAATTCTTGGTATGGGTGATATCTTATCTTTGATCGATGATGTTAAAGGTAATGTTAACGAAGCTGAAGCTAAAAAATTGATGGATAAAGTCAAAAAAGGCAAGGGCTTTGATCTAAATGATTTTAAAATGCAATTTGTGCAAATGAATAATATGGGTGGTATGGGTAGTATTTTGGAGAAATTACCTGGTAATATTGCAGCGAAAGCCCCAGAAATCATTAATGATAAGATAATTAAGAAAAATTTGGCAATTATTGATTCAATGACGCCTACTGAACGTGCAAAACCAGATCTTTTAAAAGCCACACGCAAACGTAGAATTTCTTTAGGAAGTGGTACTACGGTACAGGAAGTTAATCAATTACTTAAACAGTATGATCAAGTTAGCCAAATGATGAAGAAATTTAGTGGCGGTGGTGGCATGATGAAAATGATGAAAAATTTAAAGCATCTAATGCCAAAGATGTAATTTACCAAGACTCTGCATATTTA
>JACCEA010977487.1_pt1 | contig 34388 bp, 28 predicted proteins | sample 7449851 | NCBI WGS metagenome assembly JACCEA01 (sample SAMN15323453, study PRJNA562643) | freshwater metagenome | isolation source: river surface water | place: USA:Blue River Watershed | collected 2017-08-18 | reverse complement strand
CTAGCACATCACCATTATTTAAGGCTAACATATAACCTTTAGTAGCACCAGCAAAGCCAACAGCAGCTGCGTTAACACCAGTTGGTAAATTATTGTAAGTAGCAGCGCCATTAGCAGCAACAGCAGAAATGTTTGCTAATTCACCAGCACCATTACCAGCAAGAGACTGTGTATCAGCATTAAGCACCAGCACATTTGAGCCCATAGCCAAGAATCTACCACTAGCCGCAAGACCAGTACCATTCAGAGCAACGATAGTATTACCAGTTATTGTGCCAGTAGATGTTACTGTACTAGCTGGAGTAGCTGCTTGCGTAATAGTAGGACCTGAAACAGTAACTGCAGATAAAGTACCAGCTGTAGCACCAACATTATTAGCTGTATAAATGTTTCCACCAGCAAACACTAGACTAACTGGCAAAGTAGCAGCAAGCGGGCCAGAAGCAGATACAGCTGAACCAAGAGTGCTTGCAGTTGGCGTATAAGTTGCCAATGCTGTAGCATGTGGAGCAACACTAGGACCTGTACCAGTATCATTATAAGTATACAATGTGCCAGTACCATTAGCCGCGATAAAGCCAACACCAGGTGGCACAAATGCAGCACTAATAAAAGTCAAATTAGCTGGCGATGAACCAAGGTATAAAGCACCAAGATTATCAACTGCAGCGAACACAGAACCAGACACTTGAACAACGTTAGTCAAATTAGTAGCAGTACCATTTAAAGCTGTACTATTGGTAATTTGTTGCCAAGTAACACCATCACTTGATTGTAATAATTGATTATCGGCAGTCACGTTATATGCATAATACATACCGTTAACAAAGAACACAGCAGCATTTGCTTGAACTGAAGCAGCCGTCAAAGCAACATAATTACCACTCAGATTATAATAACCAGCAAGCGCAGTCGGCACACCAGCTGCTGAAATAGTGTAAATATTATAGTTATTAACAAGTGAACTTGCAACAACTTGGTTACCAGCATTACCAGTAACAGTAGCAGCCGCTGGAATCAACACAACCGCATTAGAACCATTACTAGCAATCTGATTAGCAGCAATAGCAGGCAGCGTAATAGTCTGAGCATCTGCACCAGTGGTATTAACCGTTACCGTTACAGGAATTGAGGTGTTTTTGCTTGCAACTTGTGCACCAGCTGTACCAAAAATACCGTAGTTAAGCGTAACAGTACCCGCAGCAGCAACACCAACAGTATTTGTGCTAGTGCTAAGCAATAACGCAGCAGATTCACTAGCCACGCCACCAACCAAAGGCTGAGTAGTACCAGAAACGAAGTTAGTCCATGCATTAGTCGATGGAGTAGTTGAATAGGTAGCATTAATACCAGAAGCAGCCAATACATAAACACCGCTTTCACCAGGTACTGGCGTAGGCGTTGGAGCTGGAGGAGTTGGCGTAGGTGTTGGAGTAGGCGTAGGTGTTGGAGTTGGTGTAGGAGTTGGACTTGAAGAAGAACCAGAACCACACGCAGCTAGCGCAACAGCAGACGTCAACGCAACTAAAAGAACATTAATATTTGATTTTTTCATAAATTAGGATCCTCTAAAAAAAATCACCTGTTTAAATAAGATAAGTAATTTTATAACAACGTCACCTGACCAATAAAAATAGTCAAGCAACACTTATGGCGATAGTATAGCACAAAGTTGCACAATGTACAAACATTTTGCAATTACAGACCAATATAAGAGGTATATCATTTCAATACCTGACTAATTATCGCTCTCCATTGCGCTATTCTATACCAAGCCCCCCCTTAAGTCAAGCAAAATCCTTAATAAATGCAGTAATTTTATGGTTTATGTTGCTATTTGGCACGAGTATATTGTGCACCGCACAATGTAGCACAATAATATGAAGGCTCGCATGAGACTAACTCATGTTTGTAAATTTTTAACCATTAAAATAAAAAGAGAACCTAAAAGGCTCTCTTTAGTGTGAAACTACTAAACTTAGAAAAGTCTAGGTAGTCCGATGACATAAGTTTGACCACCAGTTGGCTGAGTATAGGTTGCGGCATTCCACGTGGTAAGATTGGTACTGCTAAAAACATTTTGTGGAGCAGGCGTTCCAAAAGATCCGGTAGGTATACTATTACCCAATACCCAAATTTTACCCGTCCAAAGGAAAGACCCAATCATGTTCGTAACATCCAAAGCCCCATCAATCCCATTGTAAGTTGCAATATTTTGTTTCCACTTACTGACGCCACTAGTCAGGCTGCTAGAAGTCCAAACATAATTTGAAGCTTCTTGCATAATAGCAAAAACTGAACCATTATAAGCAATATTCTCATAATAGGTATCAGCAGGCAGTATATTGTCAGTTATCAGTGTCTCGCCGTTTAGCTGATTAAAGACACCTAAGCTGGTAGTGCCATAAAACTCATAGTAAGCACCGTCATAATATTTATATGGATTATTAATATAAATATTATCTAACTGGTGATTAGCTAATGCTTTAGTTTGGGTCTTCTTATTAACGACACTGTTGGTTACAAGAGGAAGAGTACTTACCTGCACCCAAGTTGCCAGATTCTGAGGGGTCGCCGTTTGGTAAATTTTATTTTCGCCACTAAAGATAATAAAATAGTAACCATTTTCGGTCGTAATAATCGGTCCATTGGAAGGATAGACAGGTAAGCTCGCAGCTGGAATATCTGTCCATGACGCACCATTATTAGCCGAGAAATAAAGATTACCCCCTCCAGATGAGGTGTCACCACGATCAGCCGCTAAATAAGTACCATTAGTCGAAACCAATTGTTCAACATCGGCAGGCATTCCCTGACCCGCAGTGCCATCCAAAGGATGTAAAATCGGACTAGCCTGCACAAAACCGCTTTCTGAGCTGACCAAAACATCTCCATTAGTTAGTGCCAACATGTAACCGCTTTGAGTTCCGGCAAAGCCTGCCACCAGCGTTTGCCGATTAGTCAATGGAGCGGTTGAATTAGTGTAATTCATCCCGGTTGGTAGATTAGTAATGCTTGCCAGTCCAGTATTAAAATCAAGCAAACTAACTGCGGCGATTGTACCATTATTGGAATCAGTAGAGCCATATTCTGCATAGGTGGTATTACCATTAACAACGAGAAGTTGTTTACCGTTGGAGCTGACAAACCCACCATTGACATCAAGAGTATAAATACTAGAATTAGGAGCACTAACTGATGCAGTTAGTGGATTTGCTCCAGCAGTAATGGTGTTACCATTGACTTGCAGCGGATAAGTCAGTAGTGTATTACCATCATTAGCGAAAACGGCATAAAGATTGTTATTGGCAAAAAGCAAAGCATTAAGCGGATTACCCTGCGTAAAATTGCTCGAATTGGCTACCATAGCACCTAGCGACGACGATGTTGGCGTATAACACGCCAATTTAGACAAGTTACTTATTTCACTATAAATATACAGCCGTCCATCTCCATTTGACACCATCATATTTTCAGTTGTATTAACTGAGGTTGCAGCAGTAGTCGCAAAAGTAAACGGACCCGAGCCAAGATAAATATCAGGATGTAGAGCGCTTGCTTGCAAAGCAAAAACAGTTCCTGATACCTGAACTACATTAGCAATGCCACTCCCGACGCCACCAGTAATAAGCGCTTGTCGCCAAGTCGTTCCATTTTGTGAATAAAGTACTGAGCCAGCTACTACATTGTAGGCATAATACATGCCGTTGATAAATACTACTACCGGCTGCTCAGATGCTGGCGCTAATGCGGTACTTGTTCCGCTGCTATCGTAATAGCTAGTAATTGCCGTTGGCGCACCATTGGCAGCAATCACATACAAAGTAAACCCAGTTACCGTATAAACAAAATCCATCGTCGAAGGAGCTGCAACTACTACATTCGCCCCATTAGTAGCAATCTGCGTTGAATTAAGCTTCGGTAACATTCCACCTGCAATTGCCCCACCATCAGTGATTGTCACAGGTAATGAAGTATTGGCTGCCAGCAACTGCGCTTGCGTCCCGCCATAGATGTTGTATTGTGCGCTGGTATCTCCTCCGGCTACTGCCGGACGATCCAGCACCAACATTTTTGATTCAGTCGCGACTAAGCCAGCGATGGAATTGGTAGTTCCCGAGGTATAGTTCACCCAGTTCGCTGCTGAAGGCTGTGTTGCAAAACTCATCGATAATGAAAATGGTGCAATGGCATAAACGCCACTTTCTCCAGCTACAGGAGTTGGTGTCGGCGTTGGCCCCGGCGGAATTGGCGTCGGGGTTGGAACTGGCGTCGGTGTAGGAGTCGGGGTTGAGCTGGATGAAGTGCCAGAATTACACGCCGAGAGACATAGGGCGCTGCTTAGTGCGATTAATAAATAATTGATTTTTTGATTTTTCATTGAGTTCCATTTTCTGTAGTTAGATAAACCAGTAGCATTTATTTTGCAATTATAGCAAAATATCCTGTCGTATATTTGTAAGATTTAAACTCCTCTTACCCTCTATCGCTCGCACCAAACATAAGAGGACTCTACTGAGTCCCCTTTAGATAAAAGTACAAATACCTAGAATAGTTTTGGCACACCATTTACGTATGTTGTGACAGCAACTGGTGAAGTATAGACCGCAGCGTTCCACGTGGTAAGATTGGTACTGCTAAATACATAGCCACTTGGCGGGGTACCCAAACTACCGCCCACTAAACTATTTCCTAATATCCAAGTTTTACCTGTCCACAAAAACGAATTAATACCACTGTTAATATCCATCGTGCCATTAATTCCATTAAAGGTAGCGGCGTTTTGCGTCCAGCTCGTAGAGCCTCCAGTCAAACTTGAGGAAGTCCAGATGTAGTTAGAAAACTCTTGCGCAATCGCAAAAGTCGTACCATTATAAGCAACATTTTCATAATAGGTATCTTGTGGCAAGATACCGTCAATTATAGCGGTTTCTCCTGTAGTCTGATTATACACACCTAGACTGGTATCACCGTAAAACTCATAATAAGTACCGTTGTAATATTTGTATGGACTACCAATGAAAGAAGTGTTTAGCTGATGACTATTTAGACCTTTGGCTTGCGCCTGTTTATTAATTTTGGTACTATTGGTTACCAACGGAATGTTACTTACCTGTACCCAACTAGCCAGATTTTGTGGAGTTGCAGTTTGATACATTTTACCCTCACCCTCAAAGATAATGAAATAGTAACCATTTTGAGTAGTGATAATCGGTCCATTAGAAGGATAGACAGGTAGGCTTGCTGCCGGAATATCAGTCCACGAAGCACCATCATTATCCGAGAAATAAAGATTTACACCATTTCCCGAATAATTACTGTCTGCTGCCAAATAACTACCATTGGTTGAAACAAGCTGATTCAGATCTGCAGGCATTCCCTCCCCAGTCGTTCCATCCAATGGATGCAGGATTGGTGCTGCTTCGACAAAGCCACTTTCTGAGCTTACTAAAACTCCACCGTTGGTTAATGCCATCATATAGTTAGTTTGAGTTCCGGCAAAGCCTGCAATTAAAGTCTGACGACTCGGGATCGGGTTATTTACAGTGTCATTAGACAAATTCATTCCAGTTGCCAGATTAACAAAACTGGCAACTCCGTTAGATGGGTTGACTGCACTCACTGCCGAAATTGAGCCATTGTTAGTAACAGCGCTAATATCTCCACCATTGTAGTCGGCGTAAGTATTTTGGTTATTAACCATCAACACCTGTGAACCCATAGTGGCAATAAAACCACCAAATGCTGGCGGTGCTTGCAGATAAGTTGGAGGCGTTTTGGTTGTCGTCTGGGCAATAACTGGTGCAGAAATAGTATTTCCATTAATCGGCGCGAGCTCAAGAGCACCGGTTGTTGACAACAGATAGATGTTATTTCCAGCCAGTATCATTTGCTGAGGTCTAGGTAACGAAGCGGTTGAAAGCGCAACTGGGGCACCTAAGGATACTGCAATCGGAGTATATGCTGCAATTTGTCCCGGATAATCTGAGTTATCATAAGTATAAAGATATCCGTTGCCATTGGCTGCGATAAAATCATTAGAATTGTCAAAAGAAATTGTCGGGCTCGTGCCAAAATTAAAGGGTCCTGAGCCAAGAAAAAGGCTTACGCCTGTTTGCAACGCAAAAGTATTACCCGAAACCTGTACTACGTTATTGATGTTACTCCCAGCGCCACCAGTAATCAGTGCTTGCTGCCATGTCGTTCCGTTTTGTGAATATAGAACCGAACCAGCCACCACATTATACGCATAGTACATGCCATTAATAAAGACAACTACTGGCTGTGCTGCTACTGGTGCTAGCGCGGTGCTTGTACCATTTGTGTTTAAATAATTGGTAATCGCGCTGGGTTTTCCATCCGCGGTGATAGTATAGAGGGTGTATGCGCTAACTGCGTAAGCATTGTCAACCGTAGACGGTGCAGCAACCACTACATTATTTCCATTGGTCGCAATCTGCGTCGCTGGAATCAACGGCAGCACTCCATCTGCTCCCGCACCACCTGTGATAGTCACAGGCAAAGAAGTATTGGCTGCGATGAGCTGTATTTGTGTACCACCATAAATATTATATTGTGAAGAAGTATCTGCTGCCGTCACTGCTGGACGATCCAGCAGCGCTATTCTTGATTCCGTCGCAACTAAACCCGCAATCGAATTGGTCGTTCCTGAAGTAAAATTAACCCAATTCGCTGCTGATGGCTGTGTTGCAAAACTCATTGATAAAGAGAAAACTGAGACCGCATAAACACCACTTTCGCCAGCTACAGGCGTCGGGGTCGGCGTTGGAGCAGGAGGCGTTGGGGTTGGTGATGGGCTCGGAGTTGGAGTCGGGGTTGGGCTTGATGAAGTGCCAGAAGCACATGCTGAGAGGCACAGAGCAGCACTTAGTGCGATTAATAAACAATTGATTTTTTGACTTTTCATCATATTTAATATCCTATTATCAAAGAAAGCTATAAATTTAATATCGCCTATTATAACAAAATATTTATCTTAATAAAGAAAAATCACGCTTAAACAGATAAATTCACCACACAAAGACTAGTATAGGTAGCTTTAACGGCGAATTTTACTACTGATTGTTTCATTCTCAATCAGTATTTGCTGAGATATTAATTCTCTTTCTTTCAATAAGGATCAAGACCTTTAAAGCTAAACCAGCTGGTTTTTTATTGCCTATTGCCCATTTGGCAATAGTTAGGGTTTTATTAAATTATTTTAGATAAATATTCAACAATGTGATATTATTATGCCATACTAATATTATTATATAAAGTGACTATAATGAGCTTTCATTCAATTAAAATAGAAGATGAATTTTATACAGTTGCAAAAAGACATGCAATTGCAGAACATAGATCAATATCCTCACAAGTTGGCTATTGGGCTAAATTAGGTAAATTGGCTCTAGAAAATCAAGATTTGCCAATAACGTTTATTAAAGATATTCTTATAGCACAAAGCTTAAAAGAAGATGCAGAACCATTTGAGTTTAGATCTGAATAAAGATGGAGTTAAAGCAATCCAGTATATTCAAACAGGTGTATAAGAAATTACACAAAAATCAATTAGCGGTTGTAAATGAAAATATTAAAAATATTATGGCAGATCCTGATATTGGAGAATTAAAAATTGGTGATTTAGCTGGTGTTAGAGTTCATAAATTTAAGTATCAAGCTCATCTATATTTACTAGCATATGAATACACGGATACAATTGATTTGTTGTATCTAATGGCAATAGGCGAACATGAAATTTTTTATGAAAAATTAAAGAAACACTTAAAAAGTAGTTAAAAATAGACAAGCTAGCAAAAATCAGTCATCGACGTAAATCAGATATGTTGATAAGGTGGATAAATGAGAAACTTGATCTGGAGCGGTGGCAAATTGAAGAGATCAATAAAGGAATAGCCGAAGCAGATGCTGGAATATTTGCCACTGAAGAAGATCGCCAAGCATTGAAAAAAAATGGCTAGGTTAACCATCTTAGAAACTCGCGGAACACTCCAAGCACTCTCTGAGGTGTTGGAGTGCTATCAAAACCAACAACCTAGCTTAGGTGAAAGGTTCTTACGTTCCTACGATAATCAAATCGAAGCATCGAGCTAGAGAGAAATTCGCCAGTGATAAAATGACTGTACCACTCGTTGATCTGGATTGCAAACTAGTGGATCACGCCAATGCTTCATCCGCGTGCCCAAAAATATCGCGGCATCACCCGGCTTAATGTCAACAGCGCGTACCACACCATTATCAAACTCTACATAAATCGGCCAAGGATTATCCAAGTTAGTATAAGTACATAAAGACATCGTTAGATCAAGTCCCGGACGATCGCGATGAGGAAGCAATGTCGAACCATTAAAATAAATCCGTGAATATGAATTCTCTTCGCGGATAAAGCGTGAACGGAGAGCTTTGATTACTTTAGGAGTGAATTCTTTAAACAAAACATCAAACTCAGGAACAGAACCTGCGCCAAAAGAATTTTTATAATGCGCATCATTACCCTCAAAAGTTAATTGCTCATTATCAAACTTATCAAACATAATTTGATTTAATTCAGCACACTTTTCCGGCGTAATGATATTTTTAAAATAGTGATAGAATTCCATGCTCGCATCTCCTTAATCGATAATTGAGTATTATATCACGCTAAACAAGGTTATTATGCGCATTTTCCTTTATGAGGAGCGCTTATTTGCCATACTGAAGCAGATTCGAAATACTGGTAGGCGATAAGCGACGAAGGCTACAGTTAGTAGGTAAGGAGCCTAGCAACGACCCAGTGTAATGAATCTGTTTCAGTATAGTAGATTAAGTCGTTTTATAATTACCTTATAAGCATCTGTCATTACGGTGCTAAATAAAATTACAAACCCGCCAACCAGCACACTAGAACTAATTGATTCGCCCATCCAATAAGCAAAAAAAGTTGCGGTTACTGATTCAAGGCTAAAGATAATCGCAGCTTTGTTCGAACCGACCACTCGTTGGTACTTAATCTGCAAGAAAAAAGGGATTACCGTTGCAAGAATGGCACAATAAACAATACTCCACCAAAACAAATGATTATGCGGCAGCACAATGTTGTGCGGTGCCAGAATAAAACCTGGAATTAAGCTCGTAAATAAAATCTGGTAAAAAGTCAGCAGTTTGAGATTATGACTTACCAGACTCGATTTTTCAGCAACAATAATCCCCAACGCGATGCATAATGCCGATAAAATCACCAATAATTCACCACGACCAAAATGCCCATTCAAGCCAGCGCCGCTAATTAGATAGATTCCCCACAGGCAAAATAATGCAGCGACTATCTCAATAATTTTTGGACGCCCCATCTTAAACAGTGGCAGCAAAAATGGAACCATTACTACATTAACGCCAGTTAAAAAAGCAGCGCGAGAAGAGTCCATGTACCTCAGTGACATTGCCTGCAAAATAAACGAGCCACTATTTAGCACGCCAATAATCAGTCCGTAGCGAACATCACCCCACTTAAACTTGCGCTTAATAATCGTCGCAATAAATAGGGGTGACATGATTAATGCCGCTAAAAGAAAGCGCCAAAAAACAAATAAGCTCGGTGCATAAAGCGCAACAATTTTGTGCATCAGCGGAAAAGTTATTCCCCACATCACGGGAATAGTCAGGAGAATTAGATAGGCTTTTAATTCACGATTCATCAGTGCTCACTTCTATCGGAATCTCTCATCGATTGATTCAAAGCCAATTAGCAAGCAAGTTGGCATCTGCAAGAACCAGATTAAAAACATTCACTACCGATGCAGTTGGTTTTAGGATAAGGCTAAGCAACTGTTCTTGTCTAAACAAAGTAAGCGTAATCTCTTCATTACCGCTCAAAAATGCTAGTTGTTTTTCGAGATTAGTTAGCTTGACATTATTTAATGCCACGATTAAATCCCCTGCTGCTAAACCTGCAGCCTGAGCTGGGGTATTGTCGTAAACATTTTTAACTTGATAGCCAAGTGATTGTTTATCTAATTTAGCGCCTAAGTCCAATGTAATTGTATCTGTTGGAGTTACTAAGTTAGCCTCCTGCTCGAAATATTTACCACCATCTTGATGATTTTTAGCTATGCGTTCAGTCAAATTTAAACCAAATTTTGCCAGTAAATCTTTAAATGGTAGTGATTCAGTAGTTTCCGTTGCCAAATGAATAAACTCAGCTAGATCAACCCCAGTTGCAGCTTTAATCAGTACTGGAATTTCATCCTCACCAACCCCAACTGGGTTTTGTTGCCATTGCTTAAATAAATGGCGCATTACATCATCAAGACTAAATTTAGACTGCTCACGGATTAATAAATCCAGACAAAGTGCAACTAAAGAACCTTTAACATAATAACTCACGATACTATTTGGACTGTTTTCATCCTGACGATAGTATTTGATCCAACTGGTAAGGCTGCTGTTGGCTAGAGTTTGTTGGGTTACACCGTCAAACTTATAGACATTGTTGAGATTATCAGTTATAAAGCTAAGATATTTTTCCTGATTAATCACCCCACTACGATAGAGCACCAAATCATCATAATAAGAAGTCACACCCTCAAACCACCAAAGTAGTTTGGTATAATTTTCCTGCCCAAGATTGTAAGGTGTAAAGACCTGCGGTTTAATCCGCTTAACATTCCAAGTATGAAAAAACTCATGACTAATAAGACCAAGTAATTTGATATAGTCTTCGTCATTTGAACGATTGAGATTCGGTAGCGCATAGTATGGTGCCATCAGCAAAGTCGAATTACGGTGTTCCAAACCAGTATAAATTTCACCAGAGAGATTTAGGATAAAACCGTAGCCAGTATAGGGTGCTACGCCACCAAAAAGTTTAATCTGATAATCACAAATTTTGTGCATATCGCTAATCATTCGCTCACGATCAAACGGAGGAATAGTACCTGATAAAATCAGATAATGATTAACCCCAGCGACGCTAAACTCCAGTCGTTCAAAAGCCCCCAGCTCAAACGGTGAATCAATTAATTCATCATAATTTTGCGCGCTAAATATCTCATTTTCATCGGCAGCTAGCCCACAAGCAACTTGCCAATCTTCTGGTAAATCAGCAAACTGCACTTGATGAATATTATTTTCATAGCCTGCGACGCTCAAACATAAACTAGTTGGGTTAAAATAACCACGTTTAGCATCTAAAAAAGCTGTGCGGATACCATATTCATAAGCATAAACAGTATAGCTAACTTCAACTTGATCGCCTGCCGTAAGACCTTCTAGTAGCCAGTTATTTTTGTCAATCTGGCAACTGCTAATAGTTTGATTATTCTGGCTTGCACCGAGTGTAATGATATTTTTACTAAATTCACGCACCATATAGCTACCCGGAATCCATACTGGAAGAGTCAACTGATGTGACTGAGCACGCGCAGTAAAGATTAATTTTACTAAATAGTGATGCGCTGCAGTTTGTGGAGTAACGATATACCTAATTGTCATGAGATTAGTCCTTAATCGAGTTTACTATTATACAATTTACCTGAATCACAAATAACTGAGAAGCACCTTACAAAGTTGCTTCCCATATCTCAAAAGCTTGAATATTTGTGAGTTTAATGGGAGATAACTTTACGAGTATTTTGATTACCAATAAGCAATACTTGCTCAACAATACCCATTTTATTACGCGACGCAAATTCGTCCCACGTGATTTGCTGTTTGCCCTGTTTTCCAACTAATACTACATCATCATCCAATTGTACTTTATTCTTAGGGTCTTCATCAGTAATATCAACCACAACCATATTCATAGAGGTTTTGCCGATAACGGGGAATCTTTGCCCCCTAATCAACACGTCTGCGCTTTCTTTAAATGCATATTGTGGAAAACCAAAATCATAACCAACGCGAATGGTTGCCGTTGTCGAAGGTTTATCACTTCGCGTATACTGGAGAGCATCATAATTTATTGGTGAATGTGGCGGAACATTTCTTTCTATAATTGAAACCTTAGACTTAAACGATGTCATAACGGGTTTCAAAACATGATGAGGATCTTGGTAATCATCTAAATCTTCACCATACATTAACGATCCAGTACGAACCATGCCCAATCTAGCCCAAGGGAATTTCGCTGCAGCTCCCGAATTAGCGATATGTTGAATAACATTGCTCTCTAAATGCAATTGCTTAACCGCAGACTCAAAAATTGCTAATTGCTCTTTGGTTGAATCAGAATCAACAGGTGGTGCTTGATAGTCTTTAGCTAAATGCGACATTACTCCAACCAATTTTAGGTGTGGTAATTGAATAATCTTCTTCATATCAGAAACATCTCTCACGCCCATACGCCCCATGGCAGTTTCAATATATAAGTGTATTCCAATGGTAATGTTTTTATGAAGCTTATTACTTAATTCAGCAGCAGTATTGGATAACATTTCAGCCTCTTCCACTGAACCAGCAACCTCTTCAACATCCCAATCGTTCGTTATAGCCTCGACTAATTCAGGTTTAGTCACAGGAGCTATTCGTATCAAGTGAATATTTTTCCCACTCGCCTTTATTTTTGGTGCAATTATTCTAAACTCGCTGTTATCAATTGCTGCAATATAATCTACATTGGCTTTAATAGTTTCATCAATCAAATTGGCAATTCCATGCCCATATGCATCAGATTTCATTACTGCACAAATTTTTACCTTTGGACCAACCATTTCTCGAATATGTTTTAGATTACTTGTATATGCTTGTGGATCAATTTCTACATAATTGATTGGTTGTGATACAGTATTTGAAACTGCTGCAGAAGCAGATATATTTTGTACGCTAATATTTTGATCTGCAATTGCACCCGTGGATATACCTAGTGTCAAAAATAAATTAAGTAATAACATTTTTTTATTCATAAAGGCCAACTCCATAAAAAAGTTGTAGTATTGTATCACAATAAATATTCAACTTTCCAATCATTTATATCGCAAACATATAACAAATATTCTAAACAAAATAATAAATCACAAGGCTCAAAGACAGCTAGAATTTCGCTACTAAATTTTCAAAAAACAACTCTTTTGCTCCTATGCTAGGAGGAGAAAGAAATAACTGCTGAAATATAAAACAAGAGCTAGGTGCAATGTGCCAAAGTGTACGTGAGAAATGCATGAGGAGCATGGCAACAACGCTATTTTACGATTAGTTAAAACAAAAACAGCCGCTTTTTAATGGATGTTTATAAATTTATGAATCTGGGTGCTCACCCGCCAATTATTCGCCAATGCTTGTTCAATGCATAATTTGGTCGGGATCTCTTTACAGGATAACGGCTGCAGCCAAATCAGCTGAGTATTAATCGTATATTGAGCAAGTAGCTGTTTAAGCTTAATTATATCAGCCATTTTACCAATTGGCATTTTAATTTCATTTGCACGGGCAACATTTTCTGCCAAAATTTGCTTATGCCCTGGCATATCAATCTTGGGCGATAAAGTCACCCATGTTTTGTCACTCAGACGCAATGGTTCAGTTCCGCTGGTTTCAATCTGGGTAGTATAGCCTTGAGCATGCAAATCTTCAGTAATTGCACGCAAATCATACATCGCTGGTTCACCGCCAGTAAATACAACATGTCGACAGGCTGGATATTTTTTGACTTGCTGCAAAATATCCTCGACGCTGAAATAAGCCCAGCTAGCTGAATGTTCAGAGATTTTTTCTACAATTAATTGCGCGCTTTGCTGCGTAGCGGGATTTAATTCCCACGTATGCTTGGTATCACAAAAGGCACAGCCAACTGCACAGCCTTGCATCCGGATAAATACCGACGGCAGCCCAGCAAAATTTGCTTCACCCTGCAGGCTATAAAAAATTTCATTAATTGGATATTGCATAACTAGCACTACATTTAGAGGTTTCTTCCAAAGTTACTTCACTCAGGATTATAGGTAAATGCGCAAATAATTGTGGTCCAATTGTTTCCACTAAATAGCGCGCCAGATTTTCGGCAGTTGGATTATACGGGATACTCACCACTGATGAGTCTAATTTAAGCAACTCCGTGAATAATGGGTCTTGATCCCATAAGATCATTTTATGATCCCAATTATCGTCCAGCCATTTACAAAGTAATTCTTTTATTACCGAAAAATCAATTACCCGTCCAAGGCTATCTAAGCGTTCACTAGTACATTTGAGATGAAAAACGTAAGAGTGTCCATGAAGATTCCGACACTTACTCTCATGCTGATACACGCGATGTCCGCAATGAATTTCGTGCTTCCGTACGACTTGATATTTACCCATTAGTTTTACTCGCGATAGTTAGTTGGATCAGTGATATTGGCAGCAATAAAAGCTTCTTTGCGCTGGCGGCAAGTGCCACAAACACCGCAATGTTCTTCGAGCCCATCATAACAACTCCACGTTTTGGCAAAGGGAACCTTGAGTTCTGCACCACGACGAATAATATCGGTCTTACTCCAGTTTAAGAATGGCGCAGATAAATTTAAATCTTCGTGCCGACTATCAATAGTTCCAAGCCGTAGCGATAGATTCATTGCCAAGAAATAATCTGGACGGCAATCTGCATAAACGTAGTTATCACCTTTATGAGGTCCAAACGCTAAGATTTCAGCATTCTGCGCACAGGCAATTGTCCACGCTAGAGATAACATCATGGTATTACGATTTGGCACTACGGTTACCAACATATTTTCACGAGCATAATCTTGTTTAGGATTAGCTAAATCTGGATTAACCAGACTTGATTGCTGTAAAAATTGATGCATAAACGCTAGATTGATTATATGATGTGGTGCATTGAGTTCTTTAGCAATAAATGCCGCACTTTGTAATTCTTTGATGTGTTTCTGACCATAGTCAAAAGACACACAGATTAAATCATAGCCCTCACTTGCCAGATGGTAGGATAAGGTCGAACTATCTAAACCACCGGAGAGAATTACTACCGCTTTCTTTTTCATTTTATTGCCTTATCAAGCGTAAAATAGGATAATTAGTTAATGGCTGACTGGAGCGAATCGGATTAATATCCAAGCCACCACGGCGGGTAAAGCGCGCCATTACCGTTAATTCATCTGGTGCACAGAATTTACTAATGTCATTAAAAATGCGCTCAACACATTGCTCATGAAACTCGTTATGATTGCGAAAAGAAATAATATATCTGAGCAGTGCTTCCCGATCAATTTGTGCCCCACGATACTCAATCAACAGCGTTGCCCAATCTGGTTGAAAAGTCACCAAACAATTTGATTTTAACAAATTAGAATAGAGCTGTTCTTTCACCCGTTTATTTGGATTGGCTGTTAACAATTGTGGCTTAACCGCATAATCTGCAATCACGATATCCAAATCATCTAGACATTCCCCTGCAGGCTCGCTAATCGCGTATCCAGCATAATTTAGTTCATGCAATTCCACTTTAACCTGTGCATTAGCAGCTTGCGATAAATCTTTAGTTATAATCTCTGCCAACTCTTCTTTACTGGCGAATTTATGATTATTAAAGCTATTAAAATAGAGCTTCATTGATTTGGATTCAATAATATTGGCACTAGTTGCTGGAATATACATTACCGCGCAAGCAACCATTGGTTTACCCTTAGGATTTAACCATGAGACTTCGTAGTGATTCCAGATATCAATACCATAAAAAGGTAAATTATTTTCATCAATCCCGATTTCATCACGTTTGATTTTACGTGCAATCGGAAATAATAATTCGGGAGTATATTCGCTAATGTAAGCTGATTTTTTACCCAATGCTGAATTTTGAATATTCATATTATATTTTCTTTTTTAAAATCCGACAAAGTACAAGATTCAAAGACGATGAGTATTTATTAAATTGCGAAACTCTTGTTTCATCTCTGATTCATTAAATTTACCACCAAATTTATAGGTGATATTCTCGACATTTTGATCATTCACCCCACGCATAGTTATACAATGATGACTAGCTTTAATTAGTAACGCAATATCTTCAGTTTGCAAAATATATGCCAAAGCATGAAAAATTTGCAAAGTTGCGCGCTCTTGTACCTGTGGTCGACGAGCAAAAAAATTCACCACCCGATTAATCTTACTCAGCCCAATCACCTTGTCTTTAGGGATATAAGCGACAAATGCTTCACCGCTGATAGTTACCAAATGATGTTCGCAGGTTGATTTAAAAGAAATATTTTTCGAGATTACAGGCTCTTGATAACCATACTGATTGTGGTTAAACGTTATCTTGGGGAAATTATTATAGTTCAAGCCATAAAATAATTCATTGACAAAAAATCTTGCCACACGCTCTGGTGTTTTTTGGATTGAGTCATCATCTGGTATAATCCCTAAGCCCTTAATCAAGTCTGTAATACTTTGGGTTACTAATCCACAATCCATCGGTGCTTTAATCGGATTGTCAATCCCGAGATTTTGGAGATGCTCTGCTACTTTGTGTCCTAAAATCGGATCTTTATCATAGTTATTCATTACTGCCCTTTGCTTTTATACGGGGGTTATTTTAACAAATAACTTACGCCGCAAAAGATGTATTAATGGCAAGCTTAGAACCACCATCCACATTTTACCGATAATCTGCCCTTCGAGAAACATCAGACTATGAAATGCCAGATGTAAAAAGACCAGTGAATCAATCAACAACCCAACACTTGCAGAGATAAACACCGCCAAAATCCAGTTATAACGCTGGAGGATGTTATAGATTATGGTATCACTTAATTCTGATAAAAGGTAAGCGGAACAAGCTGCAACAGCTAATTCTGGGGCTACGTAAATATAACTGAGAATTGTGCCCAAAATAACCGCAATCAAAGACAAATAAAGCCCAGCCAGACGCTGCAAGACATCACGTAAGACAAACGCCAGCCCAGCAAAAAGCACTCCTGATGGCGCATAAACAACTGGTGCAAACCACACTGGAATTACGCATGGTTCATTAGCTGGACACTTAGTCCCAAAATGGAGCAAGCTATAGGCTGCTAGTGGCATCATTGCTAGAAATAAAATAAAAAAAATGATAGTGAGGAGTGTTTTTCTTGACATAGCTATATATTTTTAATTCTGAGTTAATTAATTATTTTAAATTATTTGGAGCGTTATTATAACAAAATCAACTAGCTATGATAAATCTCAATCGCTTCAAGCCCGACATTGCTGGTAAGGCTAAAGTAAACTTGAGTATGTCACAAATCCTGTACGAGGCTGATAATATGTTATCATTTTTATCCATTCTTTAATAACTAACATCATGGTGACCCTACTACATAATCAAATTAACCGCTCTATAATTAGTTACTAAATGGCTTGTAATTTAGAAACTATAGTAGCAATAAGTTCATCTCCACATTCTAAACTATTAATTAATTGTTGATAATCTTTGTCTATTATGTCTTTTATATGTTGATAATGCAAGATTTGCTGCTCAACTGCAATCCGTTCTTTTTCAAGGTTACGAAGTTTTTTAACCACATTGCTGACCTGTGTAATTTCAGCAAGAATATTGCTCAAATACACAATTGAAGGCTTTTCTATTGCTGTTTCTAAAGTCTCTTGCGGTACATCATATTTTGCAACAACCTGTTCCAATAAGCTATCTTTGTTGATTTTCACAACATCGCTAATGACAGGGTGTACATTATCGTTTGAATAACCCTTGTACATATCTCTTAAAATTACAACTATGTCTTTTAGCTTTTTATTTCGTACAAATTGATTTATCATTTCCAGATTACCAATAGCATGCTGCTCATATATTTCTTCATAATCATTGGATGTGAATAATGTATCTAATATTTCTTTAGCCTTATCTAATTGCTGGTTATCTATCATTACAAAGTATAAACCAATCAGCGTTCTTAATCTGCTAAATAATGCGTTATCTGCAGCCCCAGTCATTTTTCCTGTCTGAATAAAATTTATTGCAAAAATATTATTATTCATATGACTATCCTTCCAAGCTAGATATTGTTGTTTTAAATTCATTAATGATGAAATACCATGATTTATTCTAATATTATCAATTTGTGTAATCTGTTGGCAGGTTGCATAAATAAAAATATCATTGTCTCGTTTTCTTGAGTTACATGATTTGCAGGCGGGCAACATATTTTGCGAGCTGCTCTTTCCCCAACCACTGGATTGAGGGATAATATGATCAATTGTATTCGCGGGAGATTTACCACAGTATACGCAATCTGCACCATAAATCCATATTAATTCTTGCAACTTCCTCTGTGTATTCAACATTACTGTCCAAATGTTATGCTTTAGATAACCATATGATAATTTATAATAAGTTCTATTTTGTAATATCGTAATATTACTACAAGATAACACTCCCGTTTAATTATTTATGCTTATACGGGGATAGAAATAAGCACGCATTAATCTTGACTTAGATCTTTAAATTATTAATTTTTGATTTGGCTAATCAACATTATGCACTACCTCGGTAGACTTAAGCATATTTTTTATTGCAATGCCTATTCCAGCATTGAAATAATTTGAGGACTTTTACAGAGTATTTAAAGAACTTACCAGCTAGTAAAAACTAACTGGTAAATGATGACATTATCTATCATTAAGGCATGATAAAAAAAGATGGTGAATATATTTATCTAACTAAAATTACATTTTTCATAACATGACGCGTCATATTCACTAACACCCAAGCAATTACTATAACAGCGAGTATCATTTCGGCTTGTCCAAGCAAATGCCAAAATTTAGCGTTATCAGTATTAGCACCAACAAAGTGTGAGTATTTAATCAATCCTGTTGAACCAATTGCTAGAGGAAACGTAAACGATGCGTAAATTGGAATAAAGGCAATTCTGAAATGGTTAATTCTAATCATAGATAAAATTACCAACGATGTCATCATCAATGCTAATGCCAATAGAAAACCTACTAATGTTGGATTAGGATTGCTAAAAGCAGTCAAGTATCCAGCTAAACATAAACTTGCGGGAGCACCCATAATTGCAAACGAAGGTAATTGAGCATCGCCAATCCGATCACCAAAAACCAGACGGTACATCATGGCAGGCAGCATTATTATATAAGCAATAAATCCAACATAGAAAATTGCGTGGGAAACAGTACCCATCTCCATATGAGAACCGGTCACACAAGCAACCACAATACCAACTGGTGGCACATACCAACTGGGTAACATATGATTCAAATCAAAATCACGAAAACGGTGATAAAGAAAGCTGCCAGCAAACCCAATATGAAGAATAATTGCAAAACACCATAAAATTTGTCCGCCAAGTAACGAGAAATTAGTTACAACATCTGCAATAACCATCAAACACATATCAAAAGCCGGAATAAAGCTCCCCAGTACGGGGTGTGCAATCTCATCCCAGAGCAATTTAGGGTGTGCTAATTTCTTAATTGTTACCAATAACAAAATAATTAAAGCAATTGCCGCACAAACATAACGTAAACTTGAATGTACTTCAAGAGCTAATACATTACCAATCCCCGCAGTACCCAGTGCCAGTCCTGATACAGCTACTGGTAGTTTATTCAAATTATTAACAACTTTTTTCATTATTTTATTCCTAGATTATCCTAATTGCGTTATTTTAAAGCTTATTTGCCATTGAGCACAATAGATAAAATGTCTACTGGCAAAGATGAGGATCTAGATGCTGTGGTATAAGAACCATCCGCGTAAAAAAGAGTCAATAGCTCACTAGATGAATAAGATGATTGAGCAACGATAGAATTATTTAATGTATATTCAAACAGATTGAAAATACTGCTAGGTAATTTGCAACGGAACTTATCAGTTGTAAGTGGGGCGTAAATCAACACCCCAGCATAATGAAGCTTATTAAATATATCAAAATCATGGTGTTTGATATATTGATTGAATCGCTTTGAGTTGATAATTTACCCTCTCACTTTTTAAGTTTTTAGCCATATTTTCATTACTATTGTCAAATACTCTAATTACATCATGATTGAGCTCATACCTTGGCCAGACTTCTTTGGCACCATAATTAGGATTACCAGTTTTGGCAAAAGAAGCCCAACTTTTGGTCAGCTGTTCAGAAATAGATTGGTCTTCTTTACTCCATGGTTCAGTTGTGGGGTACCAATAACTTGACCACTCACCGCGCTGTTTTAAGCTATTTGATGCTTGATTGATATACTCACAGCGATTAGCTGCAGACTCTGGCTTTGCTGGAGCTAATAAGACAGTATCAAGATCGCCAAAAACATAGGGTAATTCAAAAGTATGAGCCGCACCGATATGTGAAGCACGAATATTAGGCGTTAGATAATCAAAATAATATACATAACTCGGAGCGGATTTATTGGCATCACTCGCCAAGAGTTTACTCGCCCCCAAATACCAACCATCCGCCATAATTTCGGCTGAGAGCACACATTTCTCGCTGAAAGTGGAATAGAGACTTTCGATCATCCGTGGATCTTCTCCCATTTTCTTCAAATAGGCATCAACTGGTGGTTGCCCTGAAACAAAATAACTGGCATCCCACGAATTGGTTCCGATCAAAAATGGAACATTATATTGCTTGCCTGCAGCAAATAAGCGAACAGGATCACCTATAATGATCTTACCATCAACAAATGCACCACCAAACTCACCGTCTTGAAATTCTTTGGGAGTAACCATCAGATTCTCAACTGGTAGCTTTCTGAGTTCTTGAAGCGTCTTTACACCCAATGTTTGAATATATTTAGCTTCCAAAGACTCTTCTGAAATCATACCGAATTTTTCTTGAGTCAGATCTCTTAATGGCAACTGTTGAGCACTTTGTGCGATAGCTTTGTGAAATAAACCTTTAGCAGCTGGCGATGTCATCAACCAAGTGACACTTCTCCCGCCAGCGGATTGCCCAAAAATCGTTACATTGTTCGGATCACCACCAAATGAAGCAATATTATCGTGAACCCATTTCAATGAATATATTTGATCCATGGTGCCATAATTTCCAACAGGTTCACCATTATTTTTTGCTTCTTGGCTTAATTCCTTAGGTGCAAAAAAACCTAATTTACCCAGCCGATAATCAACTGTAACAACCACAACACCTTCTTTAATCAACCCAGTTGGCTGATAGTATGGCTCAGAAGCAGAGCCTTCAACAAGACCTCCACCATGAAACCAAACCATTACAGGAAGTTTCTTCTTATTTGTACTTGGCATATACACATTCAGTTTCAGGCAATCTTCAGAACCAGGTGCTAATTCATTGTTCAGTCCTTTGATTAGTGGTTGAAGACAAGCTTTACCAAACGTGCTCGCATCACGAACGCCACTCCAGTTTATAGCTGGATGAGGAGGACGCCAACGAAGCGCACCAAGCGGAGGCGCTGCATATGGAATGTCTTTAAAAGCTATAATTCCTTTACTCTCTATTCCTTGCAGCTTCCCATTTTTTATCTCAACAATTGGCCTAGATTCACTAGCTACGCTAGCATAGGCATTAATCGCCAAAGAAGTAAAAAAGCAAGTACCTAAAAATTTTATTTTGTTATTCATCAATGCCTCAGATTAAATTTAAATCAATTTTTATTAGATAAACTCTCCATCATCCCCTGAATTTTAGTACAGCTAAGTCAGAATTAGCGGTTATCAATACCGTTATTATAGCGTACTGCACGGTTACTTACTTTAGCTAAGTAGCTATGATGCAGATGGTTATTGTTTTAATAAACAATTTGCCACACCCTGATAATTGTTAAAAATCATGAGTCTCAATTTATCAGACAAAATAGTCTATAATAACGCCTTAATAAACTAATTTATATAGAAATACAACCATGACAAAAAAAGTTCATATTAAAACCTATGGCTGCCAGATGAACGAATATGATTCAGACAAAATGGCGGATGTGCTCAAACAATTTGAAGGTTACGAATTAACTGATAGTCCAGAAGAAGCCTCGGTGATTTTATTCAACACCTGTTCAATTCGCGAAAAAGCTCAAGAAAAAGTATTTTCAGATTTAGGACGGGCTAGGAAACTCAAACTAAAAAATCCTGATTTGATTATTGGTGTTGGTGGCTGTGTAGCTTCACAAGAAGGCGATGTAATTATAAAACGCGCGCCCTATGTTGATATGGTATTTGGTCCACAAACTTTGCATCGGATTCCTGAACTGATCCAAGAAAAGCGTAGAACTGGTAAATCGCAAGTTGATATCAGCTTTCCTGAAATTGAAAAATTTGATAATATGCCAGCAGCTAAAGTAGAAGGTGCGAGTGCATTTGTCTCAATCATGGAAGGCTGCTCGAAATATTGTACTTATTGTGTAGTGCCTTACACTCGTGGCGAAGAAATTTCCCGCCCGTTTGAAGATGTGCTGACAGAAATTGCTAAATTGACATTACAGGGTGTTAAAGAAGTTAATCTCCTTGGACAAAATGTGAATGCCTACCGTGGTAAAATGGCAAATGGTGAAATTGCAGATTTCGCAATGCTGTTAGAATTTGTTCATGAAATTCCGGGAATTGAGCGTATTCGCTATACAACTTCACACCCAACTGAAATGACGCAACGGATTATTGACTGTTATGCCAAATTACCCAAATTAGTTTCTCATTTACACTTACCAGTGCAAAGTGGTTCCGATCGAATCTTAGCCGCAATGAAACGTGGTTATACTACTTTGGAATACAAATCCGTATTACGTAAGGTGCGTGCACTGCGTCCAGATATCTCTTTTTCTTCAGATTTTATTGTTGGCTTCCCAGGTGAAACCGATGAAGATTTTGAAAAGACCATGAAATTAATCGAAGATATTGGCTATGACGTGAGCTTCAGTTTTATTTTCTCACCGCGCCCGGGTACGCCTGCTGCCGAAATTAAAGATGAAACCCCACACGAAGTAAAATTAGTTCGCTTACAACGACTGCAAAAACGCCTTGAAGAACAACAATTTGAAATCAGTCAGCAAATGGTTGGCAAAGTCCATAAAATCTTAGTCGATGGCTATTCAAAAAAACACCCTGAACTCATGACTGGACGCACTGAAAACAACAAACTTGTAGTATTTGCGGGTAACCCACGGATGATGAAGCAAATTATTGAAGTTACGATTACTGAAGCCAAAATGCATAGCCTAATTGGTGAAGTAGTTATTAAATAAAATAGGAATTAAAATGTTACGTGTTTCAGAAATTAAACTGGACTTAGATCATACTGAACAAGAATTATCCGATGCCATTTGTTATAAATTAGCCATCAAACCAGCTGAATTGTTGAGTTACACTATTTACAAACGCAGCTATGATGCTCGCCGTTCTGCAATGTGCTTGATTTATATTGTTGATGTTAATGTGACTAACGAAGCTACCATTGCTAAAAAACTCCGCAATGAGCGTCATATCTGTCCAACTCCCGATATGAGCTACCATTATGTTGGCAAAGCTCCTGCTAATTTAACTGAACGCCCATTAGTAGTTGGTTTTGGTCCATGTGGTGTCTTTGCTGCATTGATATTGGCACAAATGGGATTTAAACCAATCGTGCTGGAACGCGGTAAAGAAGTTCGTGAGCGGACTCAGGATACTTGGGGCTTATGGCGTAAAAATATACTTAATCCCGAATCAAATGTTCAGTATGGTGAGGGTGGCGCAGGTACGTTCTCTGATGGCAAACTGTATAGTCAGGTTCGTGACCCACGTTATTTAGGACGCAAAGTAATCGAAGAATTTGTCAAAGCTGGAGCACCGGAAGAGATCGTTTATGTCAATCGTCCACATATTGGTACGTTCCGCTTGGTCGGCATGGTCGAAAAAATGCGCCAAAACATTATTGAATTAGGTGGTGAAATTCGGTTTGAACATAAAGTTAGTGATATTTTGGTTGATGAGCAAAATGGCGTACGTCAAATTCACGGAGTAGTTCTTGCCGACGGTAGTGAAATTCATAGCAACCATGTAGTTATGGCGTTAGGACATAGTTCACGTGATACATTTAAGGTGCTTTTTGAACGTGGCGTTTATATCGAAGCTAAACCATTTTCAATTGGTTTTCGGGTTGAACATCCACAGTCGATTATTGATGCTGCTCGCTTAGGTAAGAATGCTGGACATCCGCTCTTAGGTGCTGCAGATTATCGTTTAGTGCATCATGCCGCTAATGGTCGCTCGGTGTATAGCTTCTGTATGTGCCCAGGCGGTACAGTAGTTGCTGCTGCCTCCGAGCCAGGACATTTGGTAACCAACGGGATGAGCCAATATTCACGTAATGAACGTAATGCCAATGCGGCAATTGTTGTTGGGATCACGCCAGCGGATTTTCCAAGTGCACATCCGTTGGCGGGAATTGAACTGCAACGTCAGCTGGAAGCCAAAGCTTTTATTCTTGGTGGCAGCGATTACTGTGCGCCAGCACAATTGATTGGTGACTTCTTAGCCAATAAGCCATCAAAAGAATTAGGTAGCGTTATACCATCTTATAAACCGGGCGTAAAACTGGGTAATTTAGCAGATGCATTACCAAACTATGCGATTGAAGCAATTCGTGAAGCAATTCCCGAGTTTAATAAAAAAATCCGTGGGTTCTCAATGAAAGATGCAATTTTTACTGGAGTAGAAACACGCACCTCATCACCAATACGGATTAAGCGCGATGATATTAGCTTTGAGAGCATCAACACACGTGGGTTGTATCCCGCTGGAGAAGGTGCTGGTTATGCGGGTGGAATTTTATCTGCAGGGATTGATGGTATTGAAGTAGCGGAAGCTGTAGCAAAGAATATTTTGAATAAATCCTGCTAAATAAAGAGTATACTCTTAGTATTTGATTTTTGGACGCGAAGGATTGATAAAAAAGACGACGCCGTGTAGACAGAGCTACATAAGGAGTCTTTTTTGAAATCCAACAAAGTCCAAGATTCAAAGACGATGAGTATATGTTGTATTTTTACGACTAATTCAAAACAACACAATACCTCTAAAACATAGTTAAATAATATTAAACAAATACTCGTTAAACCCTGAAATAAAAGACAATTTAATGCCACGCGTGAAAATATTGTCGGTTTAATACGGTACAATAAACAATATCTAAATGGTCAAATAGCCTGAATTTGTAAGTGGGTTTAATGATATAATCCGTAAATATAGTCCGTCTATAAACTATTGATAACTCATCTGAATGGAATCTAACCAATGAAAAAATCTCAATTAAGCCTAATTTTAATCTCCAGTTTAAGCGTAATTCTTGCTGCTTGTGCCAGTGGTACTAGTAGCAGTAGCCCTGCTCCAATAGCACCTGCAGCCGCACCTACGGCAGTGCAAGTTACTCCTCCAGCAGGTTCAACAGTTGCGGCACCAGATAGTGCAGTTTACTATAGTGAATCTGGTGACGTTGTAACAGTTAACATTCCACAGACTATTCCAGGTGGGACTCAATATAATTCAATTACATTACCAGCTGGTGCTACAACGACTGCGTTAATTGCTGCTCTTCAAGCTGGTCAAGTTACCAGTGCGGTAACAACTGGGGATAGCACTGTATTTCAAACAGCAACTGTTGCTTATGTTGTGTTCGCTGCTTCAACAACTCAGTCAACTAAAACAGTACAAGCTAATACAGCGGAATCTGTAGAATCTGCAGCAATAAGTGGTGCAACAACTGCGGTTGTCTCAACAATTACAGGATCTTTCCGTGGTGTTTCTTATGGTGCTGGCTCTTCCTTAATGCTGTCTCCATTCAATGGTAGTTCAGTATCGACAATTAGCCTTTCTAATTGTACCTCTAACCCTGGAACATCAACAGCAGTATCTCGTATAACTGTATATGCAGGCAATTATTATATTGGAGTTGGCGACAGTAATGGTAATGTATGTATTTATGATTATAACCTGCATTGGACTAACTTAACCCCACAAGCGACTAGCCATGGTTATACACCAAGTTCAATTAAGTCATTCGCCTTTACTAACTCAGGAAATCAAGTTCTATACGGTTCTTGGTTAACTAATTCTGGACAAATCTGGCGCGTGACAGCTAATACTAAAGGTCAACCGATAACTTCGACTAGTTGTACTGGAACTGGTAATTGTTCATTCTGGCAGTTAAATAAAGCAGGACAACAAAGCTCAGGTGGACAAAGTGTTACTTTCACTAACCCACCAAGTACGACAGCTTCTTCAATTTACTCAGATACGGCTAACTCGCTCTATGTTGGTAGCAACAATGGCTTATTATATAAATTAGCTAATGGCAGCACTAACTGGTCGAGTGCTACTACGGTGGGTACTCTTCCTGTAACTTTAGTTCCAGCACCTGCAGGAACTGGCGTTACCGCTGTTTCTGGCAATAGCGTGTTTGATGCTAATTAATACGAAATAAATAACTTTCAAGGCACATTTTATAATGTGCCTTTTTAATAGGTTTCATTAATGCAAATTAAAAAAATTTGTCTCACCATCAGCACCGTACTGGTTTTTTCGTCTAACGCTTATGCCTCTGATAATAGCTTATTTCAAAACATGGATGATCAAATCGCTTTGGGCTACGCCTATAGTCAGGCTAAGACCTTTAACCCAAGCTATTCAGCATTAACTTATACTACCAATACCAATTCATTGGCACTGCATTTAGAGCAGTTATTTGATAATAATGTCTGGTTTGCTGCTGATGGAAGCTTTATGTTTCAAGGGACTCAAACTGGACCCGATAACGGCTTTAGCAATAACATCCAAATGTTAGGAATGCCTGCATCAATCGCCGGAAAAATAGGTTATTCATTCAACTTTCCTTTTGGTTTACAAGTAGTTCCATATGCCTCAATTGGTAGAGAGCTAAATTATAATGGTGTAACAACCTCACAAAATGGTTTTGTAAATAGTTACTATAATTATTACGGTGGCGGTGCCCGTCTTGAATACGTTTTTGTTCCTGGAGCAAGTATTTATGCTGATCAGGGTATTGGTTATTTAAGTGATACTGGTAGTGGTAATCCACCCAATCTAAACTTTGATGCAATGAGCTATACAACTGCACTAGGGATACGTTATAACTTATTCTCACAATTCCAGATTTCAGCACAAGCTAACTATAATTACACTAGTTTATTAAATCAATCCATCGGTTATGATCCCTATACATTTAACCATCAAAATACGGCGCAGACCACTTGGGGTGGTGCATTTTATTTTGCATATTTATTTTCACCAGAAAGTGGCAATTCAGGCAGCTTGGCAGCCCCTCGCTCAGCGAATAGCGAATTGGCTGGCTTTGATAATAATTATAGCATTGGATTTGGAATTGCAAACTCTACTAACCGTTATAATGGCGGAGGTAATCCCGCGATTAATTCTAATGTCAACTACTGGAATTTTGCAGCGACACACCTTTTTGAAAATAACGTTTGGGCAAATCTAAATGCACAGCTGATGAATAATATTTCACAAAGTAATATCCCTGCAGGATTTACTAATAGTCATGTTCCAACCTATATTGGATTTCCTGGTAACGTTCTTGCCAGTGTTGGTTATGCATTTCCATTAGCAAATGTTCCAGTGCAGTTTATCCCCTATGGCAATGCGGGAGTAGTGATGAGCATTAATAGCTATAATGTACGCGAAAATAGCAGTATCATGAATGCGATTTCACATGATATGTATCTTCAATACGGAGTTGGTGGTCGAGCTGAATATGTAGTAATTCCAAGACTACAACTTTATGCAGATCAACTTTTTGCTGGGATGGAAGATAGATCAGCTTTAGAAAATAATGCATGGCGCTCAACTTCGTCACTCGGAATTAACTATAATCCATGGAGTCGCCTACAATTAGGTATCCGTGGTTATTATGATTATATTTCACCAACAGGAAATACGTCTACTAATAATACTTATTATGCACTAAATCAAAGCACACTAGGAGGTGAATTTAGTGTTGGTATTCGCTATTAAGAACGCGTAATAATTTGACTAAAAATGAAGGTAGTACATAAACCCTAATAACGTAATTAAGGAAAATATGGTACCAAAAATTGTACTACTTACATTTTCAATAGGGTCAAGGTCGAACGTAATACTAAAAATTGTCGCAGTCACCGCGGTTGGCATCGCGCATAAGATAATTAGTTCTTTAGCCAACAAACCTGTTATGCCAAAGATATGAACCACTCCTATCATCAATATGGGATGAAAAATATTTTTGAGAAAGATGTTCAGAAGCGTAACAGCGCTTATGCAAATCTTAAAGCGCGACATGATTAATCCTAGAGTAAATAATGATACTCCAGAAGTAGTACCACCGATCAAATGTGCTGAAGATTCAATAGCCTTCGGAATTTGAATATGTAATAATGATATCAAGATTCCCAACACAGGCATAAAAATCAACGGATTTTTAAGTATTCGCCGCGCAATATGCGTAAAATTAACCCGCCCTTCTCCAACGACACTGATTTCAATTAAAATCAGCGTTAGTGGAATCATAATTACACCAACAATAATATTGCTAATTACGATGGGTAACATTGCAGGCATTCCAACGATTGACATCATCAACGGAATACCCAAAAATGCGGTATTGGGGTATCCACAAACAAACGCAGTTTCAGCACTGCGAGCAAGTGAACGGCGCAAAATAAAACGATTAAGCAGTAAAACCAGAGCATACATCCCTAGCAAACCAACGGCAAATGCACCACCTATTCTCCAATCTAATAGTTGTTCAGGCTTTGCCGTTGCTGCAGCAATAAATAATAATATTGGTAAGCTGAAATTTAAAATAAAAACATTTAAGCTATGATCATTTTCCTGACGAATTAAACCTGTTTTTCCTGCTGTATAACCCAACAATATAACCAGAGCCACTGACAACAAAGAATTTATCAATACTTCCATACTAAAGGTACCAAATTATAAAATGTGTGCGACAGTATCTGCCGTTTCTAAGATAACTAATCAGATAAACTAATTTCTATCAAAAAAACGCCGCTTCCAAAAAAGATGCGACGTTTTTTTATAGTTTCAGCAAATATACTCCAACAGATTGGAAATACTGGTAGGCGTTTTGCTGCGAAGCTTACTAGTCGTAAGTGGGCAGCAAAACAACGACCCAGTATGATGAATCTGTTGGAGTATACATTATTTGCTAAGAATCTCACGTAATACATACGGTAAAATTCCGCCATGGCGATAATACTCAACTTCAATCGGAGTATCAATTCTGCATAATGCTATAACATCTTTAGACTTACCATCGGCATAAGTAACTCGCAATGTCACATCTTGTTGCGCTTTAAGCTCATTGTTGATACCCAAAACATCAAAAGTTTCATTACCAGTTAAACCAAGACTATCCGCTGATTCACCAGCTTTAAATTGCAATGGTAAAACACCCATCCCAACTAAATTAGAACGATGAATACGCTCAAAGCTCTTAGCAATAACCACTTTAACACCTAATAACTGGGTACCTTTAGCCGCCCAGTCACGTGATGAACCAGTACCATATTCTTCACCAGCAATCACGATAGTTGGTGTCTTAGCTGCTACATATTGCATTGCTGCTTCATAGACAGTAGTTTGCTCGCCATTATACAGTGTGTAACCACCCTCAACTCGCGCACCATCTGCCGCAGCTGGAATCATTAGATTTTTAATCCGTACATTGGCAAAAGTTCCGCGCATCATTACTTCATGATGCCCACGACGAGAACCATAAGAATTAAAGTCTTTCGCTTCAACCCCACGCGACAATAAATATTTACCTGCCGGAGTAGTTGCTTTAAACGAACCTGCTGGAGAAATATGATCGGTCGTAACTGAATCACCTAAAATCAACAACGGTTTTGCCGCCTTGATATCATGGATATCACCATAAGTCATCGCAAAATCTGCAAAGAATGGTGGCTCAGCGATATAGCTTGAATCTGGCCAAGTATAAACATTACCGTTAGCTGATTTGATATTATTCCATAAATCATGATCTTTAGTTAAATCATGGTACAGCCGTTTAAATGTATCCGCATTTTGCGCTAATGGCATTAATGCTGCAATTTCACTTGAGGTTGGCCAGATGTCTTTTAGAAACACATCTTTACCATCACTACCCTGACCGATTGGTTCTTTAGTCAAATCAACATTAACTTTACCAGTTAAAGCAAAAGCTACTACCAATGGAGGTGACGCTAAGAAATTACCTTTAATATTAGGGTGAATCCGTGCTTCAAAATTACGGTTACCAGATAACACGGCACATGCAATCACGTCTTTGTCAACAATCGTTTCGTTAAATTCAGGACGTAAATCACCCGCATTACCGATACAAGTAGTACAACCAAAAGCGGCGATATTAAAACCTAATTGATCTAAATACTCTTGTAAACCAGCTTTTTGTAAATAATCAGCTACTACCCGTGAACCAGGTGCTAGAGAAGTTTTAACTCGTGGATGAACTTTAAGACCTTTTTCAACTGCTTTTTTCGCCAACAAACCAGCAGCTAATAGTACGCTTGGGTTAGAGGTATTAGTACATGAGGTAATTGCGGCAATCAGCACATCACCATTACCAATATCAATTCCAGCTTTAGTTTCATAACGCTCAGTTAACTGGCTTTCTTGTTTGTTAAAGCCATTATCAGCAATTGGTTTAACAAATAATGAATCAAATGTTGAACCCATTTTATCTAGTTCAATCCGATCCTGTGGACGTTTTGGTCCTGCCAATGATGGCTTGATTGACGATAAATCTAGGGATAAAGCTTTAGTGTATTCAATTTCACCAGCATTAGGAATACCAAATAATTCCTGAGCTTTGAAATATTGTTCAAATAACTCACAATCTTCTTCACTACGCCCAGTTGCACGCATAAAACGCACTGTTTCGCTATCTACAGGGAAGAAGCCCATAGTTGCACCGTATTCTGGTGCCATATTGGCAATTGTTGCACGATCAGTAACTGACAGACTAGCTGCACCTTCACCGTAAAACTCAACAAATTTACCAACAACTTTTTCTTTACGAAGCATTTCAGTAATAGTCAACACTAAATCAGTTGCCAAAATACCTTCGTTTAATTTACCTTTAAGTTCAACCCCAACTACGTCAGGCGTCAAGAAATAAACTGGTTGACCAAGCATACCAGCTTCGGCTTCAATTCCACCAACACCCCAACCAACGACACCAACACCGTTAATCATTGTAGTATGTGAATCAGTTCCGACCAAAGTATCTGGGTAAATCACGCCATCTTTAGACTGTACACCGTGGAATAAATGCTCTAGATTCACCTGATGAACAATTCCAATCCCTGGAGGAACTACACCAAAAGTATCAAAGGCTTGCATACCCCACTTCATGAACTGATAACGCTCATTATTGCGTTCAAATTCTAATTCCATATTCTCACGCAAGGCATTTTTATTACCATAGTAGTCAATTTGCACCGAATGATCAACTACTAAATCAACAGGAACCAATGGTTCAACGATTTTAGCATCTTTACCAAGTTTATCAGCAACAGTACGCATCGCTGCCAAATCACATAATAATGGAACACCAGTAAAGTCTTGTAAAACCACGCGAGCTACCACAAAAGGAATTTCATCAACCCGCTCGGCTTTCGCACCCCAGCTAGCTAATTGTTGAATGTGTGCTTCAGTAATTTTTACGTTGTCGTAGTTACGCAACACGGCTTCAAGAACGATTCGGATCGAAACCGGAAGCTTTTTAAGATTAAATCCAGCCGCAGCTAGTTTAGGTAAAGAGTAGTATTTATAAGACTTCCCGCTTAGGGTAGTTAATTCTGACAAAGTATTAAATTGATTATGCATCATTCGCCTCGTGAAATAAGAATCGCCCATATTTTAGCACACCTACACTGTAATAGGTGAGTCTGTTATGAAGGTAATAAACGCTGCATCCAGTATATGCTATAATCTCAAGGTTTATACATAATCATATCCAAAATAAAACAATCATAATTTAGCAACTATATAAAAGTACAGACTCATGAAATTAAAACCAAAACATATTTTCTATCTAGGCTCAGCTTTTACCTTAGCTCTTTTGACTAGCAGCTGCATTCCTTTTGGTGGGTCTGTAGGTAGCTCACCTGTTCCAACCCCCAACCCCAATCCAAGCCCGACCCCGACTCCACCGACTCCACCAGCTAATGGCTGGCAAATTTTGGCTTCTCCTCCAATTGGTGGTGGCAGAGCAAACAATGTTGGCTTGGCAAGTGACTCATACGGTAATTTGTATGCATCATATCAAACGGAAAGTAATCTGACAGTCTATCGCTATATGTTTAATCAAACCACACCACAATGGCAACAAGTCGCATCACCATTAGAAGTATCAAATCATTCACCTTACTCAACAATTGCAGTATCAAATGTCAATGATATCTATCTGGCATATACTGGACCAAATCATGAAGCATTCTATCTGCGAGCCCTACCAGATATGTCTGGATGGAGCTCACAACAAATAGTACAAACTACATTGGCATATACTGGTTCTGCTGGAACAATTGGATGTGCCACAATTCCAGCAAGAGTTGTTAATGATGATGCAAGTTATGTATCTATGGCGCTAATCAATAGCGGACAACAGATGATCGCATATAAAGACGATACATATGTTCTTTCAGATTCACAGGTAAACCCCGTAGAATCAAATAGCGTTTGCACCTCACCAGCTTATGATGGTAAAGGAACGTTAAGTGTTTTTGTCAGTGCCTCAATGAATTGGAGTAATATTAGTGCAGGATCTGTAAGTCAGGTACGAATTGCAGCTACCCCAAATAACACTAATTCTTATCCAATATATGTTGCTTATCAGGACAACCTCAACAACAGCAGTATCACTGTTCAAAAACTTTCCTCACCACAGAGTGGTGCCCAATGGCAAATTGTTGGTGAATCAGGTTTTACGGGATTTAATGCTAATTTTATTAGTATTGCTGCTGATAGCAATGGCATACCATATGTAGCATACCAGGATGCGGGAAATAACAATAAGTTAACCGTTCAGAATTTTACCAATGGCGCATGGCACGTGATTGGAGGTACAAATATTTCTACTGGAATTGCATCTTATATTAGTCTTGCCATAAATGCAGAAAGCAATATAGTTTTTGTAGCATACCAAGACTCTGGACAGAATAATAATTTATTTGTGAACCAATATGTACCAGAGAGCAACGTTTGGATTCCAGTAGGAGGAACAATTCAAAATCTCAACAATAACTATGGAACTTATACTGCACTGACAGTAATGCCCAATAGTGGTGAACCAGCTATGGCATTTCAAAATGGGGCACAAAACGTAAGCTCAAGTTTGACAGTCATGTATTCAACGGTCAACATACCATACTCACAATTATTAAATACTTATGGTAATAACATAGAAAGTTTGAGAAAACGTTAAATGCCCTCTAGTTTGTAAATATTGAAATACTCCAATAAATATTAATATTTATCGGAGTATTTCAAGCAGTCCGATATCACTCAATCGCTATAATCAAGACAATACTTTAAAGAATCTAATTATAGTTAACCTATAAATAATTGAGCTATAGATTGTTCGATCGCTAAACTTAAATTATCTTGGCGATTATCATTTTTTCTGATGAACCACTTTAAATTAGCCCAGACATGTTCAATCGGATTTAAATCTGGTGAATATGGCGGTAAGTATATCAACCTACATCCAACTTGTTCTATTAGTGCTTTCACTTTAGCTGATTTATGAAAGCTTGCATTATCCATAACCACAACTTGATTCGGTTTCAGTTCTTTACATAAGCAATGTTCAATCCAGACTAGAAATATGTCCGTATTCGTATAACCAACGTACTCAAATGGTGCTACTAATTCTTTAGTACCATAACAATAACCGCCAATCAATGTTATCCGTTTAGTTCTAAAGCCTAACGCTTCTGTAAACGACTTAAGACCTCTAAGTGCCCAACCGTGAAGTTTAGATAAATTGTTATCAATACCTGTTTCATCAATGTAAACGAGTTTATCTGGCGCAATACCTTTAATTTGCTCGACAAATAAAGACCTTTTTTGCTCACAACGTCGTTTATAATTTACCTCTTTTTTTATATGTGATTCCCATTCTATTAAGGGTATTATAAAAACAACTCTGCGATACATGAGGAGCTAGATTGTTTCTTAATTCTATACCATCAGCATCTGGATGAGCTTGCAAGTAATCCAATACTGCTTGTTTATCAGTAAAAATGCTGCGCCGACCTTCATGTTCTGCTTTTAGTATTAAACAACTGCCAGTTTCATTATATCTGTCGCACCACCTACGAATTGTGGCATAGCCCAAAGAAAGTAATTCGGCTAACTCTTTTTTATTGTAATTACCTGTTGCATACAAATCCAT